>OBKM01000412.1_pt1 | contig 21437 bp, 17 predicted proteins | sample 1519691 | NCBI WGS metagenome assembly OBKM01 (sample SAMEA37050418, study PRJEB22526) | metagenome | biome: saline pan; feature: lake; material: water | place: Egypt | collected 2015 | depth 0.5 m | reverse complement strand
CACCTCTATCCGAAGGTAATGACACGAGGCCTGTTGACGGATATGGAGCGGAAGGCACTCAAGGGAGAGATTGATGACCCAAATCAGCGTTCGACGTACGTTGCACGGGTACGTCAACGACTGGAGGAACGGACAGCAGAAGATATTCGGATTCTATACGAGAATGAGCCCGAGCTCTTCGGGATGCTTCGTGAACAGATTGAATCACAGAACTAACAAAACGAGTGGCAACGGAGAATACTCTAAGAGGGAGGCTATCCAATATAAATATAGTAATCTCCAGAAGTGTTTGCTCACATCTCTCGGTGTAGTTCCGAAAATCAATAGGCTGTGGCCTGGTCTACCGATTAATGCTACAAAGACTTCCAGATTTTACTATAGTTGGTGATCTGGATAACTTTCGGCATATGTACCAGTGTGAACTCATTTGAGTCGAGAACACACCGGTAGTGAGATACGTTATTCACATGTTGCGTGGAGCAAGGACTGTCGGAAATCTAACTTCAGTCGAATATTGGTAAGTGGTTGAATCAACACCATCATATTTATTATTAACCACCACGACCGATGGGATGGTTGGTGGATCAATTCTGCGTTGAAGAACTAACTGAAGATCCGGCCCCGGGTCCCAGATGAGAGGTATACTTGAGGTTATCTCCTGTCCAAACATTTTGAATCGAATTTTCCAATCAATGACCACTGTATCACCGTATCGTTGGGAACTCGCCGCCGTGTCGAAGGTTGAGCGAAACCGTTGACACCATGAATCGAATCTATTATGCATTTCTCTCTCGTCAATTGATGATATATCTGTAAGTTGTGAAGAGCGAATACCGATAACATCATATTTGAATGTTCGTTGAATCGGATCTTGATCTACCACCTCACAGATCGGCCATTGCAAATAATACTGATACTCCTCATCATTGGAACGGGCAGCAAATTTCTCAAAGTCATCGGCTGCCCCGTGAAATGATCCCTCCAGTTCAACAAGGATAGGTAGGAGTTGTGTTGGAATATCTTCTACCCGGTGGGCGAGCCAAAAGACGGAGTCAGGCACGCCGCGTTTTTTTCCAAACCCGCGTCGATCTGATGTGATACTCACCCCTCTACTAAAATAGTCTATCGCTTCGTTAATTGTTACCTCATTCACTGCCCAACACCACATTAAGCGTAAACCGGCTTGCCAGCGCAAGAATTTCGTCTTTATTGTCCTCAGAGATTCGGACTTCTTCACCTTCGTAGAGCCGTTCCCAAATGTGAATGGCATCAGATGTTTCGAAGTTCCCTTCAAATTGTTCAAATCTAGCTTTGAGCCACTCATCGTATGCCTTACAAGCTTCGAGCATAGCCAGCGGCTGGTAGGAAACTGTAGCAGTACTAATAGAGTTCGTGTCAGCGAGTTTTTCCGATACGGACGGCTCTTCAAGATCGGCATTATTTTGTCGCAAGTCAGCGACCATTTCCCATTGGGCATTCAGTCGATCAGCTACCGATTCGAAAAACCCATCATATTCCCTTTCGAGTTGCCGGAGTTCGTTTTTCAGGGCAGAGATTGTATTATAAGAGTTGATTTTTAATCGTTTAGTTGTCGCCAGTAAATCATCAACCTCTGATTCAAACAGACCGCGGTCGGTTCCGAATTCCTCAAGTGCTTCGGCATAGTCTCTTATTTTATCATATCTATTCTTTAGCTCTGTGATTTCAGATGCAAGTTCTGCAAAAGCGCTTGGAAGTTCATCAACGTCCGCGCCATCTAATCGATCATCTATATTATTTTGAACAGGATTGATAATCCTGAGGTTGTCTTCGTCAAGTGCAGCTACAATCGTATCAATGGTATTGATATCATCACAAACAGCATTATCTGGGAGGTCGTATTCCAAGTTGCGGAAATACTGTCTGTTGTCAGTTAGTGTGCCTTCCGGTGCCCACTCCGTATCCACAAGAGCGTCGTCAATTGTAGTTAGTGCTTCAAACCGGGTTTCAAGATTTATAATATTCTCTTCCAACTCTGTCCGTCTTGTCGTGACGAAGTTAGGGAACTGTTCAATCCAATCCGCAATAATCTCTGTGAGCTCAGGAGGGTATTCCGCAACTCGAGCGGCCAGATCTTGATAAGTTTCAGCGGTTGATTCCAACTCGGATTGAACGCTGTTTTCAACATCCTCACGGAGGTCTTCTATGTCGCCGTCTGAAAGATCAGCTCCCGTTTCAGCCATGAAGTCATCGAAGGAATCCAATGCCGATTCCCGTAGAGGTGAGTGAATTGATTCCGTAATATCCTCTTTCAGTGCCAAGAGTGCCGGGACCCGTTCAACGTCCTGTACTTTCTGCTGTAAACTATCGACGCTATCATAGAAGGCGCGCTGTTTTGTTTCATCTAGGTTTGAAATTTGCTCATCGGCCTCATCAAGAAAATTCGCGAACTCATCAAGCTCCTCTTGCTGCTTCCTGAGTGATTTGACGGTTCGATTGATATCCGCAGCGAAGTCGGGTTCAATCTCAGTCATCTGCGGGCACCTCCTCATCCGGTTTTAGGAGTTGTTCGATAATCTCTTTACACTCCACAAATTGTGGCTCCAACTCGCTGGTAAGTCTCTCAATTTCGTTGAGATCTGTTTGTATTTCATTGAGGATCTCGTTATACTTTCCTACGGTTTCATTCAACTCTTGTAGTGCTTCTGTATCTTCCGGGATACTCATTGCTGTAGCACCGTGATGTGATTCTAAGTCGAAAATTTCTTGGCCGAAATCCTCGAGTTTGTCGAGTAAGTCTTGTCGCGACTCAAATTGGCGCGGGATGGCATCAGAGTGTTCTATATTATCACACAAATCATTGAAAATTATTCGTCCATTCTGAATCTGGGTCGTCTCAGCAGCCAAAATTGATGACTCAAAGGCATGAATTTGATCGCCGATATCATCTCGATATTCGCGTAGCAGGAACAGATAGTGATAGCCAATTGGACCCGCAGAGGGAGTGGTATCACATTTTTCGATGAGATCCTCGGTCGCACTAATTATCTTTTCGAGGTTGCTTCGATATTGGTCAATTCTATTGTGATTTATTTCGATTGGACTCACATCGTCTAAGCGCTCTGGCGGATGAAGCTCAGAATCCAGTGTTTCAACATCCTCAATGTAGCCGCTGACTGTCGATAAATGGCTTTCCAAGTGGGTTTTCATCTGTCTGAGTCTCGCAACGACATCCAAATGGGGATTTGATGCCTTTGTCATCCCACAAACTAACAACGACCGAAACAGTGGATAGGCCTGCTCCTCAACATCGCTAATACTAATTGCTGGAATATCACCAGCACTTGCATCATTGCTTGATTCATCCAGTGCAGAGGCAACTTTGGTTGGTCCTCGAATATTCGCAAATTCAGCGAGTGTTTTTTCGACCTGAACAACTGCTGGGGATAGATTTCCATCATCTCGGTAATGTGATCGCTCTGTTTCGACCTTATTGCTGTAGCCGGCCTGACTAAACATCTCGTCAAAATACTCAGTGAAGCCAAACCCACTACTCCCCCCGGATACAAGACTTCTGTTGATGGATTCTTCCAAATGCTGATGAAGAGTTGCGTACTCGCGATTATGCTCATACTCCGGTCCGAACACGGGCAGATATGAAAGAGCGATAGTTGCTTCCTCAAACCGACCATTTGACCAGTAGGGTGTCGATCCTGACAGCCGTTCTTCATTCCACAACAGCGTATCAGACTGCGGCAGGGAATACGTATCTCGGTATTCGGTTTCGAAGTCTTGGGCTTCGTCTTTAGCAACTTGGTTGAGTTGTTCGTACAATGTTTCCACTGTATTTCGGACTTCCCGGTCTTCGATATACTCAAGCAATTCGGCTTTCACGGACTCATCAACGGAGTACGGGTTTAGCCCTTCAGTATCAAGTCGTGCGTGTACATTCAAAACGAATGACCACATCCGATTTGACTGGATCCGTCTGATTTTGAGAAGGTTCTGACGTTCGTAAATGTCAGCATCGTCGTTTGGAGGCAATTCAAACTGGTCCTCATCAGGTATGATCAAGAGTGTCGGGTCAGTAATATCATATCCATGCACCACTTCGCTGATTTGAGCGGTTGCGGCTGATTTGGTCGGACAAAATCGAACGGTAATGATATCATCAACAGGGGTATTCGTTTTGAACTCAAGTCCCAATTCCATATCTCCACGAATATCATCACTTCCTGCAGCTGCAACACGCTCAGGATTAACTGCTATTGGTGGGAACGCATCTCGAATTTTGACTGGATCTGCAGTCGTTACTGCTGTATCAACTGCGTCCGCATCCGTCGCCTGCTGTAGCCAGCCAGTCCCAAAGGAATCTTCAGCATTATTGAGTGCATCAATGACCAATCGCCGAGTTGGACCGGATGGTTCAAAAGATACGACAGTATTCTCCACAAGGTCAAGGAATGCATTCGCCTGTTTTTCCTGAGTGAGCCCGAAACGGGGGAAAAGCGGCTCTTCACCCACTGCTAGTGCCTGAAAAACGCGTTTGACATTTCTGTCTAGCACCGACCGGGCGTCGTTCCCTGTATCCGTGTTCGGAAAGTCATGAACATCTTTGATCACATTGATAGCAATAGTCAAACAAGTGTCCAAATTGAGACTAATTTCATCATTGATTTGCCAATCATCCAATCCATCATCTCTGAATAACAATGCGTTGATGGCTGGATCCCACTGTTCACGATTAAGTTCCCCCCAGAGGTTGTTTACTAAACGAGTATCCTTGAAGTCTGCTTCAGCTTGGTTTTTCAACCACTCTGTAGCGTCTTCATCTATCTCTCGCGGGAGTTCGTCAATGAGTTTAATGATAAGACCTGTCCGACCACGTGCCAACCACCAGATAACGTTCGCTAACTCCGTTGCGTCGGGGCGTTCATCCTGCAAAAGAGACCTTACGTCCGCGACCGTCAAAGGTGGAATTCGGATTTCCCGCATGCGCCCCCAGTCTGCTTCACCAATAAATTCGAATGCCGAGATCATGCCGAAGCTCCAGACCTTTACTGTATCCTGAAGATTATCGTTAATTTTCCGTAATGGATTGTCGTCATCCTTATCCATGGACTTGATGAAATTTCTATATGACTGTTCTACCTCGTCGAATAGCACCGCTGTTTGAATCATCCCATCATCTGGAACAAGTTCGCCGTACTCGTCAACATACTCCTGTTTGGTTTGACTATCGACATTTGGAAACCACTCGACACCCTCAGGGTCACCATCTCGATATGCCTCAAGTTGTTCATCAATCCGGTGTTCGATCCATTCATCAAGCTCGTCCAAATCGCTTTCATCGAACCGTTCAAGCATACTACCCGGATCTCCAACATAGAACGCCGGCATCTGTCGCTTCCAAGCTTCATCAAACAAATAATACAAGAGTTGCGTTTTCCCGGAGCGATACGCACCAACCAACGCTAGCGGGTCAACTGTTTCTCCTCGTTGGAATTGCGTGAACGTCCCAACCTCGTCTGCATCCTCATATCCGTCACCTCCTCCGAGAATCCGCTCCAACTGATATTGATGTTCGGGAGTCAGAGCACGCCATCGTTTACCTAATTGCGCTTTGCGAGTGTCCATACTAGCACAGTTACCTCATGCTATACAAATCTTACGGGGGATAACCAGATTCGGATGTCGACCGAATGATTTGGTGGACTCCTAGAACGAAGTCAGTTTCAAAAATAGGAATATACGGGATAACTATTAAGAAGCTGCCAAACTGATACGGATGTATGACAGTTCGCGTGCGGACGGAGCCCTTTCAAGAATTTCTGATTGAACAAGCAGCAACTCTCAAGCGGCGGCCTGCTACAAATTCTGTCGGAATGTGTATTCTATCCGGCCAACTTGTCCGTCAAAATCTGGAAGAGTATCTTGACCGGGAAGGCATCCCCATCACACCCCTTGCAGAATTTACAACCGTAGAAAGTCTCAGTAGTGATATTCTATCCCCAACAGATGGTGCAGACCAAATGCTGGCTGACAGCGTCAGAGACCGATTAGTTTTGGAATTATTGCGGGCCGCAGATCCAACTGGTGATACGATCTCGGAAGCCGCCGCGATCGAGACGGATACCACGCTTCGTGCTTCGGAGGCTGACGCGCTTCAAGAACTTGCAGAGCGACTCCCTTATGAAGATGAAGAGGTGCGGGAAACTCTTATAAATGAATTAAATGATTATTATCGGTGGACAGATGCTTCAACTGACACGGCACCTGCAATTCGCGACCTGAGCAGGCTTGAAAATCGATTTGCACAACTCAAAAGTAATCGAAATATGTCGGCCTTCAAAGCGATTGAGCAACTTATTGATCAGCGGCTTTCGGACTTGCCGGGACAATATCACCAATCGCGAAGCCATTTGGTGCATACAGCACGGCAGCATCTCACAGATCAGTGGGTTAGCCAATTCGGCCACATGGAGTGGATTGCCATCGCAGGCATCAGTATCTTTGACAACCCGACTATCCGGTTGTTATCCGCGATCGCAGCTCACGAATCAACACCGGATGTATATGTTTTTATGCAACATGGGAGTTACCAATATAATGCCGCTCGGTTCGCTGAACTTTCGGTCAAAACGGATATACAAGACAAAGAAACACCGGATGAACTCATGTTCGAATCGCCGGCAGCGAAAGAGCTTTTTCTAGCAACCAGTAAGAGCCCAGACAGGTTTCCAGAGCCTGTCACCTTTTTAGAAGCCCCGACCAGTCAGCGGGTCGTTGAGCGGATCGCAACTGAAGTTCGAGATCTCCTTGACGAGGGTGTAGAAGCTCAAGATATTTTGTTGATTGCGCCCAACGCAGGGAGTTATGAATCCCTCATTCAACATGCCTTCGAAACTGTCGAAATACCAGTATATGTGGAAACACGTCGTCCATATGTGAATATTCCCGCGTATCGATTTTTACAGTCTTTCGTGACAGTCGTCGACGCTCTCGAACGTGATGAGTCAATTACGTATGATGAACTTGTTGATCCACTTCGATTAGGGTACTGCCCGCGTGATGCCACAAGTGACGTCTGGCCACTTGATGGACGTCGCTTCACATCCATTGAGCAGGAACTCCATCGGAAGCAACAATTCTACAATCGCGACCCGGACAGATACGAAGACCAAGGCATCTTATTCGATACCTGGCGGGACCTGATTGATGATATTCCGAATTGGACCGGTCCTTGGTGGGCCGTTGATACGTTCCTGAGTGATATTGAGTCACTGGTTGGTGATCCACCTGTTGAGGGGGGCAGTCTCGTCAGTCTACTGGAGAGTTATCTCGGAAAGTACGTGTTCCAGACCGTCGGTCACGAACGAGCGGTGTATGAAGGACCAGCGGTTGACACGACACGAAGCGTCTTAACCGAAACACACCCAACCAGTGAAGCGGAACGCATTCGGGCCGATTTGGAGAGCGTTGGCAGTTACTATGATCAGATCCGACGACTCTTCAACGTTGACCCGAGTTGGGGAGAAGTCACCCGCGCGCTTTCTGCCGGGCTTGGTGGGAAATCCTACGGTCAAAAACATCTTGATCAACATGCGATTCGTGTGGTCGACGCTGGGAACGCATATTTCCGGGAGGCTCAACATGTCTATCTTCTTGGGATGGATGCAGACGAGTTTCCCGGGGAGGCACCCACGTCCACGTTCCTCCATAATGACCTTAGACAAGCGGTCCATGAGTCCGCCAGAACAGGCGAGGCACCACATCACCATCTCGATAGTCGAAGTACGCAGTATGGTCAGGCAGTTGATTTTTACCAAGCCGGATTAATGACGGCCACGGAAGAAGCGGAGATCACGCTCTGTCATACCTATCGTGACGAACGGGGAAATAATAAAGCGTGGTCACCATTTGTCGATCTTTTTGATTTAAAAGAGGATGAACCACTGGTTGACCGCCCAGTTGAGCGCGTCGAAGTTGGTGATTGGCTACCGAAACCCCGGACAACCTCAGAGTCATGGGTTGATGTCGCCAGGCGAACCGCACCCCGTGAGAGGCTCCGAACACTCCTCTATCAAAGCTATCGCGATCATCCGGAGTCGGACCCGCCAATTACCGAAGCAGAACTCCAAGAAGTGGCTGGCTATGTTCCGCAAGTCCCACTTCAGAACTTGATTCTGCCACGGCTTGAAAGGTATCACACACCACCGGCGACAGTCTCCATCACGCCTGATGAACCTGCATTCAACGAGGTCGGCTTGGACGACGTGACTGGCTCGCCCCACCACCCGCATGAACTAGCCTGCAGGGGCAGTGTGGCCTGAAATATTACTATTATCAATTTCTGTATAACTTTACTGGAGATTCACCCACGCGAGCCGATATACCGAAATATTATGCGAGTAGCCCCCACTGGCGGCTTGGTCAACTGCCGTATATCGTGCGTGAAAACTATGCAGACCCGCGGTACGTTGCAAAGTGGCGGGAAATCATTCAAGAACTACTCCCCCAACGCCAGAGTAACACTGATGGCCTTGCACAGTTCGATTCAACCCAGGACATACGAGACTGGGTCCTCTCGCAAGATTCGTTTGACGATTATGACCTGAACACGATTTATCCAAACTTGGTCGGGGAGTGGGAACTCGTTAACCAAGAGCGCCAGCATGGGGTGAAGCGTATGTGGAGCTGGCGAGATGGTGGGATCTTATCGATTGACAGCGAGTCGCTCCAAGTGCCAGCGTATCGAGTTGATACGGTTACTGAAGGTGAGAGTGAGTATCGGGTACCAATCTTTTTTACCCGATTTTCGCGACGAGCACGGAGTGTCATGAAGGCGTGTTTTGACCATGACGACAATATCTGGGATTTCGAAGAGCAGGGTAATTCACTCTGTATTGAGTGTAACCGTGGTGATGAGTGTACATACCATTCGAAATATGTTATTGACAGCAGGATGTTAGCGGGGTACGAGCATGAAAACCAACTTGACGACGCAAGCGTCCCCGGTGTAGGCTTTCAGGAACAGTATGCTGGCCCAACATATGACGATGGCCAGCGGGTTATCGCTATACGGACTGGTATCACTAACAAATTCCACCCGGGGGATGGATTCGGAGATTCGGTATTTGAAGTCTTGGCCATCCGTGGATACAAACAGGACTGGGAGTCGAAAGTCGCAGACTGGGGGACAACTATCGCGAATCTGATCGCCGAACTTGAAACGGAATCTACGGTCGAATTATCTGCGAACCCGCGACTCGTAGATACAGATGAGTGTCTGAACTGTGTGTACCGGAACCTGTGTGCGGTTCCTGATCGGGATGTGATTCACCAATGACCGATGATCTTGAAGACCACCTTGCTATCGAATTAGACCCCGACTTTGATTTCACGCGTGATCAAGCCGCCGCCGTTGAAGCGTATCACGAGGGTACAGGCCGGGTCTGTGTCGGGTCGGGGGCTGGAACCGGGAAGACAACTACGTTGACCCGCGTGGTCGCTGAATCTGTCGTGCGAATGTGCCAGCCAACTCCGGGAGAAGTTGAGTCGAACCCATTCGACGAGATCCTTGTGACCACATTTACTCGAGATGCAGCAGGTCAGCTCAAGACAAAACTGAAGCAACTCCTTCGAGAACATGAACAGTATAGTGAAACAGCGTTTGATTTGGATTTGTGGCGCTGGATAGAGACTGATAGCGACATCTCCACGATTGACTCGTTTGTGGGCGATCTCTTGCGGGAAATCGCGCCTGAAGTCGGTGTCGCACCTGGGTTTGATGTCCGTGATGAAATAGAGACGCAAGAACTGTTGCGGGAAATTATTCGTGAGTTGGAAGACGATGACGAGTATGCGGCAGCGTTAGATCTACTGGAGGAAGAGCTTGATGACAAGACACCGCGTCGCTATTTATTTAATATACATCAGAAGCTTCGTGAGTTCTGTTATGAGTTTCACGATCCGAACAGGGGATCTAGCACAACGATGTTTCAAGACCAAATGCGGGCAGACCTGTTTCAGGACCGGGAGTTGCCATTCGGACCAGCAGATATCCGTGAGATCGTTTCGTCGGTAACGGGACTCCCACAACGGGATGTGGACATTCCGGATGATGAAGACCTAGAGCGGATGGAAGATGACTATCGCCACAGTCTCACTTTCGCAGCTGCTGTTGATGACCTCATTGACGCATTCAATGCCGAATATGATGCGCGAACGCGGGAATCAGGCAACCTCTCGTATCAAGACATCACCTACATCGTCTGGAAATATCTTAACAGTAGTGAGGGCAAGGAATTCAGTACCGGATTGAGCGATCGGTACTCTCATATCTTTATTGATGAGTTTCAGGACACTAGTTTTGCACAATGTCAGATATTGCGTCATCTCGTTCAGAACGATATTCCCAAAACCAATGTATTCGTGATCGGTGACGTCAAACAATCCATCTACGGCTGGCGGTCTGCTGAACCTGAAATATTTGCCCGCATTCTCGAACACGCAGACACCGAGCCAGCAGACGAACCTGACGAGTTTTTGGGTGCTACCGAGTGGACGAGAACGGAACTTGTTACGAATTTCCGCAGCCATCCACATCTTGTTCGTGCCGGCAACCATCTTTTTGACTTCGTTTTTGGGCACGAAGGTCTCGGCGCCATCGGGACATTCCCTGTCGAGTTTGACCCACTCAAGCCACATCGGCCGCTGACAGACGAAGACCAGTCCCGACTTCATGTGCTTCCACTGGGCGATGTAAGTGCGGATGAATGGCGGACAAATGACCCACAAGTCACGGCTGCTGTCATTCACGGCATGATCGAAAACGAATCCATTACTGTTGGCGATGGTGATGACGAACGGCCCGTGCAGGCTGGGGATGTCACACTCCTGTTCCGCCGGAGTAAATACATGCAGGCCTTCCGTGAGGCACTGGACAATCACGGACTGGACAATGCGGTCGTTGCAGAGCAGGGACTATTTAAAACCGAGGAAGTCGGTTTTATCGTTGATGTTCTGAACTGGTTTGCTAACCCACATTCGAAGGATTCCTTGCTCAGAATCCTCCGCTCACCCGTTACGGCGCTTTCCGATCGAACCCTCCGATATCTCGCAAGTAGGGATTATAACCTCCCTCGAGCATTGGACGATTGGCCAGGTGCCGAGTTACCCGAAAGCGACAAAATTCGACTTGAGGGTTTGATCGATCTCCGAAGCGACCTCCGCTGGGATAGGGAGGGAGAAAAGGCAGAACTCATCCAGAAAATCATACAACACACAGGCGTCGAAACAATTCTGTTGGCCGGGGATGATGCGATTCAACGCTATGGAAATTTGTGGATGCTGGTCGAACTCGCCAAAGATTGGGAAGAGGAAGAACTACTCGCCTATCGGGAGTTTGTTGACCGACTTAAAGAGTATCAGAATCTAGCGCAGGATGGTGATGAATCGTTTGAAGTTGCCCAGGTAGTGGATGAATCGGCCAATGAGACTGTCAAGCTCAGGACAGCGCACAGCGCCAAAGGCCTGGAGTTCTCGGTCGTCGTCCTACCTGATCTGCTTGCTGGGCCGGGCGGGAGAGTTCAGGGCAGCACATCGGTGCAATTTCGTGACCAGACGACGGGGCAACGCAAATACGCACTACGTCCACGGCCAGCGGGCGAACCGGTCGATTACGATTCAGGTCCGGGTTCAAAATGGATTCGAGGGAGTGACTACCGCTCCACACTCTGGTTATCGCCCAGTCGAGACAGTATGGGTAGCTTCCAGTACCCGCACCCATACAATCCCGATGCCAGAAATGACTTTGCAGAATTCTGGCGGTTGCTCTATGTTGCCTACACGCGCGCCGGCGACCATCTTCTGATGCCACTAGGCGATAGCTTGCCGAGTTACCATCATGAATGGTCAAGCTGGGCACATCCGCTTCTGGAGGTGTTTCAGGACGGGGCAAGCTGGACCATGTCGGCGGATGACGAGCCGACAGAGCTCCGGTTGACGGAAAGTGCAATGCGCGCCGATGACGAGGGGCCATTCACGATTCCATTCAATATTGGGTTGTTGGAACAGGGCGAGCACGAAGACCCGGACCCACGTGGTATGCCAGATGTTGAAGAGACACATCCGGAGTCGTCGTCTAATTCATCTGAAGTGATATTTGCGCCGCGTCGCTTGACTCCGTCCACACTTTATGATCTCACCGTCTGTCCAAAACGATACCAGTACCGAGCACTCCAGGAGGTGAGTGAAGCACGCGGAAGATCACCACCCAACACGGCAGCTCCAGACGGATATTCAGCGAGTTACTGGGGGACCTTGGTTCATGACGCGTACGAAGCGCTCCATCAGGATCTCAACAGTGGGGTGCTGGATACAGCAGATGAAAACATGCACTCTATGCTTGAACAGCACGATGATATCGAGCAGGAACTCGCTACCGTTGTTACGACCTATCGCGAGAGCGAGCTATGGGAACGAGTACAGGCAGCGGAGGCGGTACTGCCTGAGTACGAACTCTCCGCGATACATCCAACAGAGCCACAAGTGCACATTACGGGTATCGTAGACTTATTACTTGAGCATGAAGAGGAGTGGATTGTGTTGGACTTCAAGACCGGTACGCCACCTACATCGGGGAGTTATCTTGCAGATCAGTACCGCACCCAATTAGTCACCTACACATGGCTCCTGAAGGAGGAGTACAACATTGACGTGACGGAAACGCTACTGTTCTACGTACAGTCCGGCGAAGTTTACGAATATGATATCGAACCGACTGAATTCAGCGAGGAACTGCAACAGTTACCCGAACAGCTGACTGTAGAGACGGGTGTGGGACTGCAACCTAATCCAGAGCCTGCCCCAGAGACGGTCCCGTTTGACGAGATGAGGACTGATCTTGAGAGCCGGTGTGGGAGTTGTCCTTTCGTTACTGTCTGTCCAGCCTGGGACAACTGATTCAGACCTGACGGAGCGACCAATAGTCGGGTAGATGGCTTAATACTTCAACGGATTCGGTGTGAGGAAAATAACTAGACGGGATCTCCCGACAAATAATACACAGGATGGACAACCAACGTCTTGAGGAAGAAATATATGTCTCATCGTCCAAGGGCTGAATGAGATGGCTGAACCGATTTTGAAGTGGGCGGGAGGAAAACGGCAGATCCTTGATGCGCTCAAGGAAGCGCTACCGCCGAGGAACGAAGTTAATCGCTATCACGAACCGTTCGTCGGTGGGGGAGCATTGTTTTTCGACATCGAGGATCATGACTCCGGCTCTACAATCAACGATATCAACGAACGACTTACCTCGTTTTACCAAGTCGTAGCCGACCACCCCGACAAAATAATTAAATATCTCGATGAAGAATTAAAAAGACCGCACTCCGATCCCGACCCATCACAAGATTTTTCCGAAACTGGTTGGAAAGACCAACCCATCGATAAGTATTATTACCAGCAACGGGAGAGATTCAATCGTCGGCCGAGAGGCCAAGAATTTGACCAAATTGAGGAGGCAGCGTTGTTGTTGTATTTGAACAGAACGTGTTACAACGGCCTCTACCGGGAGAACACCAGCGGGGAGTTCAACGTCCCAATTGGCCGCCACCAGACGGTCAGTTGGAGGATGGACGACCGGATTCGGCGCGCAAGCGAGATCCTTAGTGATGTTGAGATCCGAAGTGGCGACTTCGGGTACATAACGGACGTGGCAGAACCAAACGATCTGGTGTATTTCGATCCACCATATAAGCCTGTTTCTCGGTCATCAAGTTTCGTTGAATACCATCACAGCGGTTTCGGCGAAGAAGAACAAGATCGGTTACGAGATGTGGCCTTGGAGCTGGTGAGGAACGATGTCTGGGTAGTGATTTCAAACTCCCCACCGATGGAGACAAAATATAACAAATTTGATGATTTTTACATTCATAACGTCGGGGCCAGACGACAAATTAATTCTGATCCCGATGACAGAGACAAAATACAGGAAATTATCGTGACGAACGTGCCCAAGGACAATCGGCGGGTGAGAATGACGAACTTGGACAACTTTGGAGAATCAGGGTTGGAGGCGGGCGCGGAGTGAGTATCTGTCAAACTAATCGTTCGGCATCGCTCAGATACTCGTAAACCGTTGTATTGTTCTTGCGCTTTCTGTTGATTTCGGGAAGCATCATTAACCATTGTCTCACCGTTGACGTGCGACGCTTTGCCGTCGTTTCGTTCAGTGCCGCCTCTTCGAAAATCATAGTCACCAACTCATCATTGGCTACTTCACTTTGCTCCCGGATTTTCGGCAGTAGGCGTTTGATGATCTCCATCTCTCGAATGTGTGTTCTCAAATGGTTTTGACTCTCCTCCTCTTTCTCCTCCCGTAGGAGCTGTACATATTCCTGTCCATTTCGCGTGAGACCAAATCTCCTCATCTTGTTGTTACGATACTCACCCATAGTGTCCTTGTGCACGTAGTTGAGTGCCCATCCCGCCAATGCATAGTAGTCAGCTTGTCGAACCTGCCAAGCCTGACCAGTTTTGACTTGCATCTGATCACGAATTGCGGGCTTATACCGGTAGCCCATATCTATCGCTTTCAGGACGACGTTTAGCACTTCGACATTGTTGGCTTGCGGTACTTTGTCGGATGGAATGAGTTCGTCACCAGTCGTTGCGTCGAATATCTCCCAGAACTTAGGATCAAGTTCGAACTCACCAGATATGTCTGGGTCCGGTTGAGTAATGCCGACCTCGTGTTCCAGCATAATCCCGAGGATATCGTCACCGTCAACAAGTGTGAGTGGTATGTTTGATTCCTCGGCACGTTCGATAGCTCCCTCGCTGTATGTACTGCTGGTAATGAAGCATCCGACATCGCAATCGTTCGTATTTAGGGAACCCACGAAGGTTTGAATTGATGGGCCGTTGATGGTATTCGTGTACTGCTTGACCTGTCCCCCAAACCTAACTTCAATAAATCCGTGGCCGATGTCCCCCTCCAGATCGAGGCCTTTGTCATCTTGGAACGGCGTGAGGCGGATGTATGCGGGCCCCTCAACCTGTTCGGTAATGATTTTCGAAAACTGCTCGAATTTATCGGGGCCCAAGTCCATGTACCTCTCACGTATCACTTCACGAGCTTCCTGTGTTCCCATCATATTGAGATCCGGTTATAACTTTGAGCTTATAAACCTGTGCCGTTTCGTGGAGGGTGAAGTCGAATAAAGGCCGATTGGACAGACCACATCCTAGCGAATAGATAGTGATTATTGCGACTGTTTATTGGTGCGACTAACTCCGTCATGCAGGCGATACCGGAATGGTTCATAACAGTCACTATCAGAACGATCTCTGTGGAGTGCCTAATCTCGAAATGGTCGACGAGGAGCTTGGAGACGATATTCTGCAACTCTTCGAGCACGGACCAGCCATTGCAGAGGCTGACGTAGAACTGTAGCTTCGGACTGGGGTAGTGAATCTACACGATATCGGCAGAAATGTAGACCACTGCGCGGGCTCCAACTTTCTTTTTATACACATGGCCCTTTTCAACGAGGTCTTCGAGTCTGTTGTAGGCCGCCGGTCGTGAGCAGTCCAGTTCTTCGGCCACTTCGCTGGCTGTCAAGACAGGAACTTCAGCGCGGTCGAACACGCCCAGAACATCGTCCTCTGTGACTTCTTCGACGTACCGGCCGTCAGCATCGCGTTCCCGTCCCATAAGATTAGTACGGCTAGTGGTGATTTAGTCCCTGTGACCACGAAGTTAATGCGAAGGTTTATGACCAAGAACTACGTAGTTATAGGCAGGAGGTCACAGTCTTTCGGGCCAACTCCTCAGAGAAAGCCCGCCTGTGATGGCAGGCGGACGGTGGCCTTCTGGAGTGAAAGCCATGTTCGACAACGACTCTGCGAACAAAAAGCGTATCGCCAGTACACGGAGGGCAGTTCAATGAGCGACATGTCGGCGGACGACATCCCAGCAGGAATCAGCGGGATAACCAAGCGACTGCTCGCAGGGAAGCCCTGCGAGAAGGCAGATCTCCTCTCGTGTGCGGAGTGGTGGTGTCGCAACATCAGTGAGGACAATGTCGTGACCGAGTTGGCTGTCATGCAGGTTTACTTCAGTAGCAACATCCCGACACCGCACGAACGTGAAGGGCTCGAAGACGAGCGTGACGAGGCCATATACCACCTGCGGGACGACTTCCCGTCACTCATACCGGACCACGTCTAACCATTGGGTCCAACGGAGGACAGTGGCGGGCAAACGTCTGCGTTCTTCTGTGCAGACAGTGTGCGGATAAGCGCTGACCGAACAAACTACGCCCCTTAGTGGAATGAAAGGGCGAGGTCCGGGTGGCCGACCGGCGGGCGACCGACCGCAAGGAGGTCGCCGGATGTGCGAGCGGTGACCGGAGGGAACCGCGAGCAGGGAGCCCATCATACGCGAACGGGGAGCGTAGCGACCCGTGAGCAGCGTCGCGGTCGCTGAGCGGGCCCTATCCGGACGAACAGAGTGAGTGAGGACATCCCGCTCAGCGCGACCCCCGAGGCGACCGAGAGCTTTCTTTGTCCAAGTTACTCCTGCGGTTTCTCCTCTCACGGCGAAATAACCCCTCACACCCCATCATCACGCACTTGGCCATCGGACACATCAAGCAAAAACGCCGTCGATAAACTCCTCGCCGGTCTCGGGGTCAGTCACCAGTCGGCCGCGGTCACGGACCCGCCGGTACTCCCCGTCGGCAGTGACGATGCGATACGAGACGTCGAACCCATCACCATCCTCAAGCCCTGCCTTGACCGCATTCCGAACCCGGTCCCTGTCGTCGGGGTGGATGACCTCCTCGAAGAGCCCGAGCTGCTCCAGTTCGCTCGGCGTGTAGCCGGTGACTTTCTCGGCAGCCCCTTTCACAAACACCAGCGGCCAGTGTCAGCGGACAGGCGGTCGTTCGCCAGGTCGGACTGAACGTCCGGCCACCGTCAGTATCAAAGAGTCGAAACAGTCCCCGCCCGCGTCGGATTCGAAAGGAATTCAACCGCCGGCAACGAACGGGAGATGCGTGCGAGGGTAGCCAAGCCTGGAAACGGCGGCGGACTCAAGATCCGCTCCCGTAGGGGTCCATGCGTTCAAATCGCATCCCTCGCACTGTGGGCCCACGCGGCCCCTCGCAAACAGTGCGGGAAGGTCCACGGAGCGATCTTCCCTCGCAATCACGCGCCCGTGAGCCGCGGTGCCCGGCAGCCAGCCCGCGGCCGGCGTCTTGCGGTCAGTTCCGGGGGGTGGCGTTACGTTCATACCGTCCCGTCACGTAGGTACCGGTTATGAAACGCGACCAGTTCACCGTGGCCGTTCGGACCCCCGACGGGCGGCCGCCGACGCTCGATATCGTGTACGACGGCCCGGCCGACGACATCGACGCGGAGTTCTCGGCAAACGGCGACCCGCTCGCGGCCGCGGACATCGACGCCGCGTTCCGCCGCCGTGACCCCCCCGACGACGAGGACGACACCGTCGGCGTGTTCAGCCTCACCCGCCGACTCACCGGCGCGTACCTGCTCGAGGCCAACGTCGACGCCGAGGCCATCGGTAACCTCGTCGCGGCCGCCCGCGAGACCGACGGCGACGCGAGTTACCACGTCCGGATTCGACCGACCGGCGACGACCCGACGGTCTACGAGATGACCACCCTGCTGGTCTACGACAGCAGCGGGGAGTTGCTCCGCCAGCGCAGCCTCATCCCCAGCGGCGTCGAGCTCTGATGGGTGTCCAGCGGGAGTTCGACCGGTGGGCGGCCGCGGGGAAGGACCGCGGGATGGAGGACAGACACTGGCACACCGCAAAGCACGCGCTCGCGCGGATGCCGGTCGAACCCGGCGAGACCGTGCTCGACATGGGGACCGGGTCGGGCTACGCGCTCCGCGCGCTCCGGGACACGCGGGATATCGGCCGCGGTCTCGGCCTCGACCGCTCGCTCGGGATGGCCCGCAACGCCGACGGCTACACCGACGACGACCGAATCGACTTTCTCGGCGGCGACTTCCACCACCTGCCGCTTCCCGACGGAACTGTCGATCACGTCTGGACGATGGAAGCACTCTACTACGCGCGGGACCCGGTGGCGGCGCTTCGCGAGGTCCGACGCGTGCTCCGACCGGGCGGGACGGTCTTCTGTGCGGTGAACTTCTTCGAGGAGTCGACCCACACCCACGAGTGGCAGGACAGCGTCGGCGTCGAGATGTGCCTGTGGAGCGAGCGTCGGTACCGCGAGGCGTTTCGCGAGGCCGGCCTCGCGGTCGCCAGCCAGGACACGATTCCGGACCGGGAGGTGGAGATCCCGCCCGCGGAGGCGTTCCCGACCGACGGGTGGGAGAGCCGGGCGGCGATGGTCGACCGCTACCGGCGTCACGGCACGCTCCTGACCGTCGGCGTCGCTCGCTGACCCGTCTCGTACTGAGTCTTGCGGGTCAGTCCGGTACCAAACGCCCGACAATGGGCGGTTACCGGTACACGGTCACAGTACTGTCAGACGCCGACGAACTCTCGTATCTCGTCGATATCGCCGCGAAACAGGACGACATCGAACTCCGGTCCCGTTCCGTCCGGCCGGCGGAAATCCGCCGGAACGCCACTGACCGTCCCGAGTTCGGTGCCACCGGCGCGACGACAGAGTTCGATGTGGTGGTTCCGCCCGTTTGGCTTCTTCCAGGCCCCGGTCACGACCGGGTACTGCTCCAGCGGTCCGAGGTTCCGCAGCAACTCGACACCGACTTGCATGCCGATTTCCTGGTTCTGGTACTCGGGTCTGACGTACCACTGGCCGAGGTCACAGACGGGAAACTCGGCCCGGGAGAGGGCGTCACTCTCGGCGACGAGGTCCCCGGCCCCGTCGGGGTACTTCTCCAGGAAGGCCTCGTAGCTCATCCGCTTGGCACCGGCGACACCGACTGGTTCCCCCCGGAACATCCTCGCGCGCAAGCGTCGTCTCGATGCCGGCACCGGTATCCGACGCGACGACGTACCGCGTGTCCTCGCGCCGGATGTCCCGCTCGACATCCGCAACGTTGTACGCGTCGACCGGTTCACCCAGAACCCGCTGAATCTGCCCGTTCATTATCCCCACGATAGTGTCGGCGTTCACGGCTACCCGTAGGATGGTATCCCGACAAGAGTGTTTTGACCGCCACCTATCGCGCGCGGTCGAGGAGTCGGTCGCCGGTTTCGAGCCCGTCCCGCAACGCGGCGTGAAAGCGTGCCTCGCCGGAGACCCAGTCGCCAGCACAGTACAGGCCAGCCGCCTCCGCGCGCCGGAGCGGTTCCCGCGACGGCCCGCCCTCGGGAAGGGCGTGTGGCCAGTGCTGGTGGTCGCTCCAGTCGGGGTCCGCGAGGCGCTCGTCACCGACAATCGCCGCCGTCGTCGCCGCGAGTTGCTCGATGTTCTCCGCGGGCGGGTCCGCGGCGTGTGTGGCCGACCAGTCGCTGTTGGCCTGGACGAGCCAGACCGACTGTCCGTCGGGAACGTGGCCGGGCTTGCACTCCTCGCGGGCGAGCCAGTCGATGTCGTGGCTTTTCTCTGGGTTGACAAGCGCGTAGTACGGCAGGTCGACGTCGAACTCGTAGCCGAGCACGCCCGTCCAGACCGGGCGGTGCGAGACCGACTCGACGGCCGCGACGAGCTCCGCCCGGACGGGGCTGTCCCAGTCGGCCGCCCGGAGGAGCGTGGCCGTCTGCGGGGCGGGCGGCGTACAGACCACGGCATCGAACGGCCCCCACTCGTCGCCGGTGGCGTCGGTGAGCCGCCACCGCCCGTCGGTCCGTTCGAGACCCGTGACGCGCGTGTTCCGATGAACTGTCGCCGCCGTGTCGCCGAGCAGCCGTGTCGAGAGTTCTGTCATCCCCCCGCGGTAGGTGAGTTTCTCCTCGGTCTCGTCCCGGCCTGGCGTGACCGTCCCCTCGGCATCGAACACGTAGAGCGGGCCGTCGATGCGTTCCAGCCCCTCGCTCCCGGTCACCAGTTCGAGCACCCGCTCGTCGTCGGTCTTGAGGTAGTTGGTCCCGCAGTCGTAGGTGACCGCCCCCCGCTGGCGGGTCGCCGCCCGGCCGCCGACCGCGTCGGAGCGCTCCAGAATCGTGACCTCGATGCCCGCGTCGTCGAGGACGTGTGCCGCTGTACTCGCTGCCGCGCCCGCGCCGATTATCCCGACGTGCATACCTGTCGTCGGGCCCGGTCACACTAACCGCCTGTGGTCACTGCGGCGGTGTGGTTATACTTCTCGAACACCGAGAACAGGTATGGCCCGCAGGACAACACGCTGTGACGACTGTGGCTACCGCGTTCGATGGAACCCCGAGACCCGCGAGGGGCCGACGGTCTTCTTCCAGGAGGGTCTCTGTCCGAGTTGCGGGGCCTCCTTCGAGGACCGCGCGCCGGTCTCGGCCCGCCGGGGTCGCAAGCGGCGCTGAACCGGAACCGACACCCCGAAGTTCGGTCCGACCCTCGCGTGTGTCGTGTACGACGGGCGTCTCGCGGGACTCCTCGAGCGGGCCGGTGTCATCGACCGCCAGCGTCTCGGCCGGACCGTCGACCTCTCGTGGCCGCGGATCGTCACCGGTTTCGCCATCATGTCGAAACAGACCGTCGACCTGGCACTCGTCGGCTGGGCGGTCGGGGCCGCCGCGGTCGCCGGACTCGCCTACGCCTACGCCTACTGGACGGTCGCGAAGTTCGTCGGCATCGGTCTCGCTGGCGGCGTTGTCGCGCTCGTCTCGCAAAACTACGGCGGCGGTGACACCGCCCGGGCCGGACTCGTCGTCAAGCAGGGGCTGTGGGTCGCGCTGGTGACCGTCGTCCCGCTTGTCTCGCTGTACGTCCTGTTCGCCGACGAACTCGTCGGCCTGTTCGGCTCCGACCCCGAGCCCGCGGGGTTCGGCGCGACCTATCTCGTCGTTGTTGCGCCCGCGCTCGGGTTCGAGTTTCTCAACCTGCTCGCGAGTCGGACCTACGCCGGCGCGGGCGACACGTTCACCCCGATGGTGGTCCGGGCGACGGGCGGCCTGTTGAACATCCTCCTCAGCGTCGCGTTCGTCGTCGGGGGGCTCGGCGTGACCGGTGTCGCGCTCGGGACACTGCTCTCGACGGCGGCGGTGACGGCCGCTCTCGGCTGGGGCCTGCTCGGCAACGCCTACCGACTCCCGGGGATGGCAGCCAGCCCGGTCCGCCTCCGCCTGGGCGGCCCGCAGTTCGATGCCGGCCTGACCCGCCAGCTGGTAACTGTCGCCGCGCCGCTTGTCGGCCGCCAGACCGCGCGGGTCGCGGTCGTGTTTCCGCTGCTGTGGGTCGCAAGCGCGTTCGGCCCGGTCGTCGTCGCGGCCTTCGAGGTCGGCCGGCGGGTGCGTGACCTGCTCGTGAGCTTCGACTGGGGCTTCTCGACGGCCTCGAGCACGCTCGTCG
>OBKM01000411.1_pt1 | contig 21438 bp, 20 predicted proteins | sample 1519691 | NCBI WGS metagenome assembly OBKM01 (sample SAMEA37050418, study PRJEB22526) | metagenome | biome: saline pan; feature: lake; material: water | place: Egypt | collected 2015 | depth 0.5 m | reverse complement strand
CGCGGATACACTGCAGCCGCAAAGCGAATCGCTGACTGGCGCTGATAGCCATCGCTCCGCCAGCGGCGAGTTGCGTCAGCTCCCTGCGGGAGAGAGTTGTACGCGGCAACTCGTCGATATCGTCTGATCGGTGTAATCTTCGCATGTTTATTATAAAATACTACTTAGTTAATAAGTATTACTATATAAATTAATAATTTTAATAAACTTCGCATTGTCGGCCCAACACAGCCGCGGTGTCCGCTTATTTCAGGGGCAGTATCTGCACACTGTATCCATCCACAGCTGCTTCCCTACTTCGAACAACTCGGGTTCGTAAACACACCAGTTAACCAGGTGGCGTGGGCATCGATGTCGAGACGTACATCGAATCGAACGAGATGACGGTTGAGGAACCCCACCTTCCACGCGCTGCAACAGCACCACGAGACCCTGTCCAGCCATCGTAACCGCTGTGAGGACGCGGCTCGCGACTGGGGGAATCTCCCAGAAGACGACGACAACGAATTTGACGTCAGCGTCCCACACCGAAGCCTCAGCGTCAACCGACGACCCGTCGTGAAAGGTCGGATCTGGACCGGAGTTCGAGTCGCCAAGTCAGATCCTCTTCGCCGGTCGATCAGGACTCGGCGAGTCTTATGATGACCTCGGCGTCGTGGGTCAGGTGGACCAGCGGCTCGTACAGCTGCGTCCGCCTGCCAATGCCGGAGACGACCGGGTCCCGCGACTCCAGGACCGGCCAGGCCAGCCCCACATAGAGCGTTCCGTCGTCGGTCCCGCTACCGACACAGCCCGCGAAGGTTCCGAGCCCGGCGGCGCCGATCCCTCCGAGCACTGCTCGTCTCGTCGCTGTCGGCTGATTCCAGCCATCACCGTCTGTTTCTCAATCCACAATTAATACTAAGCATTTTTATTATATCAAATAATATTATTTTCTCTACTTTTCAGAACTTGATGAAAAAGGGTCGACAACATTATCAGGCTCGGCCACGGCCGGCTGACGGCAGACGATATCGCAACCAGGATGTCTCCGATGGGTAACCGGACCGATCAGTGGAAAACAGCAACCAGCGTCGAAGGTCTGTCTCTGGGAGTGAGCGATCACGAATCCGAGACCTGCACAAGTCGAAAGCGGTCGGTCACACCGGGGCGACACCCACCAGTGATCCTACGTTCCCGAGTCGGAATCCGTGAAGTCGAATCGATGGCGCGTCGCCAGGCCAGCAAGGTGAGGTGCTTCCGGGAGAATGAGGTCGGTCATTCCGGTTCGAACAGCCGCGCGACTCCCCGGGAGACAAAAGACCGGTGTGCCGGCGACGACGCCAGAAATTGCTCTCGAGGCCATCGCCCGGTGGCCGATATCTTCGTAGGAGACGTTCCTGAACAGTTCACCGAAGCCCGGAATCTCTCGCTCGAAGAGCCCTTCACAGGCGACCGGTGTCACGTCGTCCATCGTCATCCCGGTGCCACCCGTCGTCACGATACAGTCGACGTCTTTGCGACTCGCAAGCCGATCAACGGTTCCGCGAATAGTAGCAAAGTCATCACTGACGAACTCTCGTGCTGTCACGCGACCGCCCGAATCCGCGACGAGTTCGGCAGCAGTATCACCACCGGGGTCGGTACTCGAACCACGCGACGAAGAGACAGTAACGATCGCAACGTAGAGTGGATCGATAATATCGTGCCCATCCGCGTCGGTTTCACGGCGGTCTTTCGGCGGGAGCAGATTGTCCGTCATAGTCGGAGTTCTCCTCCCTCACGCCTCGGAAACGGGTTCTCAACAGTGCTGTCTGTAATGCCCATCTCTGCGTCCTCGAGTACACATTCTTCGAGCGATTGTGCGATCATCTGCGCGTCCATATCCCGACCGATCAGAACGAGTTCGGTCTTCCGATCACCGTACTCGTCATCCCACTCGGGATTTCGGGATCGTCGGTAGAACTCCTGACGATCCTCGGGTAACGACGCGATCCACCGGCCTGCAACGGTGATGTGGGTTTCCTGGCCGGCTCGTGAGAGCGTCAGCGCATGATCAGGGCGGCCCCCAACGTGGAGATATCCTTTGGCTCGGACGACGCTCGCTGGCATCGTCTCCAGGGCGTCGACCAGTCGTTCGGGATGTATCGGACGCCGCTGGTGGTACACGAACGAATCGATCCCGTACTCCTCTGGTGGGTGCACGTGACCGTGGGACCCATGAGAGTGACCACCCGAGTCTTGCTCGTCGTGGGTGGTATGATCGTTCCCGTGATTGTGACTGTGATCGGTGTCATTCTCGTGGTCATCCCCTGCCTCGTGGGCGTGTTCTCTGTGGTGTTCGAGGGCCCGTTTCCAGCTTGGCGACTCGGAGACAGCTTCGACGTCGAAGCGGTCCGTATCGAGCACGTCGCCGGGATCGACCTGCCCGAACGAACTCGTGAGTATGGTGGCCTCGGGCTGTAACGTGCGGAGCGTCTCGACCACGTAGTCGAGTTCGGATTCGGTGACGAGATCCGTCTTGTTGATGACGAGCGTATCGCAGAACTCGACGCCTTCGACGATGAGATCCGAGAGCGGTCGCGTACCGTTCTCGGTTTCGCCGCGTCGGGACACGTCGCCCTCGCCGAACGCGTCGTAGAACTGCCGTGCGTCGACGACAGTGGTGACGCTGCTGAGGTCATAGAACGTCGCGGCGTGGCTCTGGACGAACTGCTGGGCAACCGGGGCCGGTTCGGATATCCCCGACGGTTCGACCAGAAGATAGTCGAACTCCTCCTCGAGCGCGAGATCGGTGAGCGCCCGTTCGAACTCTCCTTGAATCCCACAGCAGATACAGCCGTTCGAGAGTTCGACGACATCCTTGTCGTCGTCGACGCGTCGCTCGATGAGGTCCGCGTCGACGTTCACCTCGCCCATGTCGTTGATGACGACCGCCGCATCGTAGCCGTGTTCACCAGTGAGGACGTGATTGAGCAGTGTGGTCTTCCCGGCACCGAGCGTTCCGGAAAGCACTGTGACTGGAACTCCCATCACTCACTTGTCAGTCATCCGCGAGTGCCAGCTCTCGCTGGTCGTCGACTCCGAACGGATCGAGATACGTATTCCAGTCTTCTTCCATCTCGCTGTCGCTGAGCAGACAGTCTTCGAGCCACGCCTCCAATTCAGCGGCCTCGAAGTCACGACCGATGAAGACGAGTTCGACGCCGCGATCTCCCCACTGATCGTCCCAGTCGTCTTCGAGAGCGGGCATTGCCTGGAAGTAGCGCTGTTGTTGCTGCTTCGGGAGATTCACGATCCACTGGCCCTTGGGGCCGGCACGGACTGACTGGCCAGCTTTATCCAGCCCCATTGCGACGTCTTCGCGACCGGCCGACCAGAAGAACCCCTTCGCACGAATGACTGCTGACGGGAGGTTCCGGAGGAGCTCTGCGAATCGCGCCGGATGGAACGGTCGGTCTGCCCGGAAGACGAACGATTCGACGCCGTGTTCGTCGGCAGCCGCATCGTGGTGGTGGCCTTCCTGAAGTTCGTGCTTCCAGCCAGCGGAGTTTTGTGCCTCCTCGAAGTCGAACCGCCCCGTTTCGAGGATTTCTCCTGGATCGACGTGCCCGAACTCAGTGCGAATAATTTTTGCACGCGGTTGGAGGGCTTTGAGAACAGCTTCGATCTCGTCGAGTTCGTCCTCGGGAACCAAGTCGCACTTGTTGAGCAGGAGGACGTCACAGAACTCGATCTGATCGAGCAGCACTTCTTCGGGGATGCGATCGGTTCCCGCGGCCGCTTCGTCACTCGTGAGTGTCTTCCCCGAATCGAATCCTTCGTACATCGCGTGGGCGTCGACCACCGATACCATCGTGTCGAGATGGTAGTCGTCGGTGGGATCGTACTCGGCGTCCTCGAAGCCGAGCGCGAACGTCTGTGCGACCGGGATCGGCTCGGAAATCCCCGAAGATTCGACAAGCAGGTAGTCAAACTCGCGGTTCTCGACGAGTGCACCGACGGCTTCGAGCATATCGCCGCGGAGCCGACAGCAGATGCAGCCGTTGGACATCTCGATGATTTCTTCGTCGGCTTGCGACAGCTCGGACTGTTGTTCGACGTGGTCGACGTCGATGTTCACCTCGCCCATGTCATTGACGAGGACGGCGACCTCGTGGCCGTGATCTTCGGTCAGGATGTGGTTGAGCGTGGTCGTCTTGCCGGCACCGAGTGCGCCCGAGAGGACGGTTACTGGGATCGTCTGGCTCATCAGGTCGTGTTACGAACTGGAGGAACAAAATTGTTAGTTATTACGAAATCTAGAATCCGTCATAATAACATCTATCCTGCTGGGAACCAATCGACACCATATGCCAGTCGTCAGCGTCTCGATGCCGGACTCACTGTTACACGAACTCGATGAATTCATCGAGGACCACGGGTACAGTGGTCGAAGTGAGGCGGTCAGAGAAGGCACGCGCGGGTTGCTAGAGGAGTTCGACGACCAAGATTTCGATGGACAACAGGTTATCTGCGTCATCACGACCATGTTCGATCACGATTCTGGGGCAGAGGTGACGCTTTCGGAGCTTCGCCATGCGAACCAGGATCTCGTTACTTCGAACGTCCACAGTCACGCTGGGAACACCTGTCTCGAGCTGTTTGTCGTCGAAGGAACAGTCGACGACATCAGTTCATACGTCTCCCGCCTCCGTGCCGTCGACGGTGTCACAACCGTCGAATATTCGATTCTAACGGCTGATCAGTCAGTGCTGGCCTAGTTGATCCAGCCGGTCCAAGTCGATCAGATCTCGATATCTTCCAACCCCCACACGAGGATTAGCCCTCCTCGTGCAATCGAGCGATCACATGACCGTCGTGACAGCGACAATTACAGCGGTAATATGCCGCCCGATAACCGGCGCTCTCGAACGTATCAATGAGTGCATCTGCCTGCTGTCGCCCGGTGACTTCGACGTTCACGATGGACTGCTGTCGCGTTTCGAGCGCATCGATGGCAGTGTCAGGATCCAGTCGTTCGGGTTGAAGCGCCTCGATGAGGATCGCTTCGACAGTCCAGTCTTCGAGAGCAGGAATTTCGCCCGCATCCATCGCCGTCGTAATCGCTGCGTCTTCGTAGAAATACTCGGCCAACTCGGGACCGTCGAATGCTCGGAGCCGCTCCCGATCCGCTTCGGTAAAGCGCGTCACGATGAGAAAGAGGTTAATGTCAGCACGATTCGCGATTCGTTCGTAGGTCGACACGGTGTCTAGCGTGTCAGGGGTGGCGACGACGAATGCGGTGTCGAGGGAGTCTGTCCACCGTTCGAACGACTCTGGGCCTGCGTTCGCGTCTACGACTGTCCATTCGATTTCGAGTTCGGGACTTACATTGGGCTGTTGGGCCGACTCACTGCCGACGATTCCTGCAGCTTCTCCCAGCACCGCTACCTGAGTCCGATCCGAAATCCGATCTGCAACCAGCGCGGCCACTGTCGTTTTGCCGACGTCGCGCTCACCGACAAACCCGATTCGATGCTTTGATGCGTTTGATACCGGCTGCTGACTCAGGCTCTGTGACGACATCGATGCTACTAATTCTACCCCAACCATTAATGATTCTTACTATGATTCGATACAGATTTATTAACATAGCGCGACAAGGGATCTGCACGTATGACTATGAAAAGCTCCAAAATGTACCGGGAACGGATTCTCGATCACTATCGGAACCCACGTCGGTATGGACATCTCTCACCCCTCACGTTTTCTCACACGGGTGAGAACGCTTCGTGCGGTGACGAACTTACATTCGACGTCCGCCTCGCTGACGATGGTGAGACAATTGAAGAGGTGTCATTCAGGGGCGATGGCTGTGCGATCAGCCTCGCGAGCGCGAGTATGCTGGCAGAGCAGCTCCCAGGGATGACCGTTGAAGAGGTTGTTGAACTGGATCGTGAGGACGCTCTCGAGAAACTCGGCGTCGAGATCTCACCGATGCGGATCGACTGTGCGATACTGGCCGAACGCGTCGTTCAGGATGGTATCGATGAATGCGTTCCCCGCGACTCGTCTGATTAGCATCTATGTTGGGATAATACTTGCAAATGAATCGTCAGTTAGAAATCCTCCGTAAGGTCCCTGAATCCGATCCTTTGTGCTGGCAGAGCCAGTGCGTGTATTGCAGTAATTCGATAATCTCAGGTTTGACGGAACACGAATTGTTTGATTAATTTTCGAGGACGTCGATGAGCTCTTCTGCTGTGGAACTGATCCGGTCGAGACGGTCGCGAACGATCTCGGGATCGTCAGACTCCCACGCAGCGAGGTAGAACGCTGACCGACTGGTGTCGAGTCCGAAGTACCGGCCGACGACGTACGCGACCGCCTCGGCTTCGACTTCGCGTTTCGCCCGCACGGTGTCGTCGTCAACGAGTGAGCGGTGGCCCATTGAACAATCACCTCGCAGGGCGACCCACGACTGGATCGCCCCGCACCCCCTGACGGGGGATGAACAACGCTACTCGTCGATCGGGTCAGGGGAACTGAGGTCCGCGTGGAGGACTTCGCCATGGCGAACGACGTACCGCTTGGCCAGGACTGGGAAGCGGCACTTGGTGAACCCCGCTGTCTGGATGTCGAGTTCCTCGTCGGCTTCGAGGTGGCCAGCCAGTTCTCGCAGGAATTCGTGAGTCACGATCCCGCCCTCGTAGTCCGGGAGGCCGTTCTCCCGCGCCTCGTACACTTCAAAATCGTCGTGCCCCCAGATGGAGAACTCTCCGTCCTCAGTAACTTCCCAGTTGAGGGTGCCGAAACAGTGGTTCTCACAGAGCTCACGGACTGTCTGTGGATCGGTGACGACCGCACTGCTCGAAGTTGTCGCTGCTTGGAGTGTAGCCATAGGGTACTCACAGGGCGTATATCGCCCCGCGCCCCTGTCGGGGCGATAACTACTCACCACACCCGCTCGTCGAGGCTCCCTCGGTCGTTCGGTCTGCTCTCGTGAGGGGACTGGCGTTCTCAAGGATGGCTCTGGCACGCTCAATTTGTTCGCGATCGTCGTCCTCCAGCCGTTCGGTGTCGATGCTGTTGAGATTGCTGAGCGCTCGATGCAGCCGATACCCGGGTGTGTCCCGTGGATCCATTTGAAGCGCCTCGCCAGCTTACTGGCGCAGAAAAACCGGGGGAGTCGGTTGTGTGTCCGCCCCACATTTAGCACCCTCAGACACTGACCGGATCAATTTTCCTTCTGGCGATTATCTCATTTCGTGTGTGAAATTAAATACTACCAACTCCCTGTTGTAGCTGTGTATCGGTTCTTGAGCCGATATTGCTGAAAACAGACGGTACAGGTGATTTTGCGTATTTTTAGGAGTTTTCCACAAAATCAACCTTTGTCGAGACGCAAATCACAGAGGCGCTCACTACGACGTGTTGTTAGAACAACTACTTCTCAAAATCGCAAGACAGAAAAAGGGCGATCTTCCGTTCAAAGGGTGCTAAATGTGGGGTGTCCGCGATCAATTGCGGCTGATTAACCAACACTGGGTTTGATATGATGGGTATGTTGGTTAATTTGATAGACAGCGGGAGTCACTCGGGAGCAGGACCGAAACGAGCTGTTCCACAGGCCTGACACTGCCAAATCGGGTTGCCATCCTCGGCCTCTTCGGGGAGCTGTTCGTGGTCGCTGAAACGGTGAGGCGTCGTCTCGTCACAGCGTCGGCAGTGAATGTGCTCAGTGTTCGACCTCTGGCTCTTCCGGCGTTTCGTCCGATTTTCAGCCGATTGCTGCTCGGCTCCGAGTATCGGGATCAGCCACCGTTCACCATCCGCGGTATCGGTCCAAGACTTGATCTGCTCCTCGTTCAGAATGCCGCGGCCGCTCTCATCATACAACCGCGACAGCGTTCGTTCACCCTCGCCGTGGTCAATCTCATCAGCACGGTCAATATGCTTCAGCGCCACCGACAGAAGCTCCCGACCCTGCTCAGTTTCGATGCGGACTGCTGCGGGAAGCTCGCCCCACGTGTCGTGGGGAGTATTTGCCGGTGTTTCGGCTACGTCGTCGATGAGCTGGCAGTCCTCGAGTGGATTCGCCCTACGCCGCTGGAAGAGCGTACACGCCGCTGCTCCTTTCGCGAGTGCTGTGTAGTCGCATGTTGCTTCAACAACGGCGAAGATGACCCGCGGAACGGGACTCGGGGCTGTCTGCTCGTCACCGGTTGTATCGGCGGACTCGATATGGTGTTCGAGGCAGGTGGCACACTTGCGTTGGTCCGCTGGGATCGGCTGTCCACACCCGCGACACGCTTTCGACGTCGACTCGCCGGCGCTCGGATAGCCCGTCCCATCAAGCCGATTGTATGATCCGTATCTCGCCTCGAGATATCGATCCGGGACGTGGGTGGCTTCCCCGCGGGGCTGAAACGCCTCTCGGTCGAGTTGTCGATTCGATTTCCCCGTCACGCTGACGGGTTCATTCGTTTTCGCATTTAAATCCTCGCGGCTCTGTTGAAATCCTCAGAGAGTGATATGTTTCTGTGGTCGTGCTGACTCGATGGAAACGCTGCTACCCCTGGAGAGCGTGAGGTAAGCATGGGACGCAAGAGACCGACCTGTATTCAGTGCCTCAGAGCACGTCGTGCTGACTGGTTCATGCGCGAAAGAAGGCGAGTCATGGACGCTACAGCTCGGATGCCGCGCGGCGCGGCATCCGAGAAAGCCTGCATAGGTGAATATCTGCCTCACGCGCTGGCGTCCCGAGTCACGAGATCGTCTCCCTCGGCGATGACGGCGACTGTGTAATCATAACGACGAGGGAACTGAGGGCCGCCGACCGAGCGGCCCTCAGTGGCCGGCCGAGGCCCACCAGTAGCAACAGCTATCGCCGGACAGCGACCGCACCGCAAAACACGTTCCGACCGCCTGCCGGTTGTGAGGACAGAAGACTCCACGACGACGTAATCATTTTGTCGTCAGCGGTTGTTTGTTCGGTTAGCAGCGTTTTCATAGGTGAATATAGAGGGTGAATCTCGCAACCGCGGACCTCTCGTTTCAGCCGGTACGCCAACGCGAACAGGCCAGAGAAGTTCATAAGGGACAGATTATTAAAATAGGGGGGATATATACTAAAAGATAACACATGCCCCTTTACTTCGACACAACCTACAAAAATCTTGATTCTAAACTTTATTCGAGAGCGAAGCCTAAGGACATCAATAACCCGGAGGTTCTACTTGTTAATGAAAATTTGTGTGAGGACCTCGGATTGAATAAAGAGGATTTGAACAGTCAGATCCTATCTGGGCAGGAGCTTATAGAAGATCCGATCGCTCAAGCATATGCAGGACATCAATTTGGAAGTTTTACCGTGCTTGGCGACGGGAGAGCGATGATACTGGGCGAACATGTGCATGACGGCAGTAGATACGATATCCAACTGAAGGGCTCTGGGAGGACTCCTTACTCGAGGAGAGGCGATGGGAACGCAACTGTCAGCTCCATGCTCAGAGAGTATATCTACTCGTATGCGATGCAGAATCTTGGTATAAAAACATCCAGAAGTCTGGCAGTGATCGAAACCGGAGAAGCAGTTCGGAGACGTAGAGTAGAACCTGGAGCCATCCTCGTACGGGTGATGAGAAGCCACATCAGATACGGGACGTTCCAGTACGTTGCAAGCCAGGCCCCCAAAGAACTGGAGGAATTCACCGATTACGTGATTGACAGGCACTACCCTCATCTGAATGATAACGAAAAAAAGTACATAGACTTCTTCGATGAAGTCATGCAGTCCTCTATAGAGATGGTTGTCGACTGGCTGCGTGTCGGGTTCATACATGGCGTCATGAACACAGACAACATGAGTATAGATGGCGAAACGTTCGATTACGGACCATGTGCATTCATGAATTATTACGACGAAGATGCCGTCTTCAGCTCTGTGGATGAGAGAGGTAGATACTCCTTCGGGAATCAGAAACCCATCTTGAGGTGGAATCTTGGACGTCTCGCGGAATCCCTGAAGCCGCTTTTTGAGGAATCATCTCACGCTTTTGAGGAACTAGAAGCCAGGCTAAACGATTTCGAAGAGATATTCGAATCTAGATACTATGATATGATGAGAGAGAAACTGGGAATCAGAGCAGACGGGGAAGAAGAGATAGTAGATGAATTTTTAGACTGGCTTCGTGAATCTGGAGCAGACTACACGAACACGTTCATAGAACTGGAGACGCCCGGCTCGTTCGACGATCCGATTTATTCATCTGAGGAGTTTGAACAACTCCGGGATGAATTAGCTGATATCGGCCTGGATGGGAAGTTGATGAAGAAGGCCAATCCTCGGTATATCCCCCGTAATTACCTGGTAGAAGAGGCGCTAGATGCGTATCTGGATAACGAGGATCTATCCCGATTCAGGAGTTTAGCGAGTGTGTTGAGAAATCCGTACGAACCGAAAGAAGCGGATTCACGATTTCAACAACCGCCTCCAGAAGCATTCGATTCAGAGTACACGACGTACTGTAATACGTGATACAATCTTCGTCGAAAAAATTTCGATATCAAATAGATTAGGTCTGTCCCCTGTATCCAGCAGTCTCTGATTCTCCTCCTCAGTCACCGTCAGAAACGGCGCGCGACATCCAGAGTATGAATCCAGCGTGATTCAGCGCGGAATCCCACGGCTCCGGCTGTGACTTAGCTGGAGACGAGGGCGCTAAGCCCCCGTCATCACGGAGCGAGCGCAAGCGAGTGAGTAAGTAAGGGGAGTTCACTTCGCTACGGTGGGCGCGTTCACCACATGCAAACTGCCCACGACTACGTCAGGAGCCATCAGCCATCGGTTCCCACGACTCCGCGGCTTCACTGCCACCTATAATAAAAAGCCTATTAGTTATAGCAATATTTATTAGAACGTGCTACAATTCTATTATACAGTGCCAGAAGAAGAGCAATCGGCTGACGGCGAGGAGCCATCACGTACAACACTTTCCCGGAGGCGACTCACACAACTTGCCGGCGGCGGTGCGGTTGCCGGTCTCGCGGGTTGTATCGGCCTGACCAACGGCGGTGAAGATGGAGTAGTCCGTGTCGCATCGCGAAATACCATCTCGTCGGTCGACCCGCTCGATAGCGGAACGATACTTCAGCGAATCGGTCTCACCGAGTGTCTGACCAGGGTCGACTTCGATGCCGAACTCGCACCGTCGCTCGCCGAATCGTGGGGCGTCGGCGATGACGACGTGACCTGGAGGTTCACACTCCGCGATGACGTGACGTTCCACGACGGAAGCCATCTCGACGCTGAGGCCGCGATACCGTCACTCGAGCGGGCGTTCACGTCGGCGCAACTGGCCGACGTTCCGTTCGAACGTGTCGATGCAACTGGAGAGTACGAACTCGAGATCGAAACTTCGGAACCGTTCGCCCCGCTGCCGGCCTACGCCGCGATGCGGGAGACCGCGCTCTTGAGTCCTGATTCGTTCGACGGTGATGCTGTCGATACACCGTACGCGACCGGACCGTTCCAGTTCGATGAGCTGGTCCCCGAAGAGGAGATCTCTCTGACGCGATTCGACGACTACCACGGTATAACCCCGGAGATCGACGGCGCGGTCTACGACTCGATTCCGGACAACCAGACTCGTGTGTTGGCCGTCGAGAACGGCGATGCCGAGATGGGCCGTGTTCTCCCCGTTTCAGCGATCGACAATCTCGAAGATCGGGACGATATCCAGGTCGACGTCTACGAGATTCCGCGAATGCGCTGTGCGCAGTTCAACACCCGATTCGCACCGTTCGACGACAAGCGTGTCCGGCAGGCTGCGACACACGCGATCGATCGTGAGAGCATCGCCGACGATCTGCTCGGTGGCATCGTCGACACCGCTGTCGGTCCATACCCTGATTTCGTCGAGTGGGAAGCAGAGGGCCTCGAGCCGTACGAACACGACCCGGAGCGGGCACGCTCACTGCTTGCCGAGGCTGGCTGGGAGGCCACCGGTGACGGCGTTCGAACCCGGAACGGAGAGGCTCTCGAAATCCGGATCATCACCTATCCCAACCGGCCAGCGCTGCCTGACATCGCGACCGTTCTACAGGATCAGCTCGGTGACGTGGGATTCGACGTCGACGTCGAAGTCGTCGAGGTCTCTGCAATCCACGAGCGGGCTTCCGAGATGGCCGACATCGTCATCTGGTCTGCGAACGTCTACGGCTGGCCCGCCGATCCGGATCGGCTGCACTACGTGTACCATTCGGAGGACGGCGGACTTCACCACGGGTACGAGAACGAACGCGTCGACGAACTGCTCGAAGAAGGCCGGCGCGCTGTTGGTGACCAGGAACGGCGCAAAGAAATCTACGACGAAGTCCAACAGATCACGATCGAAGAGGTCCCGATTACCTATCTCACATACTACGAGATGATCGTCGCGGAAACCACCGCTCTCGAGGGGTACGAGCAACACCCTACCGAGTACGGGTTCCACCTCGAGAACGTCGATCTGGATCGATGAAGGATCGAGCGAATACCGGACGGTTCCGACACGGACTCCTCCCGGCAACTCAGGTAGGTGATTGCAGACGCGCATGATCTCGACCGAGTATATCGCGTACCGAATCGGGACCTCTTCGCTCGTCCTCGGCGCTGTCTCGGTGCTGACCTTCGGGATGATGTATCTCACTCCCGGAGACCCTGCCCGTGCGGTTCTGTATCACCAGACCGGACAGCAGCCTTCGTCCGAGGCGGTCGCTGCCTTTCGGGCAGAACACGGGTTCGACGAGCCGTTCCCCATCCGGTACTGGAACTGGATTACCGATGTCGTCCAGGGTGACCTCGGAAACTCGTTCCGGACGGATCGACCCGTTGCGACGATGATTGTTGACGCGCTCCCCGCAACGCTCGAACTGGCGATCGCCGCGATGATCGTTGCCCTCGTCGTCGCCATTCCTACGGGTGTCGCCAGTGCTGTCTACCGCGGTACGTGGATAGATCAGGCGAGCCAGCTGTTCGCGCTGGTCGGGGTTTCGATGCCGAACTTCTGGCTGGGGTATCTGCTGATCATCGTCTTCGCGCTGTATCTCGATCTGGCGCCCGTCTCCGGGACTGGAGGGCTCTCACATCTGGTGTTGCCGGCGATCGCGCTGGGAACCGGAATGGCCGCCATCGTCACGCGACTCGTTCGTACCTCTATGCTCGACGTGCTGGATGCCGAGTACGTGGACGCGGCCCGAGCCAAGGGACTGATAGAGCGTATCGTGATCTACAAACACGCGTTGCGAAACGCTCTGATTCCGGTAATCACGGTCGTCGGGCTACAGTTCGGTTTCGTATTGAATGGCGCAGTGGTCATCGAGATCGTCTTCCAGCGGCCAGGGCTCGGAATGATGCTCGTAGACGCCATCTTCGCTCGAGATTTCCCGGTCGTCCAGGGTGTCGTGCTCGTCGTTGCCGTCCTCTTCGTCGTGACGAACCTGCTCGTCGATCTCTCCTATCGGGTCCTCGACCCGCGTGTCGAACTCGGAGGTGAGAACACTTGAGACCAACCGTCAGTGTCGCCGATTGGTTCCGCTCACGACTCAACGATATCGCCCGACGGATCCCGTTTCGTCGAATCGAGGCGGCCGTTCGCTCGGTCGTGACCGAGCTCAGATCCAATCGGTTGACTCTGATCGGCGCGATAACCGTCGGTGTCCTCGGGTTCGTTGCTATCTTCGGCCCGACGATCGCGCCATACGACCCGACGGCCCAGGATCTCTCGAGCCGGCTTCAGGGCCCTTCGCTTGCGCATCCGCTGGGTACCGATCAGCTCGGCCGGGACGTCGCGACACGATTGGTCTATGGTGCGCGAGTCTCGCTCGGAATCGCGATTATCGTGACCGCAATCCGAGTCACCATCGGCACAGTTGTCGGACTCGTTGCCGGCTATGCGGGCGGCTGGGTCGACGAATCGTTCATGCGCCTCGTCGATATCCAGCTCGCGTTCCCGGGACTCGTGTTGGCACTGGTCGTCGCCGGGATACTCGGGCCGAGTCTGCGGAACGTGATGATCGCTCTGGCTATCGTCGGCTGGACCACGTACGCCCGGGTGGTGCGCGGCAGTGTATTGAGCATCAAGGAACGGGAGTACGTCGACGCGGCCCGTCTCGTCGGGACGCCACGGCGCCGGCTATTCAGGCGACATCTCCTCCCGGGTGTCATCAACCCGGTAATCGTCATCGCGACGTTGAACCTCGGGACGGTCGTCCTTGCCACAGCCGGGCTCTCGTTTCTCGGGCTCGGCGCTCAACCGCCGACTCCCGAGTGGGGAACGATGCTCTCCGGTGGCCGCGAGCACATCCGGACAGCCTGGTGGATCGTCAACGCTCCGGGCATCGCCATCATGGTGACCGTGCTTGGGTTCAATCTGCTCGGGGACGGGCTGCGAGATCTTCTCGATCCGAAACAACAGGCCCGCGTGGAGGAGGTGTGATCGATGACACGCTCATCGAAACCCCTGTTGTCGGTCGAGAACCTCGAAACCCACTTCGGCAGTCCCGACGGCCCGGTTCGAGCCGTCGACGGTGCCAGCTTCACCGTCGATTCCGGTGAAGTCGTGGGTCTCGTCGGTGAGAGTGGCTCCGGAAAGTCCGTCACTGCGCGCTCGATCATCGGTCTCGAAGATCCGGGAAAGATCGTCGGTGGCTCCATCCAGTTCGATGGAACCGACCTGACGAGTGTCGAAGATCGCGTCCGCAGCCAGTATCGAGGCAACCGGATCGGGATGGTGTTTCAGGACCCGACGGCGACGCTGAACCCGGTGTTCGACATCGGCGAGCAGATCGCCGAATCGCTCCGTGCGCACGATGCCGACAGACAGCGACTGAGCGACTACATGCACCTGCCGTTCGTGAGCGACCGGAACTCGTGGGCCGACCACCGGGAGCGAGCGGTCGAGTTGATGGAACAGGTCGATGTCGCCGACCCAGCCGACCGCGTCGGGGATTATCCCCACGAGTTCTCCGGCGGAATGCAACAGCGGGCGATGCTCGCGATCGCCCTGGCTGGCGACCCCGATCTACTGATCGCGGACGAACCGACGACGGCGCTGGATACGACGACCCAGGCGACGATCCTCGACCAGCTCGACGACCTGGCGACGAGCCGAGATACCGCCGTCCTGCTCGTCACCCACGACCTTGGCATCGTCGCCGAGCGGTGCGACCGGGTCGTCGTCCTCTATGGAGGGCAGGTGATGGAACGGGGACCCACAGAGGAAGTTCTCGCGAACCCTGAGCATCCCTACACACGCGGCTTGCTCGACTGTTTGATCGACGATGCGGACCGCCAGACCCGACTCGAAACGATCGAGGGAACGGTTCCAGAGCGATTCGAGGACACCGGCTGTCCGTTCGCCTCTCGGTGTGAGCATGCGACGGAGCAATGTCGGAACGTCGACCCGCCAGTCGTCGAACGCGGACCGCACCACAAGGTCGTCTGTGGCGAAATCGATACGATTCCGGATCCCACCGAGAGAATCGATTACGATGGCACTGTCCGCCAGCGCGGCCGAGAAGATGGGAAGCCGCCTGGCCGTCCACCAGATGACGGGGGCGATTCACTTGCACCGGATGATACCCCTGGTCGATCCAGAGCCGACGGCGGCGGAACCGAGACCCCGGTTATCGCAGCGAAGAACCTCTCGAAACGGTTCGAGACCACTGACTCCTGGTACGATCGGCTTCGAGGAAACAGACAGTATCTCGATGCCGTCGAGGATATCAGCGCCGCCGTCGAGCGCGGTGAAACCCTCGGAATCGTCGGTGAAAGCGGCAGCGGAAAATCGACGCTGATGAACCTCCTGATCGGTCTCGAGGCACCGACGAGTGGTCGGATCGAACTCGGTGGTGAGCCGGTCGGGACGGTCGAAGAACGATCCACCGAACAGTTGGCCCATGTCGGCGTCGTCTTCCAGCACACCCGCGGAAGTATCAACCCACGGGCGACCGTCGAAGACGTGATAGCAGAACCGCTCCGTGAACGCGGCTGGAACGCCGACAGGCGGATCGACCGGATCGAGGAACTGCTCGAACTGGTCGATCTCGCGCCACATCACGCCAGCCGCCGGCGTCACGAACTCTCCGGCGGGCAGCTGCAGCGCGTTGCTATCGCCCGCGCACTGGCTCTCGAACCGCAGGTGGTCGCCCTCGACGAACCGGTGAGTGCACTTGACGTCTCGATACGGGCGAAGATACTCAATCTACTCGAGGATCTCCAGGAGCGCCTGGGTCTCACCTACATCGTGGTTTCACACGACCTCTCGGTAATCGGCCATATCGCCGACCGCGTTCTGGTGATGTACGCTGGCCAGATAATGGAGCGTGGTCCGACCGATACACTGTTCGAGCGCCCCAGCCACCCTTATACGGAATCGCTACTCGAGGCGATTCCTTCGGTGGTGACCGACGACCCGGCCGAGCCGTTGCCGGGTTCGGTTCCGAGCGCGGTCGATCCGCCGACTGGTTGCCGATTCCACACTCGCTGCCCGGCGGCTGAACCGGAATGTGAACGCGAGGAGCCACCGATGGAACAGGTCGGCGACGCACAGTCACGCTGTCACTTCGCAAAGGAGTTCGCCGGTGAGAGCGCCCAGCCCCCGGAGTCAGCGACCGATTCCGAACATACGACAGGCGAACCGTGGTCGGCACCGCCATCGAGTGTGTCCGACCGAACAGAGAACCCATGACAGACCGATTCGACAGAACCTGTGACGTAACGATCGTCGGCGGCGGTCCCGCCGGCTGTGCAACCGGGGTCTTCACCGCCCGAAGCGACCTCGAAACGTGCGTGCTGGACCGTGGGCCGTCCTCGATCCACCACTGTGGATATCTCGAGAACTACCTCGGCTTTCCGGCCGGTATCGATATCGAGACGTTCTGTGCGCTGGCCGAAGAACACGCCCGCAAAGCGGGCTGTGCGGTCGTTCATGACCAGGCCACCGCGGTGACCCAGCACGAGGACGGTTTCGAGGTCGAGACCGAGGACGGGCGATCGATTCGCACCGACTGCGTCGTTGCGGCGACGAAATACGACCCCGACTACCTCCGGTCGCTCGGCCACGAGGATGCGATGTTCGAAACGTACGACCGCGATGAGGAGACCCACGAGCGATTCGATGACTCCTACCCTGAGGACGACGGTACGACTCCCATCGAAGGGCTGTATATCGCTGGCGCGCTCGCGGATATCCCGGACCAGGTACTCATCAGCGCCGGCCACGGCGCGGTCGTCGGCCGACGGATTCGAGCCGACAGTCGGCGCGAGATGGGGTACTAGGACCACGTGGCAGACCGGGTCGACTGGGTGCGTCGCGATCGCCCGGACAACGAGTGGGCCGAGCCGGAGCGATGGCGCGAGTGGATCCACGAGCGACTGCCGGAAGACCGTGACCCTTCCGACGGCGAGGTGACCGACGTCGTCGACCGTGTCGTCGAAGAGAGTATCGCGACCTATCTCTCCCGAAGCGAAATCGAGACGGGGACCCGCCGTGGACATCGGGCGATTGCTGAACGACTCGACGATGAAGTGCTGTGTGAGGTAATCGACGACGAGGTGTTGCGGGAACAGATCGATGGCGCGTGAACTCCGTCGAGAAGAGCTGGTAAGTGAGCTGCTCTGAATCGGTGGTCCTCGACATCGTCGGTCGTCCACTTGCGATATTAATAACTTCCTAATTTAGGTAATAAGTTTTATTAAGAGTAGGAAGAAGTTAGTAACAATGCCCAGACTGAGTCGACGGCAGACACTGACTGGATTGGCAGGTGCCGGAGCAACGGCTGTCGCTGGTTGCCTCGGTAGTGGTGACGACGGCGATGGGACCCTCGAGATCGCCCTCCACTGGAACTACTTCGAGTCGCTCGACCCGACGGTCGATCAGGCCGGCGATATCCAGGTGTTCGAACCGCTGGTCGAGGTGACGGCCGATGCCGACTTCGAACCAGCCATCGCGAGTGACTGGGAAGCGGTCGACGAGACGACGTGGATATTCGAGCTCGACGCCGACGCCACGTTCCACAACGGCGAGGCCGTGACGGCAGAGGATGCGGTCTGGTCGCTCGAGCGGGCGTTCAACGAATCGCCATCGCTGTCGGAAGTCCCGGTTAACAGTGTCGAACGCCGTGATGAGAATCGTATCGCGATTACCACCACAGAGCCGTTCGCTCCGCTTTTGGCCTACCTGACTCGGGTCGATGCGGCGATCATCAGCCCTGACTCGATAGAAGACGGCGAGGTCGTCGAGCCCATCTCGGCTGGCCCGTTCAGGTTCGAATCCTGGGAACCCGGCGACACGCTGACCGCCACCAGATTCGAGGACTACCACCGCGGGACAGCCAACGTCGAGCGTGTGCTGTACAACGTGGTGACCGACAACCAGACCCGCTCGCTCCGGCTCGAGAACGGGGATGCCGACATCGCCCACCGGGTGCCGGCATCCTCTCTCGAGACGCTCGAAGCGGACGACGAACTGAATCCGCACGTCGTGGAAACGCAATCTGTCCGATTTCTCGTGTTCAACACCAACTCGCCACCGTTCGACGACCGGAGAGTGCGTCAGGCTGTTAGCTACGCGATCGATCGGCCGGCTATCGTCGACCTGCTGGCCGGTCTGCCCGAGCCCGCGAACGGCGGGCCGATTCCACCCTCGCTCGAACGGTGGGCGGCCGAGGACGTCGAAGGCTACAGTCACGACCCTGACCGAGCCGAGACGCTGCTCGATGAGGCGGATTGGGACGAGAGCCAGGAGATCACGCTGTGGACATATACTGCCCACGAGTTCGATGTCCTCGCCGAAGCCATCCAGCAGCAACTCGCGGAGGTGGGCTTCGATATCGACATCCGGGTCACCGAGTACGGCCCGCTTGGCGAAGCGAAAGAGGCCGGCGAGTTCGACTTCAGCATGGAGTCGTGGCACTCGAACATGGGTGGCGATATCGACAGGGCCATGTCGTACTATCATTCTGATGACACGAACCTCTCGAGCGGCTACGGGAACGACCGCATAGACGACCTGATCGCGGAAGGGCGTCGGACCCTCGACCTGGCCGAGCGACAGGACATCTATGCCGAGATCCAGCGGACCGTTACCGAAGATGCGCCGCTGTGCTACCTCACGTACAACTCCCACCTGTACGGTTCTCGTACCGCTGTCGAGGGCTACGACCCACAGCCCCCGCGGAACATGGATCTCACCCGAATCGAGAACGACCCCGATAATTGAACCGCAGCGCGACCGAGCAGGCTGGTGAACTGCCCGAGGGTCAAGCCCCGAGGTACTCCCACTATAACAAATCGACCGATGACTGATTCAGACGAGACGGCGGCTGACCACTCGGAGGAGGCGGAAGCCGACTACGCCGAAGGAATGCTCGCGTACGACCAATTCGTGCAACCCGCGTTCAGGGAGGCTCTCGAACGAATCTCGGAGCGATTGCCGGGCGAGGAGCCCCTTCGAATCCTCGATGCCGGGTGCGGTCCTGGTGGTGTCTTCCCGCTGTTCGCCGACGTGTTCGGCGAGGAAGCCACCGTGATCGCTGTCGACAACTCCGAGCCCCATCTCGAGGTCGCCCGAGAACAGGTCCGGAGACACGACCTCGAAGGGACAGTATCGGTCGAGCGGCACGACCTCTCAGAGGGACCCCGCTCCAAATGGGAGACCTTCGACGTGCTGTGGTTCTCGAACGTGCTGTTCTTCTTCGAGGACCCGATGGCGATGCTCGAACGGTATCAGGAACTGCTCCACCCCAGAGGCGTCGTCGCAGCCTTCTATGGGGGCTGGGACCGGGCGACGTTTCTCCCTGGGCACCCGCATCTGGAAGCACTGATTTACCAGACCCGGATGACCGATCTCGACCGGTGTCCAGCAGACTGGCGCGAGCGTGAAGGAGCGTCCCATCCCGAACGGATGCCGGCGTGGCTAACTGCCGCCGGCTTCCAAGCAGTTCGACACGACGTCCTTCCAGTCACCTACCGACGTGACTCCTCCGGAGGAATCGAGGAAGACGCCCGGAGCTACCTCGAGCAGCGGCTCAGCGAAGGAATTCGCGAATCGATTCTCGCAGCCGGGGAAGAGGCCGGCCTCTCGAAGTCTGCCCGTGAGCGGGCGCTAGGACTACTCACCCCGGAAAGTGACGCCTACGTGCTCGACCAACCGGGGTACTACTGTCACGTGCCGACCCTGTTGACGACAGCGATGCTGCCTGCTGGAAACGATGGCATCGCTTGAGTTGTGGACTCACAGATATCGAAGAACGGCCAGCGACGATGCGGCATCGAGAAAGGGAGCCGACACCTCTGTCCCCCGGGCACTGATTTTACCTCCGTGGAAGACCACTCTTCTGGTCGTACTGTTTATTGCTCCATTCCACAAATCGTGCTCAGCTCGTGACACAGTCGCGCTCTGTATTCAGCACTCGGATCTTGTCAGAGCCGAAGGGTTTCAATAAAGCCGTCCTTACGGGAATAGTCAGAAGACATCGGTTAGACCTCGCTGCGTTCCGCTCGGCTGGCCACTCAACAATACTGGTCTACGAGCGTGTTGTGATGGGTTCGAATCGTCACCGGCGTGGTCGCAGCGACCTCCGCAAGATCCGTCTGCGTCACGTAACATCCCGTCTCCTGGGCTGCCGTGTACAGGCAGGCCGCTGCGAACCCTGTCGGCTGGACACCGGTCACGGCGCCGTCGCGTTCAGCTGTTTCGGCGAACTGTTCGGCCTGTCGACGAACGCGATCCGGCAGCTCCAGCGCTGACGCGAACCGTCCGACGAATGCCGCTGGCCGCATCGGTGGCGTCGGGAGGTTGAGTTCCCTGTTCAGGACTTTGTAGGCGTTTCGGAGGCTCGAGAACTCACACCGTGCGTACTCCTCGACGTCGTCGACGGTCCAGGTCAGGCCGTTACAGCGAATCGTCCCGTACACACTCGCGGCAGCCATACTGTCGATCGACCGCCCACGGAGGAGATCCTCCTCCTGTGCGCTCCGGAAGAGCTGACACGCCTGATTGCGGACGCCATCCCCGAGTTCGAGACAGCTCGCGATCCGCCGGACCTCGCCGAGCCCGTGCGCCAGGTTCTGCTCCCACTTCGAGCGCCACCGACCTCGCCGTTGCTCGCGGCGGAGCCGGTGTAGCTGTCGGCGCTTGTCGCCTGACAGGGTGTTCCCGTTCGCGTCGGTGTTCCGACCGATCGTCGTCGAGAGGCCACGGTCGTGGCGGGCGGGGGTGAGGGGAGCCCCGGTTCGTTCCGGGTTCGACTCCGCGTCTCCGTAATCCCGCCACTCCGGGCCACGGTCGATCGGTTGTTCGTCGATGACTAGCCCACAGTCTTCGCACACTGTTTCGACCGTGTTTGTCCTCACGTGACCGTCGCACTCGGGACACTGACCCGCCTGTTCGTCGGCCTGTACGTCCTCGTCGAACGTCGTCTCGTAGATGT
>OBKM01000410.1_pt1 | contig 21483 bp, 19 predicted proteins | sample 1519691 | NCBI WGS metagenome assembly OBKM01 (sample SAMEA37050418, study PRJEB22526) | metagenome | biome: saline pan; feature: lake; material: water | place: Egypt | collected 2015 | depth 0.5 m | reverse complement strand
GTCAGCACAGGCGCGGCAGGTTCATTTATGATACCAACCACCGTGCATCCGTATGAGCGAACCAACAATCCCTGAAGAAAACGCGCCGAAATGCGCCGTCTGTAGCAGTCGGATCGTCACGTTACCGACCCACCGGGTCATCGCCACTGCAAAAGACGGTGTCGTCGAGTACAAACACTTCTGCGATGCCGCCTGTGAATCGTCCTATCACACGTAGCTAGTCGACTCCGCTCATTCGTTTTTGCAGTATCGGCCATCCATTCAAAAATCCGTTCACAGAATTGGTCGAGTTGGCCATCCGACACAGCCGGCCGGCACGCTCCCCACACGTTCGTGAAGAAACACTATGTGGATACGGTGTCACGACCCAGTATGTCCACAGCCACAGAACTCGCCGTCATCGGTGCTGGCCCCGGCGGCTACACGGCCGCGATCCGCGGTGCTCAAGAAGGCCTCGATGTGACGCTTATCGAGAAAGAACAGGTCGGCGGCGTCTGTCTGAACCACGGCTGTATTCCCGCCAAGGCGTTGATTCACGCCGCGGGCTTCCAACGCGATATCAACCACTGGAACGACCTCGGCATCGAGACCGGCGCGGTCGAGGTCGACTTCCAGTCCATCCAGGCGTGGCGACGCGATGTGATCGACCGCCTCGACCAGCATGTACTCGACAGTCTCGCCCATCACGGCGTTGAAGTCGTCACCGGAACTGCGCGGTTCGCGGATTCGAACACGCTCGAAGTCGACGGAGCCGATCGAACCATCGAGTTCGACTCCGCAATCATCGCCACTGGCTCCCAACCGTTCGAGATTCCTGGGCTCGAATTCGACCAGGATCGCGTGATCTCCTCGCGGGAAGTCCTGCAGGTCGAGTCGGTGCCCGACGAGTTGGTCGTCGTTGGCGGCGGCTACATCGGAATGGAGGCGGTCACGAAGTTCGCCAAGTTCGGCGCGCGCGTGAAAATCGTCGAAGCACTCGACCGCGTGCTCTCGGAGTTCGAGCCCGAAATCGTCGACGCAATCCAGGAGACCAGCGAGATGTACAGCGACGATATCTACACGTCGACGTTGGCCCAGGGCGTCGAGTACGACGACGATGGCACTCCGGTGCTCGTCGCCGAACAGGACGGCGAGGAGTTGCGGCTGTCGGGCGACTACATCATCGTCGCCGCCGGTCGGGAGCCGAACTCGGCGTACGAGAGTCTCGCGCTGGAGACCACCGCCGTCGAACGAACCGAGAAGGGCTACATCGCGGTCGACGACCACTGTCGGACAGCCGACGACGCCATCTTTTGTGTCGGCGATGCCGCCGGCCCGCCGTATCTGGCCCACCTCGCCTACAGAGAGGGGAAGGTCGCCGCCGCGGTGGCCGCCGGCGACGACGACACGGTCGACCACGAATACATGCCTGCGGTGATGTACACCGATCCGGAAGTCGCGGTCGTCGGACGTTCCGAACAGGAGGCACGCGAGGCTCACGACGAGATCATGGTCGGCACGTTTCCGTTGAGCGCCTCTGGTCGTGCGCTGACCATGGACAAACCCTCGGGCTACGTGAAAGTCATCGCCGACAGCGACGAGCAGCTTCTGGGGGTTCGGATCGTCGGTGCACGCGCCTCGGATATGATCGCCGAAGCAACGCTCGCGCTCGAACTCGATGCCTCGCTCGGCGACATTGCGACCACGCTCCACGCCCATCCGACGTTCCCCGAGGCCCTCGTTGAGGCCGCCGAAGCCGCAAAAGGCGAGTCGATTCACTCGTACTGAGTGGGGTATTCGTCGTCTCGTACGCCTCAACGCGGATTGTGATGAGTGGTATTGTGTGTTGATGTAGGGATCGGGGGAGACACTGGCTGCAGTACCGTTCGAGCATCAATGGTTTTGTTATCCCTTCAGCGGTTTTATTTTGTAACCCGTCGCAGATCTCGACGCTCAGTACTCACGGCACCGGCGATGGCAGTGGGTGCAACTGCAGGTTGTCTCGACTCGGGAACCGTTCTCAGCCTAGTGGTTCGGAACAAAATCGAGTAAAACGGCTCTCACTCCCGCAGTTCGGGAAACTGACGCTTGATATACGGGCCGAGCGGATCCGAGTCTGCCCACAGCGCGTCAAACAGGTCGCGTCCAAACTCGACTGCTGCATCCATCTTCGAGACGAATATCGCGGAGGTGTCAGTGACCGATCCCTGGTCGGACGGTTCGGCCGTGCTTCTCTCAGCGTGGTGGTTCATCGATTCCTCCCCGAGCGTCGGCAGTTCGAACTTCAGTGTGTCATCGGTGACGACCGACGCGAACTGGCAGTCGGTCAGTCGGATGTTTGTTAGCTCCAACGCAGTTAGCTCCTCGCGGAGACCCGATTTGTACCGCTGGAGGCTGACATCGATTGCCTGTCGGGTGACCAGCAAGCGCGTCTCCGGGTGTGTCGGGATCGCTTCCTGGTGGCGTCGTGAGTAGTACGGTGTGGTGAGCTCACAGGAGTCGGCGGATTCGAGGATGCTGATGGCGAGATCCTCCGACCGGTTCGGATTGTGCGGCGTGTCGCGGACGATCTCATACTCGCTTATCGCGGGGAGTCGGCGGCGAAAGCTCGCTGGGATGACGGTGAGCCGATGGGTTTTCCAGAACTCCGGATCCGTGGCGAGAAACGCCTCCGACTGCTGCCAGGCCGAGACACTGTCGGCGACAACCTGGCCGTGCGCCGTGAGTTCCCATCCCCCGCTGGCCTCGGTGAGCAGCCCGCGGTTTCTGAGCGTCGAGAGCGCGTCGTACACCGCAGAATCGCTCGCATTGATTCCGCTCAACAGCGCGCTGGTCGACACCGTGCGCTCGGCGGCCCGACACACGATCTCGGTTCGGACTGACGAGCTGAGGACGAACTCGTTTGGTGACTGCGACGGCATCCGTTTCTCTAACGATGGTAGTAACACTTAAATTATCAGATTCCACAACAAACGGACTGGACAACCCGTAATTGATTTTTCGTCCGCCAGCTGTCCGTTCGTCCCGGCGATACTGTGGGGTTTAAGCCGGTGTTTTCGATGATATATTATCATGTCAAATCAGGGTGGGCAGCGCTACGATTACATACTCGTTGGCGCGGGGTCGGCGGGCTGTGTGCTCGCAAATCGGCTCTCTGCCGAGGGCGAGCGTGTGCTACTGTTGGAGGCCGGCAAACCGGATGAAAAAACCGAGATCAGTATTCCAGCGGCGTTCTCCGAGCTATTCAAATCAGCGGTCGACTGGGCGTACGACACCGAACCACAGCCGGAGCTGAACGACAGGGAACTGTACTGGCCACGCGGCAAGACCCTCGGGGGGTCGAGTTCGATCAACGCGATGATCTATGCTCGCGGCCAACCCGAAGATTACGACCACTGGGCCGAACTCGGAAACAACGGCTGGGCGTTCGAAGACGTTCTCCCCTATTTCAAACGGGCCGAACACAACGAACGCGGCTCCTCAGCGTATCACGGAACCGGCGGACCACGACACGTGGCAGACCTGCAGGCACCCAACGAACTCAGCGAGGTGTTCGTCGAGGCAGGACAGGCGGTCGGCCTGCCACACAACGAGGATTTCAATGCCGGCGAGCAGTCGGGCGTTGGGCTGTATCAGGTGACACAAAAGAACGGCACACGACACAGTGCCGCCGACGCCTACCTGAAACCGGTTCTGGAGCGGTCGAATCTAACTGTCACCACCGGCGCGCAGGTGACTCAGGTTCGGTTCGACGGGCAAAACGCGGTCGGCGTCGAGTACGTCCGGGATGACACCGGCTCGACCGAAACCGTCGACGCAACCACGGAGGTAATTCTCTCGGCGGGTACGATCAACTCACCGCAGCTGCTCATGCTGTCGGGCGTTGGGCCAGCAGCCCATCTCAACAATCACGGGATTCCGGTCGTCCATGATCTCCCCGGCGTCGGACGGAATCTCCAGGATCATCTCCAGGTGAAACTCAACTACGCCTGCGAGAAACCAATCTCCCTTGCGAGCGCGGACTCGCTGTGGAACCTGGTCAAATATCTGGTGTTGAAACGGGGGCCATTGACCTCGAACGTCGCGGAAGCCGGTGGCTTCACGTCGGTTTCGGAAGAAACTGAACGCCCCGATATCCAGCTGCATTTCGGCCCCTCATACTCCGTCAACCACGGGTTCGACAACCCCGACGGGCATGGTTTTTGGCTTGGCGCGCTCTGTCTTCGGCCCGAAAGCCGCGGTCGGCTCACACTCCGGTCGGCAGATCCGTTCGACGAGCCAGCGATCGATCCGCGATACCTCACTGACAAAGCGGACAGAGAAATCCTGCTCGACGGGCTCAAACTGATCCGCGAAATCCTGCAGGCCGAGCCGTTCGATGCGTACCGTGGTCGCGAGCTGCTGCCGGGGTCGGATGCGCGATCCGACGGGGAACTGATCGAGCATCTCCGAGAGACGGCGCACTCGTTGTACCACCCTGTGGGAACCTGCAAGATGGGCGACGATGAGATGGCGGTTGTCGATGATCGGCTCGCTGTCCACGGGGTCGATGGGCTCCGTGTCGTTGATGCTTCAATCATGCCGACGATCACCAGCGGGAACACGGACGCTCCGACGACGATGATCGCTGAGAAAGCCGCCGACTACATCCTGGATCCATAACCTGCGTGCCCGGTGGCTCTCACTCCACTCGATTCGTCGTCTCGACGGACGACTCCGAGGACTTGCTCGATCCACTCAGGCGATGTAATAGGGAGACAGCCGGAGCTTTCGCCAGCGGTTCGTTGCCGTTGCCACACTGTGGCGACTGCACGCAGGCCGGACAGCCGTCCGCGCAGTCACAGTCGGTGATCAGCTCAGCCGTCCGACTCATTAGCTCCTCGATCACATCAAAGCCGGCCTCGGTGAGTCCGACGCCGCCGGGGTAGCCGTCGTAGATGAAGACCGTCGCACGGTCGGTGTGCGGGTGGTACGGCGTCGAGAGGCCGCCGACGTCGCTGCGGTCGCACAGCAGGAGGAGCGGAAACAGCGAGATCATCCCGTGTTCGGCGGCGTGAATGCCCCCGTTGAACTCGTGGTTGGTGTGGTTCGCCCGGAGGTCGGCTTCGATAGCTGGCGGGACAGTAACGTAGAGGGCCTTGGTTCGGAGCGTGGTTTCGGGGAGCGCAAGATCCTCCTCGCCAAGCACGTCGCCAGTCGACCGATCCTTGCGCTGGAAACCGGTGATCCGTTCGGTGAGTGTGATGTCGGCGTAGTGGACACGGACGTCTTTGTCGGTCTGCTCGTCGTATGGCAGCGGCTTGTCGGCCAGATCCTCGTTGACCGCGATTGATTTTTCGGAGAGAACCTGGGTGTAGTAGTCTGCCCAGGTGGGCTGGAGTTCAGCCACGTCGCGGTCGAGATCTAGACGGGCGACCTCGTAGGTTTGGCTCTGCTGGTGGTAGATCGCTCCGCGGTGGGCATCCCGGAGGGCGTCGTCGACGCCGAGCGTCGCGATCACGTCGTTCGAGCGGGCGTCCAGGAGATCGATCTCGCGGTCGCCCACGGTGCGGAGGCTCATTTCGTGCTGAGGGCTGCCGTCGCCGCTGTGGATCCACCGGATTCCCTCGCTGGTTTGGCGGCGTTCGAGCCGACCCTCGCGTTCGAGGTCGGTGACGATTTCGGGAAACGCGCCGCCAAAGTGGGCCTCGTCGTCGACCGACAGCCAGTGTTCGGCGGCCGCGCTGGCGATGTGGTCGGCAAGCAGTTCGCGGTTGTCGGGGTCCGAAACAGCGCGTTCGGGGTCGGTGTGAAAAAAGGCGTCAGGGTGTTTCATAAAGTACTGGTCGAGTTGGTCTTCGCCGCCAACGAAGGCGACGAGCGCGGGATCAGTGCCACGCCCGGCGCGGCCGGCTTGCTGGCTCGCCGACATTCGGGTGCCGGGATAGCCATCGAGGACGACCGCGTCAAGGCCGCCGACATCGACCCCGAGTTCGAGCGCGTTAGTGCTCCAAATGCCCCGGAGGTCGCCCGACTGCAGGTCGGTCTCGATGTCTCTCCGGACACCGTGTTTCAGCGCGGCCTGGTAGGCGCGAATTTTGCCAGCGAGGTTCTGCTCGCCGCGTTTGCGGAGTTCCCGTGCGCTTTCGGTGGCGTACTGCTCGGCGGCCTGTCTGGCGCGGGTAAACGCGAGCGTCTGGAAGTCACGCGAAACGAGGTCGACGAACAGCTGTTTGGCCTCGGTGTGGCTCGATTTTCTCCTTCCTGAGCCGCGGTTCTGCCAGCTGCCGCTGTACTCGGGTGGGTTCCACAGCAGCCAGTGGCGAGGGCCGCGACCGCTGGCATCGTGGTCGACCAGTTGGAAGCTCGACTCCTCGCGACCGGTGATCCGGCCGGCGTGTTCGATGGGGTTACCGATGGTGGCCGAACAGCAGACGAACTGTGGGTCGGCGTCGTACCGTTCGCAGATGCGGTTGAGCCGGCGCATAACGAGCGCGACCTGCGTACCGAACACGCCGCGGTAGCTGTGGATCTCGTCGATGACGACGAGTTCTAGCGAGGAGAAAAACCACTCCCAGAGGCGGTCTGCGTACGGCAGCAGCGCGTAGTGGAGCATATCGGGATTCGAGAGAACGACGGTGGGCCGACGGTCTCGCACGTCGCGTTTTTGGGTTTGGGAGAGTCGGCCTGTATACTGGGCGACCGAGACGCGACTGCCGAAGCCGAGATCGTGGGCCAACTCGGTGAGTGTCTCGTTTTGGTCGGCGATGAGGGCGTTCTGGGGGCCGATATACAGGGTTCGACCGCCGTGATCCATCGCCCGCTCGAAGGCGGGGATAGTGTAAGCCAGCGACTTGCCGCTAGCGGTTTCGGTGGCGACCACGACGTTTTGGCCGTCGCGAACGGCCTCGATGGCGTCGGCCTGGTGGGTGTACAGCGAGTCAATACCGCGCGTTGCGAGCGCGGAGTCGAGTCGAGATTCGATCTCGACGGGCGTGGTTGCAGCCTCGCGGGCCGGCACGGTTCGGTGGGCGGCGATCTGGCCATTGTAGTAAGGGCGCGTGCGGAGCCAGTCGACCAACTCGTTCACAGTGGTGTTCGGCGGGCCGGAGAGATACCGGTTGTGGTCACCGTTCAGTGGCTGGGAGACTGCGAGCGCCGACCTTTTCTGCCTCGGTTCGCGGCGTCAACCACTCGGCGCAAAAATGCCACCCAACCGCGAAGACTTCTGATGGATTGCGTGAGCGCTCCGCTCTACCAAATGTCGATCAAAAAGGCGGACGGCTCGGCCACCGGCCTCGCTGTGCAGGAACCGCGCTCACTTCGTTCGAACGGCTGTTGGTGCTGAACTGCAGTTCTTCGTAAACGCCGTGGAGGATGTCACGCGATCAATACACACTGCATCCCACCATACTGCCACCGTTGCTGACCGCTGGGAGTGCGCGCTATTTTTCGGCGTCTTCGTCGTCGGCGTCCTCGAAGTCGGCATCGACGTACTCGTCGTCTTCGCCGGTTCCGCCAGGGCCACCGGGGCCGAAGCCGCCCTCAGGGCCGCCCGCACCGCCGGGACCGGCTTGGGCCTGTTGGGCCTGCTGTTGGTACATCTGCTTGCCGATCTCCTGGAGCGCCTCGCTCAACTGTTCGGTCACGTCTTGGAGTTCCTCGGTTTCGGCATCCTCGTCTTCGAGCACGGCTTCGACATCCTCGATTGCCTCCTCGATGTCGGCAATGAGGTCGTCATCGATGTCCTCCTCGTTCTCTTCGAGCAGGGATTCGGCGCGCTGGATCGATCCTTCGGCCTCGTTTCGTGCTTCGATCCGCTCGCGGCGGGCTTTGTCCTCCTCGGCGTGCTGTTCGGCTTCCTCCTGCATTCGTTCGACCTCCTCGTCCGAGAGCCCCGCGCCGCCCTCAATGGTGATCGACTCGGCGTTGCCAGAGCCCTTGTCTTCGGCCGACACGTTGACAATCCCGTTGGCATCGATCGAGAACTCGACTTCGATCTGTGGCGTGCCGGCGGGTGCTGGCGGAATGCCGCTCAGCATGAACTCGCCGAGCAGTTCGTTTTCGTTCGCAATCTCGCGTTCGCCCTGGAACACGCGAACCTGCACGGAGGTCTGGTTGGCCGCCGCCGTCGTGAAAATCTTTGAGGCGTCGGTCGGAATCGTGGTGTTCTTTTCGATGAGTCGCTCGAAGAGGCCGCCTTTGACCTCGATTCCGAGGCTCAGCGGCGTCACATCGAGCAGGACGATGTCGTCGACATCGCCGGCGAGCACGCCGCCCTGAATCGCCGCACCGAGCGCGACCGCCTCGTCGGGGTTGACGTTCTTTTTCGGTTCTTTGCCGACGATCTCTTCGACCTTGTCGGCAACCTGGGGCATTCGCGTCGAGCCACCGACGAGAATCACTTCGTCGATGTCGCCGGTCGATTTGCCGGCATCCTCAAGCGCCTGCTTCGTCGGACCAACGGTGCGTTCGATGAGATCCGCGGTGAGCGTTTCGAACGTCGCCCGCGTGATCGAGTCTTCGAGATGGACCGGCCCCGAGTCGGTCGCGGTAATGAACGGCAGATTGATTTTGGCTTCCTTGCGCGAGGAGAGTTCGATTTTCGCTTCTTCGGCGGCTTCTTTGAGCCGCTGGAGCGCCTGACGGTCGTCGCGGAGTTCGATGCCGTGGTCGTTTTTGAACTCGTCGGCGAGATGGTCGATAATCGCTTGATCCCAGTCGTCGCCACCGAGTTCGTTGTCACCGCTGGTTGCAACGACGTCGTAGACGCCACCGCCGAGTTCGAGCACGCTTACGTCGAACGTGCCGCCACCGAGGTCGTAGACGAGCACGGTCTGATCGGTGTCGTCGTCCAGCCCGTAGGCCATTGACGCCGCGGTCGGTTCGTTGACGATGCGCTCGACATCGAAACCGGCGATTTCGCCGGCGTTCTTGGTGGCCTGGCGCTGTTTGTCGTTGAAGTACGCCGGCACCGTGATGACCGCCTTTTCGACCTCGTGGCCGAGATACTCCTCGGCGTCGCGCTTGATTTTCTGGAGAATCATCGCCGAAATCTGTTCGGGCGTGTACTCCTCGCCCTCGATTTCGACTGTATAGTCCTCTTCGCCCATGTGGCGCTTGATCGAGGCGATGGTTCTGTCGGGGTTCTGAACCGCCTGGTTCTTTGCCGGCTTGCCGACGAGCCGTTCGCCGTCATCGCTGAAGGCGACGACCGACGGAGTCGTCCGGTTTCCTTCGGCGTTGACGATGATTTCGGGCTCGCCGCCTTCCATGATCGCAAAGGCGCTGTTCGTGGTACCAAGGTCGATACCGAGAATTTTCTCGCTGGCCATCTTGTCCTGAATTACCGGCTTGTGTCGGTTAAAGGTTACTAGATGAACCCGGGCACACGACAGACCTGACCCGACGCAGCCTTGCGATTAGCTGATTTTTCACATGCGTCCGTTCGGGGGGTTTAAACCGACCGCAACTCCACCACCACACAATCGACGCGTGTCATGTTAGTCGTCGTCGCTGACTGTCACCTGTGCGGGCTGGATCACCTTTCCGGCCATTTCGTAGCCCGGTTGGTAGACGTCGACAATGGTGCCCGCGGGCTGGTCGCTCTCGACACGGAGCATGACCTCGTGGCGCTCGGGGTCGACTTCGTCGCCCGCATCGGGCGTAATAAACGAGACGTTCTCGGCTTCAAGTACCCGGTCGAACTCCTCGAGCGTTGATTCGATTCCCGGACGGATATCGGTGTCCTCGTCCTGATCGAGCGCGCGGACGAGGTTGTCGCGAACGCCCGTGAGCCGCTTGACGAGATCTTCTGTCGCTCGTTTTTCACGTTCCTCTTGCTGTTTTTTCGTTCGTTTCTTGTAGTTCTCGAAGTCCGCCCGTGCCCGGGTGAGTTTCTCGGTGAGTGTTTCGATTTCCTCGCGTTGGGCGTTGCGTTCGGCTTCGAGCGTTTCGATCCGGTCACCGAGTTGGTGGGCTGTTTCGGCGAGCGCTTCGTCGTGGGCTGCGATGCGGGTGACGAGCGTTTCGACCGACGGGCCGTTTTCGCCGTTCGTGGTCGCGCTCACGTCGCTACCGGTTGCGTGCGCCCCGCTGGCTGCCCCGCCGTCGGCACCGCCGGTTTCGTCGGCGCGCTGTTCGGTCGAATCGGTTGACGATTGCCCGACCGAAGCGTAATCCTCGCTCATGGGCGCATGGAGGGTCTTCGACGGCTTAAGGGTTCAGAAAAACAAGACGCAGTCGGCGAACTCGGTAGTCGCTTTCGGGCCGGTGGCCATGTGGCTCTGGAGTGCGAGCAAGGTCGGCGTCGACGGAGAGCCGAATGGGTGGCATGCGTCGGCCGTTGTCGCGCTGGTAGGTCGCTGTCGACGGAATACTTGTACAGTGGACGTTGGCGTAGTGGGTCATCTCGAACGTCGAAATAAGCTGGTCGACGGCGATCTCGCCGATCAGTCCGACGCCCGGAAATCCCTCTACGAGGGGTGGATGGTCCGGTTCTATGTCGTCAACGGGGACAGCAATGCGGGCCATACTGCCCCCTACACCGCCATCACTCCTTACTGCTCGCGAGCATTTCGCAATCCGCGCGACGGCGACGAACTCCGAAACCGACAAACGCTGGCCCGCAAAACGGGCGGTATGAATCCACTCGAGCGGTATGCCCCGCTCGTCGACGACCGCGAGGCGTTCATGACGGCCTGCGAGCGCCCACTACCCTCGGTCGTCCGCGTCAACACGATTAAAGCGGCCGCCGACCGCGTTCGCGCCGGGCTTGACGAGGAGGGAATCGGCTACGACGACATCGGCTGGCACGACGACCTGTTGCGGTTCGACGAGCGCGGACCGGGAACGACGTGGCCGTACTTTCACGGCTGGCTCCACGGCCAAGAGGAGGTCTCGGCGCTGCCCGCCATGGTTCTCGATCCCCAACCCGGCGAGCGGATCTGGGATTCGTGTGCCGCCCCGGGCAGCAAAACGACCCAGCTGTCGGCGCTGATGGACGACACGGGCATCGTCGTCGGCAACGACAACAATCTCGGGCGACTCTCCGCACTCCGACACAACGCCGAACGTCTCGGCGTCACCAACCTCATGGTCACAAAGCAGGACGGCAGAAACTTCTCGCTCAACGGATTCGGCTTCGACGAGTTCGACCGCGCACTCGTCGATGCGCCGTGCTCGTGCGAGGGTACCGTCCGCAAGAATCCAACCACACTCGACCAGTGGACGCTCAACCACGTTCACAGCGTGGCAGCGATCCAGAAAGGTATCCTGTCGCGCGCGATTCAGGCGACCAAACCCGGCGGCACGGTTGTCTACTCGACCTGTACGTTCGCCCCCGAGGAAAACGAGGCCGTCGTCGACCACGTGCTCGAAACCGAAGACTGCGAGGTCGTCGCTTTCGACTGCCCGCTCGACAGCGTTTCGGGCGTCACTGAGTGGGAAGACGAGACGTACGATCCGAGCGTCACGAACACCCACCGGATCTACCCACATCTCAACGATACGGGCGGGTTTTACTGTGCGAAACTGCGGGTGGGCCAATGAACGACGACACCGAGCATGACGCCAGCGCTGACCGCAACGCCGAGGACGACGCCAGCGCTGACCGCAACGCCGAGGACGACGCCGATAGCGACGAGTTACGCGAAAACGTCGGCCAGCGGTTCGGCCGGCTTCCGGCGACTCCGGCCGACCGCGCGGTCGAGAGACGCGCCTCCCGCGAGGAGGTCGTCGACTTTTTTTCCGAACGGTTTGGGATCGATCCGTGCGTGTTCGAGTCGGTCACGTTCTGGGAGAAAGGCAAGGGCAAAATCTGGGTGTTCGCCGACGACGTCCCGAGTCCGCTCCGCGTCGAGGGGCTCGGCATGACCGTGTTGCGAACGCGTCAGGAACACTGGAAACCGACACACAGTGCTGTCCAGCGGTTCGGACGCCACGCAACAAAAAACGTGATCGAACTCGACAGCGAGGCCGCCGCAACGTTCGTCCGTGGCGAGGATCAGGAACTCGACTGGGACGGCGACTGGGGGTATCTGATCGCCGCCCACGAGATTGGGGTCGGGCCGCCGGAACGACCGGTGCGAGACGGCACTGCCGTCGAGCGAGGCGCGCGTGAACCGATCGGCGTCGGGCTGTATCTGTACGGTGAGCTGCGCTCGACGGTGCCGAAAGGCAACCGTGAGGAACTGCCCGTGCGGTAACTACGCGCCGTTCGACTCCTCACCTTCCCCGAGCGCCCAGTCGGTGAGTGTGTCGCCATAGCGGTGGACGATGATCGTGAGTGCAATTCCGAGTGGCGACCAGCGGTACGCCAGCAGCGCCAGTCCAAGCAGGAAGAGCGCGATTCGCTTGTTGCCGCGGAAAAAGGCTTTCACTGCGGTCACACCGACCGAGAGGACGCTGAACCGCCGCGACCACGTCGAGCCGAGGAGTCGTCGAAGGACCATGGACGAAATTCACGGCGACCGAATAAAAGTGTCGTGCCGAAGAACCGGCGCATTCTCACATTCTCACCGTTTTTCGAGCGTTCCACCCGAGAGCCCGTCCCACACGACCCGGTAGCCAAGCGCCGACAACACGGCGCTCGAATCGGTCAGTCCGTACGCCTCCAGATGGCTCTCTGCAGCCGCCAGCGATAGTCCCGGTTCGAGGTCGTCGCTGACGGCCGCCAGCACCGACGGTCGAACCAGCAACTGTCCGAGTCGCTCGTGTTCGGGGAACGTCCGATCCTCGATTGCGTCGACCGCCACGCCGTGTGCGTCGGCGACCGCCGCGAGCGTCGTCACGTCGTCGTCGGGGCGAAACTCGCCCGGCAGGTCGGCGGCCGCGCGTGCAACGAGGTCGGCCTCGTACGCGCGTAACACGTCGACGACATTCTTCAGTCGGACGCGCCCGGTGTAGCTGATGGCCCGGTGATCGCGGGCGGTGATCTCCTCGCCGACGCCCAACGAGTCGTCGACAGCGACGACGAGTTCGACATCCTCGACATCGTTCAACTGGTCGAGTTTCTTTGCGACGTACTCGGGCGTCCAAAAGCCCATAATCTCGAAGTAGACCCGGAACGATCCGTAGCGGTAGTCGAAAGCAAAATCGGGAATCATCACGCTCGACCCTGTTTCGAGCAGGTCGGGCTCGCGGCGCAACTCCCAGTCGAGTTCGAGCGCGTCAAACCGGGCGGCGAAGTCGCTCTCGACGCCGCTGTCGTAGCTCGGTTCGGCAACCGGCTCGACGCCCGGCACCGAGATGTCGCCTGTTCGGAGCACCAACTCGCGTTCGGTGCCGTGGTCGTCGACGGTGCCGCGAAGCTCCCACTCGCTCGTCGTCGCGACGGTGCGCAGCAGGCGGGCGAAAGCGGTGCCGTACCGCCGGGTTCGCCGGAACAACCGATCGGGGCCGGTGACGACGACTGTTCGGTTCGGCAGCTCGCCATCGGTTGTGTTGGTTTCGGTCGCGTCGGCGTCAGCCGCATCGTCGCTCTCGCGTTCGATTTCGTACAGCAGTCCCAGCCGCTTGACCGCCGAAATCAACGTTCGTGGGTCGTCGCTGCGCAGTCGAACCTCAGTCGCATCGAACAGCGCGGTCTGGGCGAGAGAAAGGTTATACTGTTCGAGTAGCGTTTCGGGGCTCCATCGCGAGTCGAACGCGACGAGCCGCTGGTTGCAGTTGCGATCGGCGTACAACGACTGTTCGATTACTGCCGGTTCGACGGCGAGGTCGTTCGCGGCCTCGGCGATGGCCCGCTCGCGGTCTTCCGCGCCCGTCACACCGACGCGTTCGGCGGCCTCGAACGTTACGCGGCGTGTCCGTTCGGGCGGCACCGACGCGTCGGCCTCGAACGCGGCCTCGCGGTCGAGCAGCGCCGCGAATCCACGAACCAGCTTGAAATCCTCCTGCTCGCGTTCGATGGCCTCGACCGCCTCGTCGAGCGTGCCGCGTGTCTCACCGACGTGGCCCTGATAGGTGCCGATGAGTTGGGCGGCGAGCGGACGCTGTGTCTCGTCGATGAACGCGGGGCGGTAGCGCTTTCCTCGACGAGAAACGCGGAGAAGGTCTTTCGTCAGCACGTCTCGGCGTTACGCGGCGAGCAGTAAAAACGAACCGAGCCGTTGCGGTGGGGCGTTCCCCGCGCCGTTGATACGCTCTCACCGTCGACACCGCTGTCCCGGATCAACCCGCCGCTGTCGACACCGCTGTCCCGGAGCCAATCCGTCGGCGTCGACACCGCTGCACCGTTGTCAATCCGTCGCCGTCGACACCGCTGTCCCGGATCACCCCGTCACCGCCGGCGTTCGGCGACCCGTTCCTCGGCGGTTTCGGCGCTGACGAGTTCGTAGAGCACGGCGCGCCCGCCGTCGTTTTTCGGTCGGAGAATCCGACCCAGCCGCTGGGTGAACTCCCGCTCACTGCCGCTGCCCGAAAGCACGACGCCGACGCTGGCGTCGGGCACGTCGACGCCCTCGTCGAGCACGTTGGCGGCGACAACCCGGCTGTAGGTACCCTCGCGAAAGCGCGAAAGAATCTCGCGCCGTTCGTTTGCGCCGGTTTCGTTCGTGATCGCCGGCAGGAGGAACTCGGTCGAAATTCGATAGACGAGGTCGGTGTGAGCGGTGAACACAATAATCCGCTCGCCGCGGTGGCGGTCGAGAATCCGCGCGAGGTGGTGGCGCTTGTTTTCGGCGTTCATCATGATCTCGCGGGCGCGCTGTTTGGCGAGCAGCGCCTCACGCGCGGCGGGGTCGTTACCGGAGCGCTTGACCAGTTGGAGATAGTCGCTGCCGCTCGAAAACGAGAGATTCGACTGCCGAACGTACTCCACGAACGTGCCCTGGGCGTCGTCGTAGTCGGCGCGTTCGGCGGGCGTGAGTTCGACCTCGATTCGGCGGATTTCGTAGGGCGCGAGGTGATCGCCCGCGAGATCGTCGACCGCAATCTCGTACACGCGGGGGCCGACGAGTTCGCGAATCGCCTCGTGTGCGCCGTCGGGCCGTTCGAACGTCGCGGTCAGTCCGAGCCGGTCGGGCGCGGCGATGAACCGGGCGATGTCCTGGTAGCCCTCCGCACCGAGGTGATGCACTTCATCGAACACGACCAGCCCGAATTTGTCGCCCAGTTCGTCGGCTCGCAAGTACGCCGAATCGTAGGTCGACACCGTCACCCGTTCGACACGCTGTTCGCCGCCGCCGAGCCGACCGATCGGCGTCTCGAACTCGGTTTCGAGTTCGCGCTGCCACTGTTCGAGCAGGTCGATCGTCGGTACGACGACGAGCGTTGGCGTCGACACCGCGGCCATCGCGGCGATTGCGATGACGGTTTTGCCCGACCCGGTCGGCAGTTCGAGCACGCCGCGGCGGGTGTGGGTAAGCCACGCATCGAGCGCATCCTGCTGGTAGTCGCGGAGTTCGTAACTCGTCGCCAGCGCCACCGGTTCGAGATCGAGCACGCGGTCGTCGACTGCGGCGTCGACCCGGCGGAGCACGTCACGAATGGCCGCATAGTGGGACGCCGGCGCGCGGCCGGTTCCACTACGTGGATCGAACTCGACGCCCGGGAGGTGTCCGAGGTCGGGGTCGTCCTCGCGGTCGCTCTCGACCGTGATCGTTCCCGACTCGTAGGCGAGTGTGACCGTCACTGCGTGCAGTGTGGGTGGCGAGCGTAAAATCCGTTCGGCTTCCGCCGTCTTCGACCGCGGCGCTGCGCGTCGCACGCCGGGCAGCCGCAGGGAGCTTTTTATTCGCCTCGCGCGTTCACCGTGACATGCGCGCAGTCCGATACCACAGCCACGGCGGAACCGACGTGCTCACCGTCGACGACATCGAGCGTCCGGAGCCAACGGGCCACGAGGTGCTCGTCGAGGTCGTCGCCGCGGGCGTCAACCCGGTCGACACCTACTTTCGCGAGGGGTCGTACAAACCCTATGGGCTCCCGATGATTCCCGGGATCGACGTGGCCGGGCGGGTCGTCGAAACGAGCGAGTACGTCGAGGGGTTCAGCGCGGGCGACGCGGTGTACGGAACCGCCATCGGCAAGGATCACGACGGGGGCTACGCCGAGTACGCCGCGGTGCCCGACGACCGGTTGGCTCACCTGCCCGACGGCGTCGACCTCGCGTCAGCCGGCGGCGCGGGCGTTGCGGCGGTCACCGCCTGGCGCGCGCTCGTCGATCACGCCGGGTTGCAGGTCGGCGACCGCTGTCTCGTTCACGGTGGCTCCGGTGGCGTCGGCCACGCGGCCGTGCAGCTCGCCGCGGCGGCGGGCGCACAGGTCATCACGACCGCAAAGCCGACCTTCCACGACCGCCTGTACGACCTCGGTGCGGACGCCGTTCTCGACTACCGCCGTGACGACCTCGCGGACGCCATCGTGGCCGCCGCCGAGTCGCGCGCGAGCCGCGACGACGGAATCGACGTGGTGTTGGATCACCGCATGCACGAGTATCTCGACCTCGACGCCGCGGTCGCCGCAACCGGCTGTCGCGTCGTCGGCATCGGCGAAAAGGAGCCGCGTGTCGGGTTTACCCAGTCGTCGGCCGCGCGGGGGAAAGATCTGAGCCTCACGATGATGAGCATGTTCAACACGCCCGACTTCCGCGAGCCGCTGTCGGCGCTCGCGTCGCTCATGGCCGCCGGCGATCTCGACATTCAGGTGGCGCACTCGTACGGGCTCGACGAGGCCGGCGAGGCCCAGCGTGCGGTGCTCGAAGACAGCTTCCTCGGCAAACTCGTTATCACGCCCTGATCGGGTTGACGAGGGTTCATCCGATTCCGGGGTAGCCGCCGCGTTCGCGGCGCTGTAACCGTGACTGATTACGCCCGTCGGGTCGGCCGCCTACCGATTTATACCGGTTCCGACGAGTCGTTCAGTATGTCCGCTCAGTTCGATTTCACCGACACGGTTGCTGTCGTCACCGGAAGCAACGGCGCGCTCGGCAGTGCCGTCGCCACCGCCTTCGCCGACGCGGGTGCAACGGTCGCTGCCTGCGACGTCGTCGACATCGAGAGCGACGACTCGTTGTTGGAGCCCCGAGATACGATCAGGTTCTACCAGGCCGACTTCACCGACGAATCCGCCGTGGCTGCAACGATGGATGACATTCTTGCCGACCACGGTCGAATCGACTATCTGTTGAACATCGCGGGTACGTGGCGCGGCGGCGATCCGATAGAGGACACCGATGTGAGCCAGTTCGATATGTTGTTCGCGGTCAACCTCAAAACGATGTTTCTGGCCTCAAAGCACGCGTTGCCCGCGCTGCAGGAAACCGAGGGCGCAATCGTCAGCGTTTCGGCGCGCTCGGGACTCGAAGGTGGCTCCGGCGACGGTCTTTACCGGTCGACGAAAGCCGGGGTGCGGATTCTGACCGAAACGATTGCCGAGGAGAATCTCGGCACGGTTCGGGCCAACTGTGTCATGCCGAGCGTGCTGGATACGCCGATGAACCGCGAGATGATGACGCCCTCGGACGAGTGGGTTTCGCCCGCCGAGGTCGCCCGCATCATGCTGTTCCTCTGTTCGGATTCCGCGAGCGTCACGAGCGGTGCGGCGGTTCCCGTGTACGGCGAGGCCTGAGCGCGTCGTCGACGAGCGGGGAACGGGCCGTCGACGAGGAGTTGACGACGCGCTCGCGTTTCGGCCCTCGTTACGGTCGAATCGGTTCGTCAGTTGTCGAACCCCGGTTTTTCGATTGCGGAACCCTTTTGCCGCCGCTGGGTGTCGTCTGTCACCAATGAGTGGTGGTCCGCAATGACGATGGACGACCGAATCGAGGAGCTTCGCGCAAAGCGCGCCGAAGCCGAACAGGGCGGCGGCGAGGAACGTATTTCCAAACAACACGACAAAGGCAAACTCACCGCTCGCGAACGGATCGAGTACTTTCTCGACGAGGGCTCGTTTCACGAGTTCGATCAGTTTCGCACCCACCGGAACCACACGTTCGGCATGGAGGAACAACAGCTTCTGACCGACGGCGTTGTCACCGGCTACGGCGAAGTCAACGATCGGAAAGTCTTCGTGTTCGCCCACGACTTCACCGTGTTCGGCGGCTCGCTCGGCGAGGTGTTCGCCGAGAAGATCTGTAAGGTGATGGACACCGCGATGGAGGTCGGCGCACCCGTGGTCGGCCTCAACGACTCGGCGGGCGCACGAATCCAAGAGGGCGTCGGCTCGCTCGGTGGTTTCGGCGAAATCTTCCAGCGCAACACCGACGCCAGCGGCGTGATTCCGCAGATTTCGGCCATCATGGGGCCCTGTGCGGGCGGCGCGGTCTACTCGCCTGCGATCACGGACTTCGTTTATATGGTCAAAGACACGAGCCACATGTTCATCACCGGGCCGGATGTTGTCGAGACCGTCACCGGCGAACAGGTGAGTTTCGAGGAACTCGGCGGGGCAGTCACCCACTCGTCGACCTCGGGTGCGGCCCACGTCGCCGTCGCAAGCGAGGAACAGGCGCTCGACGAAATCGCGTTGTTGCTCTCGTATCTCCCCCAGAACAACGTCGAAGATCCACCACGACTCGACCCATGGGACGACCCCGACCGCCGAACCGACGAGCTCGCGAACGTCGTCCCGAACGCGCCGAAAAAGCCGTACGACGCCGTCGACGTGATTGACGAAGTTGTCGACGAGGGCTCGTTTTACCAGATTCACGAACAGTTCGCGAAGAACCTCGTCGTCGGCTTCGCCCGACTCGACGGCCACTCGGTCGGCGTCGTCGCCAACCAGCCGCGGGTGAACGCGGGCACGCTCGACATCGAAGCGAGCGAAAAGGGCGCGCGGTTCGTCCGCTTCTGTGATGCGTTCAACATCCCGATCATCACCTTCGAGGACGTTCCGGGCTTCATGCCGGGCACCGACCAGGAACACGGCGGCATTATTCGCCACGGCGCGAAACTGTTGTACGCATACGCCGAGGCGACCGTTCCGCTGCTCACCGTCATCACGCGAAAGGCCTACGGCGGGGCGTACTGCGTGATGTCGTCGAAACACATCGGCGGCGACGTGAACTACGCGTGGCCGACCGCCGAAATCGCGGTCATGGGGCCGAAAGGTGCGGTCAACATCCTCTATCGCGAGGAGTTGGCCGAAAGCGATACGCCGGAGGCCGACCGCGAGGAACTGATCGAGGAGTACCGACAGGAGTTCGCCAACCCCTACACGGCGGCCGACCGCGGCTTTCTCGATGACGTGATCGAACCCGGCGAAACCAGACAGCGACTCGTGAGCGACCTCGACATGCTGCTGTCGAAACGCGAGGATAAGCCCTCGAAGAAACACGGCAACATTCCGATCTAATCCATGTCGCAAGAGCGTGCCGAGAGCGACACGAATCGAGAAACCACCGAGGGCGACGCGGATGAACAGACTGCCGAGGGCGACGCGGATGAACAGACTGCCGATGGTGACACCGAACAAACCCCCGGCGGTCTGGCCAGCCGACTGTCGGGGCTTGCGGACGCGACAGACGAGGAGACTGCCGCCATCGTCGCCGCCATCACCGCCCACCTCGCTGAGAGAGAACGAGCGGCGGCCGCCGCGGCTGGCGCGCATGAGGGCACAGGCGACGAAACCCGCCGACACTGGGCGTTTGTTGGCCGCTTGGCGGGCGTTGGCGTCCATGCCCGACGGTCACCGCGGTCGACGCCGCCCGACGACTGGACCGCCGCGGGCCGGGCCGACCGGTTTTAGCGTCCATTTCGGCTCGACCGATACATCCAACCAACGCCGGTTCGTTGTGTCCACATGACTCGCTCGTCGCCGGCGGCGGTCGGCGCGCTCCTCGCGCTCGGCTTCGTGCCGTGGGTGGTGTTGGCCTCCGCTCCCGGCGACCTCACCTTCGTCATGTCGTGGGGACTGCTCAATACGACCCCGTGGCACGTGCTGGGATTCCCATCGTATCTCGAACAAACACAGGGGCTGGCGTCGCTTCCGTGGTCGCTGCAGGTCTGGCCGTTGAGTTTCGCGTTCTATGTGGGCGCGCTCGCCAGTGCGACCGGTGGCGCAGTCGTCGGCCGCGAAGATGTCCGACTGACGGTTGGGTTGCTCGTGCTGTCGGCAGTAGGCTCGCTGGTTCTCTGGTGGGGGTTTGTCGAACGCGGTGCGACCGGGGTGATCCCGGTTGGTTTTGTCGCCACCGCTGTCGTCTGTTGGTGGGTGTACTGGCCGCGGCTTCGTGGGTCACGCGTGGGTGGAATCGATACGCGCTAACATCCCCGGACAGCCGACCGCGTTGCCGACGCGATCGATCAAGACAGCCGACCGCGTTGCCGACGCGCTCGCACGTGTCGGTATGTTTTTCGACGTCGCGGTTTATCATTATCCCGCATGACTGGAATCCTTGACCACGTAATGTTGCGCGTTGAAGATCTCGACGAATCGCTCGACTGGTATCAGACCCACCTCAGGTACGAAGAGAAAGACCGCTACGAGGGCGACGGCTTCACCATCGTCTATCTCGGGCCCGAAGGGATGCACGAAGACGGCGCGCTGCTCGAACTCACCGCGAACCACGACGACTCGACGTACGAGATGGGTGACGCGTGGGGCCACATCGCGGTTCGCGTGCCCGACGGCGAACTCGAATCGCACTACCAACAGCTCATGGACGAGGGCGTCGACGACTACCGCGATCCCGAATCCTGCGGCGGCCGGTACGCGTTCGTGAAAGACCCCGACGGCCACGAGGTCGAAATCGTCCAGCGCGACTACGGCGCACTGTGGAGCCTCGATCACACGATGATCCGTGTCGAGGACGCTGACGAGGCGCTGGGCTTCTGGACGCGCAAGTTCGAGTACACAGAGCCTCGCAGCCGGTGGGAAGCCAGCTCCTTTGCCAACTACTTCATGGGTCCCGAGGACGCCCCACAGGAGGCGATGTGGCTCGAACTCACCTACAACTACGACGGCCGCAGCTACACGATGGGCGACGCCTGGGGCCATCTCTGTGTCCGCATCGACGACCTCCACGACGACTGGGAGCAACTCATGCTTCGTGAGGCCGACGACTACCGCGATCCGGCCGACTGCAACGATCTCTACGCGTTCACCCGCGATCCCGACGGCCACGAGATCGAACTGCTCGAACGCGACCCCGACGCCGACTCGTTGTTCCCGTTCTGAGCAGTCGGAACCGACGCCGACGTTTTATGCGGTTCTCAGCTGGCGAGACAGCCACTACAGTTTTTTATCGGGTGATCGAAGGGAGGGTATGCAGCTGACCGTCTGTGGCTTCGGCGGCGCGGGCTCGCGGCTGGCCGACCGGCTGGTCGCCGAAAGCGAAACCGGCGGCGAACCGTTCGTCGTTGCGAGCGTCGCATTCGACACCGACCCGGCGACGCTCGCGGAACTCGAATGGATTCCAGCGCCACACCGCCACCACTACGGCGACGGGGTGCTCGGGACGCTCTCGGAAGACGATTTCGCCAGTGGCGAGTTCGCCCCCGGTGGCGGATCCGACGACAGCGGGGCCGAGCACCCCAAAGGCGGTGAGACTGCTGACGCTGCCGCGACAGCCGTCAACGACAC
>OBKM01000409.1_pt1 | contig 21541 bp, 18 predicted proteins | sample 1519691 | NCBI WGS metagenome assembly OBKM01 (sample SAMEA37050418, study PRJEB22526) | metagenome | biome: saline pan; feature: lake; material: water | place: Egypt | collected 2015 | depth 0.5 m | reverse complement strand
TGTTTGGATCTCCTGCGATCATCAACGCTTCAACCACTCACTACATTCCCATACTGGTTTACATTTCCTCGAAGGACTCGACAATCGAAAGGTCGCGTTCCAGTTCAGCTTTGAGCGCCGGACTTCGACAGTCAACTTTGACTCGCTCGTGTTGCCAGTCCAGTCCGTCTTTTCCACGCCACACACCGTGAACCGTGGTACTCGGCACTTCGACGATACCGAACACAATAGCGAAAAAGTACACGAGCAACTCGATTTCCCGCCACGTTGCGGTCACCTCTTGTAGCACGTCACTGGGGAACTCGATGCGCTGGCCAAGTAGGCGATGGGCGCGTGCCGACTCAACGAAGTTCCGGTCGTTGCTGAACAGAATCACCTCATTGCGGCGCTCTTGATCGAACTGCTCGTATGCCGCAAGAATGTTATCATCACCCCTGTCACATACGATTTCTTCTGCCTGCTGGATATCACGGATCGACCGGTACGTGACCAGTCCGAGTCGCCCCAATCGCGCTACACCGAGCGACTGGTTCCAGTACTCCTCGTAGGCCTCACCGAATGCATCGACAAACGGGTCGGTATTGTGGCACTTTTTTTCCCACTCAAGCTCTTCTCGCACACCGGTCGCCAGTACAAACCCATTCACGTACCCGATACCCTTCTCTGGATCACGCAATTCGAGTAAGCGGTCGATACGCCAGTACATCAGGTTCGTGTCAAACCCGGCAACGACTGGCTGATGCCCGGCCATCAGATCTGGGTCGCCGTACCGCTGGAGAAACTGCTCAACCTCATCACGATTCGGAATCGGAACCATCCCACTGGCCATCGCCGCCTTGACGTAGTCATCCGGCTTTGGCAGATCGTTGACCACCATTTTATGATGATTTCGGCCGACATCCTGCCGCGCTGCGGCGTACTCCTCTCGATCCTTCAGGAACTCAACGGAACAGTTGTCGTACTCGTTGAGGGTGATACGAACCAGTGGCCCGATTTCTTCGGACGGATGCTCGATGGTGAACGTGCCGTCACCCCGGTCGTACAGACGGTTGAACAGTGCGGTCAGATACTCGCGTTTGACTCGCATTTAGGCCACCTCCGTGAAATCAACCAACTTGATCGACGTGCGGGGAATCGTTGGGTACAGCTCTCCGAAATACGCGCCCGGCACGTGGATGTAATAGACGTGGTCAACGTCGTATTCGAATCCCGCTCGAAAGCTAATACTCGCCCAGAACTTCCGTCCCGGGGTTACATCAACCGCAATTTCCGCGTCATTGTCTTTCCCGGCTTCGATTGCTGACTGCAAGTACGCCAGAATCGCGTTGAAATCCAACTCGTCGTCGATTGTTTCAACGGTAATTTCGGGTTCGTCTCCGCCGTGTGCCGTGACGACTGTCTTCATCATCGTGACCACTGATTCCGTGACATCGGCGATGTGGGGGTTATCGAGGACGAAGATGTCTGTCGGTACGTATCCCTCGTCACACGCCGCTGTAAGTGGATTCACTACCGGTGGAATACTTGTGCTTCCGTTCGTGATCCAGACTCGTTCCATGTGAGAACAGTTGACAACCTGGGATAAATAACCCCCGGGCTCAACCACCTCGTCGCCGGCTTGCTTCAAGTGGTACTTCTTTGTGGTCGTGGCATCTCTGTGTTCGTATGGTTGACACGGACAGCGCACGCGGTGCACTCCTCGGGTTAGCGTGTGGGGACGCGCTGGGCCGCCCTCTCGAATTCACGTCTCCTGCGCAAATCACCCAGCACTACGGTACCGTCACGGACATGCTGAGTCATGGAACCCACGGCCAACCTGCTGGGACCGTGACCGACGACACGGACATGGCACTGTGTATCGCCCGCAGCCTCGTCGAAAACGAGGGTTTCGATGGTGAAGACATCGCTGATCGTTTCTACGAGTGGTATCAGGACGGGCCGTTCGATATCGGCCTCATGACTACCGATGCCCTTCGTGAATACGGTGAAGGCACGTCGTGGCGAGACGCCGGGCAAACTGTCTGGCACCATCGCCCGGAAGGGTCCAACGCGGGGAATGGGAGCGTCATGCGTTGTGTACCTCACGCGATTGCATTTGCCGAGGACCCAGAGAGACTCATCCAGGTGAGTCAGCAGTCATCGGCGATCACGCACTATGACCCCCGATGTACGTTCGGATGTGCGGTTCTCAACTGCACGATTGCAGGCTACCTGCGTGGAGACGACCACCCACTCGATGATGCACTCGTTCGCGTCGAACGCGATGCGCCCGACGAGTTAGTCGAGACACTGCGCCTCGTTCCCGACCTTATCGACAGCGAGCACCTCGACAACTCCGGATACGTCGTGCATACGCTCCAGATAGCATTGTACGACGCACTCACTGCTTCATCGCCAGAGGAGGCTATCGTGACTGCAGTGAACCGCGGCGGTGATACCGACACGCTGGGGGCAGTCACCGGGGCAGTCGCAGGTGCACGATTCGGCGCAGCGGAACTCCCGGAACGGTGGCTCGAGGCAGTTGAATATAGAGAGGACCTCGAACTCCTTGCCCAAGCGTTGGCGACAACGCCTATCGACGCGTGAAGACTTCGCTTGCTCGTCTTGCTACCTCGACTCAGTCAGTACGTTCGTCGCCCAGTCGAGTAGTTCATCAATATCGTCTCGAGTCAATACGCGCTGTTTCACCGTCCCAGTATCTGTAAAGACGAGCGCTATGACGACTTGCTCTGCATCCGAATCGCTCTGCATCAGCGCCCCCGCATAGGCGACTAGCTGTGGGAGATAATGCTCCGTCAATGTCGAAATGGACTGCCGCTCAAGATCGCTTGTTTTGTAGTCCACGACAAGATATCCGTCCGTCGTCACAGAGAGGTGGTCGATATCACCGACAATCCGCGCCTCGCGCAGCTTCAATGAGACGCTGAGCTCGTTGTGCCGCGATACAATCTCGTTGCCCTCCTCGAGTGTCTCCAGCCCTGCGAGTCCTGCTCGTGTATGCGCAGTGACTGCGGTGATACTGTCTTCCGATATCGAATCTGGCTTCTCCACACAGCGGCGGATAACACGTGGCCACTCCGCTTCCGGGAGATCGAGTTCACACAGCTTGTGGACAACTGTCCCGACCGTGTTGTCACCTAGCTCCTCAATCGCAACGTCGTCATCGACGGCCGAGCGTGCTGGCTCTTCGCTGGCGGGTTCACGCAGTATCGCTGGCCAATCAGCGGCGTGTTCAGCGAGCGTATCACGGAACGTTGTTGCTGACATCCGTAGTTGCGGTGGGGCTTGCTCCGGTGCTGGTATCTCGATATCTGACGGTACCTCATTGTCATCGGCTGTGTGCTCCCAGTCTCCTGGAGGCATCGGTCGTCGAATCGTGTATCGCCCGTTTTCAATGGTTTTTTCGACCGCTGACTCACGAGCGAGTTGATTGACCAAGTTCGGCTCGTCGAGCAATATCGGTTGCACCCAATCTGTCCACTCGTCAGCCTCGTCCCACTCACCTACCGCCTCCAACCCGGACTCTGTTTCCTTGTCGATACTGTGCGTGCCGCTCAAAATGAGATGATCGCGCGTCCGGGTTACTGCCACGTACAACAAGCGCCGTTTTTCAGCGCGTTCCCGTCGTTTGTAGTGATTCTTGACTCGGGTGTATGCTGCTGTATTGGTATCGGCAAATGGATTCGTCGCGGTCGGTGCTTTCATGCCGAGTACTGGCTCACCATTGATACGCTCGAAGTGGGCCTTCGACAGCGACGACCCCATGTTGAACTCTCTGGTGAGTTCCGGGATCACCACAACTGGGAACTCCAGGCCTTTTGCGGAGTGAATCGTCCGGAGTTCGACCCCTTCAATTTCACCAGGGACGGTCGCATCACTCGGATCTTCATCCGCCTCACGCGCTTGTTCGATGCGATTGATGAGGTCTGCAATCGACCGTGCGTTACCCTCTTCCCAGTTACGCAGCTGTTCGCGGAATTTCTCGACGTTCGCTACAGCCTGCTGTGAGCGGTCATCGGCACCAACCCCAATCAAATATCCCGTGTCATCGATAATTTTTGACAATAATGCACTCCAGTGCGACACCGTTCGTTCAGTATCTAATCCAATCGTTCGCCGCCACTCAAGAATCAATTGTCGAGCGGACTGGAGTTCCGGAGTCGCTGTCGCGAGGCTTTCCCACAGTGATGATTCGGGGTTGCGAGCTTGCGCCAGTGTGCGATCTTTGAACCCAAACAATGGTGACCGAAGCACTCCATACAGCGGAATGTCGCGATGGGGGTCCTCGAACACTTTCAAGAGGTTGATGAGCGGAAGCACCTCAGGGGTATCATAAAACCCACTGCCCGCCACGTTTGTGTACGGGATATCACGTGCATCTAACTCCCGTTCGAATGTGGCCATCCGTGTTGATGCCCGAAACAAGAACGCGACGTGTTGTGGTTTCACGGACACGTACGCCCCTTCCTCCGGATCGTAGACTTCTGTATCTGAGGCAAAGAGATCCGTGAGTCGCGCGGCGAGCGCCCGTGCTTCACGGTCTTCACGCGAGACAAATTGGTCGGTTGTGTACCAGGAGTCGGCCAAGCCGAGTGCAGTGTCTGTCTCTTCATCGTCCGGCACAATCATGTACTCAACTGAGCCGTCAATCTCCGTCCCCTCCTGCCGACACGGCGTGAGTCGTTGAGGCTCAGCTTCATACGACTCGTACTCGGCGTCCTCACCGGACTCCTCTTCAGCCTCTTGACTGCCGCGTGCAGCTGGCTGGAATATTTCCTCAAAGAGTTCGTTGATGACCGTCAGCGTTGACTCCACTGTTCGGAAGTTCGTTGTCAACTCGAGGGCACCGTCAACACCCGGTGTGTTATCGTTAAGAAGCTTCTCGCGAGCGTCCTGGAACTGGGTGACATCTGCGTTGCGGAAGCGATAGATGCTCTGTTTCTCATCGCCGACCATGAACACGTTCTGCCCGTCAAATCGGTCAGGATCATCGCCCGAGAGCAGCTTCACCAACTGCCACTGCCGTGGGTCAGTGTCCTGGACTTCATCAACCATGATATACTTGAACTGATCCCGAAGTGTGCGCCGCACCTCCTCATTATCGGCGAGAAACTCGGTCGCGTTCGTGATCAAATCCGAGTAATCGAGGGCAGTGCGCCGACGTTTCATTCGTCGATACTCAAGGCGCGTCACCTGGAAGACACGGGCAAGCGCAATCGCTTGCTCGGCTGCGTTGCGAGTGACTGCAGGGTTGTGGTCAAGATTCCGAGCTTCCGGTCCGATGACCGCTGCCAGTGAATCAAACGCGTTCTTCAGCGCGGCGTGTTCTTCCTCGTAGCCTTGGTCACTCCAGTTTCCGTTTGTCCCGACATAGTAATGCGGCCGGGCATAGAGACTCCCGTTGCCCGATGTAACGTGATCGGCTACCTCGAATAAGAACTGCTGACGTGCAAACGTTGAGCCCTCTTGCGTGTGTGCCTTCGTTTCATCGAGGAATGCAACGAGGTTCGTAAGCGCTGCCATGCCATTATCATCAGGTGGCACGTCAAGATCGAGGGCGGCCAACTGATAGAGTTCCGCAATCGCTGTCTGCGTTGCCTCCTGTTGTATCAAGGCATCGGCTTCACTGGGCGAAATCGATACCTCGACCAGGTCAGACAGGTACGAGACATACGCGGCTGGTGATTCAAAGGCCCAGCGCTGTGCCCATTCGACGCTGTCAGGCCGCTCATCGAACAAACTCGACAGCGCTCCCTCGAGTCGTGACCGTGAATACAGTTGCGTCAGTGTCGTTAGTTCACGTGGGATGTTCCAGTCCTCATCGACTGCGACCGGTGGTTGTCCGTCAGTGCTGTCGTGCAGTCCCGTTTCAGCGGCGACACCATCACCGATTCCGTAGCGATCTAAGACTGTCGTTATTGCTTCATCGGTGAGTGTGTCAGCATCGCCCTGGTCGAGTGTTTCGAACTCCGGGTGGACGGCTGCTTCGACGGCAAACTCCCGAAGCACCCGGCTGCAGAATCCATGAATCGTGTGGATGTAGGCATCTTCGAGTTCGTCTTTTGCGCGGCGCCACCGACCGTACGTGTCTGTGTCAGCAGCCGCGAGCTCTTCGTCGATCACTTCCCGAATCCGGTCACGCATCTCGTTTGTCGCATCTGTCGTAAATGTAAGCGTCAAGACCTCCGTCGGGGACACATCCCGGTGTTGGGCCAGGATTTCCCGATATCGCTCTTTCAGCGTCGTTGTCTTCCCTGTCCCCGCACCTGCCGTAATCGCAATATTTCGGTCAAGCGCCAGCGCTGCCTCCTGTTCTGGAGTCAGTGACAGCTCATCCTTCGTTGTGTCTCCGCACTCGGCTGGTCGCTCGTCGCTACTCATCTGTATCACCACCGGGAAGCTGGTCGTCTACATCACCCGGGCGCACCCCATCGGGAACGTATGCTGGATACGCCTCCGTGTCGATATAATTCATCACGTCATAGCGACGATGATGCCGCACATCACAGACATCACGGAAATCACAGTACTCACATTGAGCAACGGATGGCCCTGCGATGGTCGGATGGAACGATCCATGTTCGATACCGGCCCGTACTTCTTCGAGTCGCTCCGGAACGGTTTCGGTCAGGAACGCCTCGAAATCGATGTCGTCGAACCGATCACTAAGTGACCGACGCAGCTTCACGGTTGGGTCCGCGTTCATCACATAGTACCGAGCAGCAACCTCAGCAGGCGACACGTCGGCTTCATCCTCAAGCAGTGCTGGAGTCCCGAGCATATAGAGCGGTAACTGAAAATCAACACCATCCCGTGCTTGGTTCTCCCGGCTTCGCACACTGCGGACACTGGATGCTTTGTAGTCGAACACCGTCACATCGCCTGCCGTACTCGTATCAACTCTATCTACCCGCCCTCCAATCGGGACCGAGACTGAATCCGGCACGGCATCGCTCTCTTCGTCCCCGAACTCGACTTCGAACATCGTCGGCCGATGCCCATCCGCCGTCCGTTTTAATTCAGTCTCCAAGAACTGCACAAACGTTCCACGCACAACCGATGACCCGACCTCACCCGGCGGGTCGTAGTACTCGTTTGTTTCGGGTGTCCCCAAACCCGTGAATAACGCTCGCAGCGTCGCGTCGCTGAACACATCATCGACTAGTCCCTCCTCAGCTTCAACAGTCTCCAGTCCTGCCGACAACAATCGCTGCTCAAGATCCGACTTATCCCACGCCGTCAAATCAACCGGTTCGCCATCCTTCGATTGGAGGCCGCGGAAAAACGCCTCCACAGCATCGTGCACAATCGACCCGACGACAAGTGGACTCATGCCTGGCTCAATGGCGTCGTCTTCGCTCAGTCCCCAGCCAACATCAAGCATGTATTTGAAGCCGCACTTCGCGTATTTCGTCAAGCGACTCGGGCTGAATGGAGTCTTTGTCACCCGATCATTCAACGCGTCAATCGCCGCAGCGGAGAGCTGCCCATCGTGCGCAGTCAGTGCGCGCTGCCCGCGGTTGAACCCACACTCACTCCCCCGACACGCAAGTTCGACAAATTGTTCACTCACAGCGCCACCGTCATGCGCTGCCGACAGCGCGTTCTCAACGTCTGTCGGCGTCGCTCCCGCTATCGCGCGTTGTAGGTCCTCTCGGGTTCCGCGACGTTCATCATCGATTCCAGTTGTGGGTTCCAGTCCCGTCACTCGCGCCAGTTCATCCACAAACGGCGACACCACCAACGGTTCATCCCCAATCGTCGTCTCCGGCGTGGTGATGTGAACTCGCTGTGCATTCGCCAGCAACACCCCAAACCGATACCGCTCCTGATCCCGCTTTCCATGGCGTTCGAACAACCCGAGCTCCTCGCCAACGTCCTGGAAATACCGCGGCCGCGTCTCGCCACCGGACAAATGCTCAGCCGTTGCTCCCAGCACGTACAGCTCTTCAAAGTCAGCCATCGGGGTATCCTGCAACCCGATGATCTCCACGCGGTCGTTGGTTACCTGAAGCGGTGGCGGTACACGAACACCCTCAAGCGCCATCGCCACCTCCACAAGTGGTTCCGCTGGGTCGAGTTCCTCACACACACGCTGGACAGACGCCAGAATCTGATTCACCCGTGACAACGCCCGACGCTCGTATGCCGCATCAATACGCGCCGCTCCATCCAACTCCTCAACGGCATCCTCGAGGCCCAACACCTCCAAGAAGTCACTCACCGCCTGCACAATATGTTCAGCGTCAGCGTCCTGGACTGTCCTCACCTGCTCTACAAGCGCGGCAACGCCAGTGTCCGACGCCTCAAGCTCAGCCCGCAACTGCTCGAGCGCGGTCGTATACAACCGGCGCTGTACAGCAGCAATCTCTGCCGGGTCAACATCCGCGACATCCACGAGTGGATTCGACACCAAACGCGCGAGACGATCAGCACGCGGCCGCTCGCACAACTGAATCGCATCTAGTACGGCCCGCCCAGCATACGTCCGTTCCAGCAGCACACTCACCTGATAGGCATGGTCGATCCCGTACGCCTCGAACACGTCCGCGATGCCATCACGGTACGACAGTAATCCTGGAGCCAACACAAGCATGTCATCCGGTTCGCAACCCTCAGCGGTGGCGAGGCGTTCCCGCATCCTGCGGGCCAAATGTCGAATCTCACGGTCCGGCGTCGATGCTTCATACCATGACAGCTCCGCAGGCACCGACGCAAGACCGTCTCCCGGCCGATACAGCCGCCCTGTAATGTTCGTCAACGGCTGCGTCGCCGATGGCCGTACCGGCTCGGGCTCGAACCCAACGTCAGCCAACGTCTCAACAGTCTCCGCGAGCCCGGCTCCAACCCCTTCGAATGGGTCATCCATGACTGGCGTCGGCAACACAACGAGCACCGGGAACTCCTCTGCGAGCCGCTCAATCACCGCAACTTCCACCGCAGACGGATCATACAATCCAGAAATAACAACGGCATCCAAGTGCGGCATCGCGTCTTGAATCGAGTCTTCGGCGTTCGCAACGGCAGTCAACTCCTCACTCCGTGACTGCGCCGCCGGATGCAGCAACACATCTTGCAGTTCCTGATACTGTCGATACGCCGTCGCGATTACGTTTTTCTGCGCCGCTGAACACGCACTGTCAGCCAGCTTTGCCTCCAGTTCAGACGCGGTGTGGACGCCCTGTGCCTCCAGCTCACGGAATAACTCAGAAAACGACGGCGCGTGTCGTCGTGCTTCCGCCATTCCGTCATCGTCATCGATCTCAAGCAGGGCCTGTTCGATCAATCGGCGACGCTCGAGGGTTTCGATACCCGGGTACGGCCCGAACAACTGTTCATGGATCGTTAGTCCAAAACGCGCAAGCCCGGTCACACGCAACCGCAACCCATTCTGGTCTTCCCGCCAGGCATCAGCAATCGCATCGTGCTGGTAGTCGTTCGCTTCCAGAAACCAGGCGCTTTCAGGAGACGACCCAGCACGGTCGTCAAGCCAGGCGAACGCTTCGTCTCGCAGTGTCGCAAACGACGACCCATACCAGAGTTCACCGGTTGCCATGGAATACCCTCGTATTGAGGGTGGTACCACTTGTAGATTGTGCAGAACCTCATAGTACCCCGGCACTGTCTAGTTGAGGGATTGAGAAGCGAGGAGGTCGTAATGAGCTCTGTCCATGAAACTCGCAGACCTCCTCAGAGAACGCTTGGACGTGCAGAATCAAGACGCTTGGGAGAATGAGCGCACCCCGACACCCGTGCGCTGTTTCGCGGTTCGACTTCACTCGATGGGGCTGTCTTTGCGTGAAGTCGAGGCCGTCTTAGACTGGTTGGGTGTCGATCGCTGTCATCAAGCGATCTGGAATTGGAAAGAGACGCTTGCTGAGACACAGAGCGACCCGCCGACGGCGTCGCCGTCGCGGGTCGCGGTCGATGAGAAACAAATCGAAGTTGACGGAGAAAAGAAGTGGCTCTACGCTGCCATCGACACGGAGTCAAAATTGCTGCTCGAAGTTGATGTGTACAGCCGCCGCGGGACTGACCCCGCGGCGGCGTTCCTTCACCGCCTCACCGAGAAACACGATGTCGCCAAAACAGAGTTTCTCGTCGATGGCGGCGGCTACCTGACTGCCCTCGGTCGTCGAGAATTGAGCGGTCACCTCAACTACACAGAGCGGAACCACATCGAAAAATAGTTCCAAACCGTCACCATGCGAATCGACCGCTTTCACTCGTTTTGGCGGGGCAGTCAGGCCAGCGCGAAACGCTGGCTCAGACGGTTCAGACACTATTACAATCGACACCGGCCGAATCAAGCATTAGACGGACGAACTCCTGCCCAGGAGGTGCTCAACTAGACAGTGCCACCAACAAGATCCTGTCACAGCGTTGAACCAGCAGTAAACGACCAGTCGGAATCGGCAACGACGTCGTGCCTGCGCGTTACTGCTTAGCTTCTTGGCGAATCTGTGCAAGTGGGCGCAGACTCCTGTCGTTCTCCCATTGATCTGGGTATTTAAGCTTCTCTTTCAAGTACTTTAACCCGGTTTCGAGATCAAGAGGATTGGCATTATGAACGTTGTCAGCCATGTAAATTGTTGTGCTGGAGGTATTGTTCCAAGTTTCTGGGCCTTCACAAGTAGCGATTAGTTCAAATCCCCATCTTACTGAATCGTCGTCACGTTCAATTCGGATCTGGTGGTTCGGGCTGTACAGGTCGGCAACTTCGTAATCAGTGTCAATATCCGGAGTGAAAACCTTGATGCTGAGATGGGCATCACCGCGTAGGTGGTGAACGACAATGCAAGCGATATTTTCGTACTCTTCGGTAACTGTTTCGATCACCTCGTCGAGCGTAACCCCCTTTACTGTCTCATCAAGTAATCGGCTGACTATATCGTCCAATGTCTGGTCGGTTTCGCGACGACGGTTCCTGAGTTTTACTACTGTGTTCTGATCAAGCCACTCTATCGTTGGTGTCTCAAAAACCTCCCCTCGCTTTCTAAACGTTGTAAGTCCAACATAGTTCTTGGCTGCTTTGTACTTCCCCTTAGCGTGCTGATAGCGCTCTTCAACATCGGTTGCAGTCACAGTGACTTCATCTTCTTCCTCAGCTACTTCGCCGTCACTCACCGTGAACGGCGTATTCGGCGCCGTAAGAACCAGTGCGATTGCTTCGTTGGTGAGGTGTATTCTGGCTGGATCAACGTAATTCGATAAGACCCATGCTTGCGCTTCTTGTTCCGTAAGCGGGGTCTCCTCAACATGCGTCGCGATGATGTCTCCAACTTGTTCATACAGCCTGTCGCAGATAGCCGTGACCTCATCCCACGACGTGTGCTCCGGCAAATCGTCACCGTCTCGTTGTTCCGCAATTCGATTCAGCTGTTCTCGATCTGAGTTGGGTTCAGTTTCTATCATGGTTTCTCCTGATTGTGTTTCGTCCTACTCACAACTAATTCCCGGCCATTGAACTTCTATCTGTACGTACGTACGCGATACTTATAAAGTTTTGGCATTTCAGTAAAATGCTAATCTTGAGTCTCAAATAACCTAAACCGAAATAGTTAATAGTATACTCGCTAAACACTAACAAATGTCTCATCACTCCGGACCACTCACACTACCGACCGACCGCGATATCCTCCACGCCATGGACGACCAGAATCGGTATACACCGAAACTTGTCGGTCTCCTCCTCGACAAGGACCCAAGCTATATGTCTTCAGAGCTCCGAAAACTGGAGTCATTAGGCTACGTAATCGATCCCGCTGAAGAACACCAACTCACAGACGAGCGAAGCGGCATGTACACGCTTACCGCACTCGGCGTTATAACTCGATATCATCTCCACGCGTATGTCCGCGATCATCATCGCACTTTCCATGCCAACTCACGCCTGGTGCTCGAAAAACAACCCGCCGACGCGTTCTATCCCGATCTCGTTGTGATCGACGAACCCGTGAACATGGCGCTCCATGAACTCAGCGCCGTTGATGGGGTTACGATTCCATCGGAGCTACACCTCGAACTTTCACACGACGCCAATTACTCGCCACGCACCGCTGCAGACGCACTATACACGTTATCCTACCACGGACTCGCTGACCGCGTCGAAAACATGGAAGTCTACCGAATCACTGACCGAGGGCACACAGCGACAGAACTCCTCTCCGAAGGTGTCTCCGAACCCGTTGCCCTCACCGAACAGCTTCGAGAAACATACTCCGACGCAGAACGCGAACTCCTTCACAGCCTCACAGACGAAGTTGCGCCTCAACTCAACTCAAGCTGAAAGTATCCCTGCCGCGGATATGAAACCTCTGGCGGGGCAGACGCTGTATTTTCCAGTTTACTCGGCGGAAAATACACCCCCGCCTGGCGTAACGTGGACGTAGATCTCGGTTCCATTGGCGTAGCGAACTCTTCAGATTCTTCGAGGATCGACTGCGCTGTTCTCTGCAGCGATGACCGCACTCCGTCCAGAGTAATTGTGTCCCCGCGTTGCGATGTGAGAAGTGGTGATGAGCCGCCCCCTGCGGCGTCATCTTCGCTCAATGGTACGCGATGTTCACGTATGTATTCGTGGACCGCTGCTTCTGTCCGGTCACTCAACCGGAACACGTACTCGTCGAGGAGTCCTGCGTCGGTCGCAATGAATGAACCCGACACTGGAACCCTGATAACGCTCTCTTCGAGGTCAACTTGCTCCAGTGTCAAATCAAGTATTGATACCGTTCCTCCGGTTTCCAGCAGCAACAGCACGTACACATGGTCGCGGGTCCCAAAGCTATGTGTTTCTAGTCGATCGAGATACGCTTGCAGGTTCTCTTGGGAACTACCGTGAAGTCTCGTGTGCGAAATCGGTGGAATCGGAGGATCATTCACGTTTGCCTCAGCCCACCGACTCCACAATTGCTCTTCGGAAGTGTACAGTCCGACCAACTCACGATCCATTCGCCGAGCATAACTCACAAACCCGAGGACAGGTTTGTCATAATCATTTTCCTCCAGCTCCCCGCGTGGCTCCGTCTCACCCTGGGAAAAGCGCTCGAGAAAAAATGCTGCCGCTTGCGCTGTAATGTCGTGGCGTGAAGACGCGAACGGCCTGCACCACTCAGCAAACTCCTCGACAACTCCCACGTGACGACTCACTCGTCCGTCGTCAGCTACATTTTCTTGCAGTCCCTGCAGATACGTTTGAACTGTCGCATCACACCCTTCCGGTTCCTTACTCATCGACATGACTTCGGATTCAAACCCGATAATAATTAATGTTCGGAAATTGTCCATCTCCCCTGGCTTTTATTTGTCGTTGAGTACCTGAAGTAGAAGAATATCGATGTGAGCAGCTTTCGTTTGCAGAAAATCACGTTGCCGTTGCATCCCTTCGTCATCCACTCGGAGTTCTCCCTACATATTTCATGGACGGACTAGTGCGGCTTCAGAGCTGAACTGCTAGTATTAACAGAACGACCCTGAAAATCCAAACCTAGCGAATCACGGTTGAAGTCACACTAGGAGTTTTAATAAGGATAATTAACTCTCCGGCCGTCGTCTAGAAGCGTCCTTGATGTGCGTGAGCTAGCTCGTGGAGTTGGCGGTGCGAAATAATCTGCATTTGCGCTGACTCAACGATGCGTTCCCAGTCTAATCCGGGGAGGAATCCGTAATCCGGGACTAATTTCTCGTCATCAAATATCCCTGATTCGAATTGCTCCGAATACCACTGATTGAGGACTTGTCCCCGTGCGAATTTGAACTTTCTCGGTGTTAGTGGGTCATCCGATTCATATCCAACAGTGGGGTGATCATACCAGCCATCGGTCGGCCGGTATCCGTACTCGGCCAGCTTTTTGAGAGCCACGGATGGGCAAAGCGTCCCGGAGTGTATGCCTGCTTCCCTGTGGCCCGTTGGCGTGACAACCATTGAGACTTCATCTATTGTCCAAGGAGCAGGACCTGTGCTGAGATTGGTAATGCTCGGGAGGCTCCGTTCAAGTTTACGGAGCATCGCTACTCGAATGAAGTCACCAACCCGCGGATTTCTATCTTTCTCGAACCGATCTGTAATTCTGGGTCGTGCATCAGGAGGGTCGGGAAACTCCGTCCAGTCGGTCGTTCGGGCAACGTGAGAGCGTCGATACTTCGGTACGAGAGTTGTTTTGTACCACGGGATGTATCGTGCCCAATCGATATCGTCATCGGTGACGCGAGCGGCGAAATCCGTGACGGCCTCGGCATCAGAAAACCATCTCTCGCTGGATTCAAAATCCTATTGATAGTACTCATCTTTCCAGACAAGAGATACTGTTCGCAATTCCCATGACTTCCCAGCCACAGAATCCACTCTCTCATGTATGTTCCCACCCTGAACTACATTCCATCGGCTTGGCCAGTAGCCATATTTGGAGAGCTTTGCGAATGACCTTTGATCAAGCAGTCTATTGGGGACTTCCAGTGTTGATGAATGGGTGGTGATTGAGATGTCGCGGTCGTCATGTGCTTTGCTGGTACCGATTCTGACGATTTCATCTCTCTCTCTCTCTTTCAACTTCGTCAAAATTATAGATTGCATCGCACTTGCTATGGAGCCCTCACTGGTACCCTGATACCCGGCCGGTTCAGTAAGTGGCGTCTCACTGTTGCGGAGGTTAGCTATCAGTTCATCGCTCAGCTGACCCGCTTCTTCAAGATGATCGGCGATTCGCCCTGCTAATTCCTTGGGACCGACTTTTACTTCCGCTTCATCTTGCGTGCACGAAATCATTATGGAACGTAATGCTTGGCTTTTTAAATAACTTGGATTTTATTCAGGGGTGTTCGACACTCTTCCATTGTTCAACGGACCCGCCGGAGACACAACGACTCAATCCTATCACTCGAGTTGTCGAGCATCTGACGCATGTAAGCTGGGAAGGATGTTCAGGGAAGCTTTATAATAGCTCTTCAATACAGGTACACTGTGCACAGATGAGCGCAAGCCCCGGCACAGACGCATGGAAGACGATTGATCCGTGGTGGGACGCATTCGTCGAGACGCATTCACCTGCCCAAGTACCCGAGGCGACGTCTGTACTCGACGACCGGTGGTTCGAAGGTATCGGGCACGACATAGACCAGTGGTGGGACGCCCGAATCAAGGATCACTCGGCAGTCGAAGTGGACGATGCCACTGCAAGACTCGACAGTCGGATGTGGGATGGGTTGTGGCGTCAGCTCGATCCGTGGTGGGCTGTCTACGTTGACGAGCAATCAGTGGTCTCGGTAGACGAATCAACCGCTGCGCTCGACGCAGGATGGCGCGACGCGCTGTGGCCCGAGATCGACCCCTGGTGGGAGACCTACAGCGAGCACCAGCGACAGGAAGCAGCAGAAGTGGCGACTCTCCTCGAGGAGCTCAACGATACCTGGCAACAGTCGGACAGCCGGTTCGACACCGACCCGCTCTCAACCGACTGGACAGCTCATAGCTCCACCCGTGGTCCACTCCGCCCGAATCAAGAAGAGAACTGGTCACAGTGGCTCGCCCACCTCCTCCGGTCAAACGAGGACTTCGTGAGTGAACTCTTCGGTGAGCACTTCGATGACTCTCCGGATACCGTCCAGCGTGAAGTCTACCTCCCAGCTTCCAACCCAGATAACCCGGATCGATACGCCGACATTCTCCTGTTCGCTGGACGACATGGCATCTCTATCGAGGTCAAAAAAGGCGACGAACACTACGAGAAAACCACTCATACAGCCGGACTCGTCGAAAACCACCACTACAACGACTGGGAGCACTACCTGCTGTTGCCAGACTCTAAAACCAACGCGCTGGAGGCAAGCTTCGAAGACGACCTCGTCATCGATCAGGAACGGCCACAAATCGCCAGCGAACACTCCGACCCCATCGACATCGTGTTCTGGCGCGACGTTACAGCCGCGATCCGAGACACACTCCGCCGTGGGGAAGGTACAAATCATTGGGAGGCGAGCGCATACGTATTCTGCACCCTCGTCGAACAGAAAATCCTCGGATTCAACCCCCAAGAGAAAGTGACCGAGCTTTCGAGCAGCAACGACGTGATCCATACGTCTGCGTCACTCTCAGTCTCGGGCGGCGACGTGGGCAAACAATTAACCTACCTCCGTGAGACGAGTCTGGCAGACAACAATGACGAATGAGTTCTTCGATACGGGGCTGGAATCAGACCGCTACCTGAAGGCCGCGAAACTAACCGACCGATTCGAGACAGAACTCCGTCGTGAGTTACGGCAGGCCGGTGATGCAATTGTCGCCGACAACGATGAGCTATTTGTCGATGTAGACTACACTAACTGGAATCAATATATCTCGTCGTCCGGCGGCGTGCTTGCCTTTGCGCGGTTCGACTACCGTATGACTCGCCGGAACCCTGATACGAATGACAGACTCAAATTGAACATCGCGTTCCGCTGGGTCGAACCCGGGAAAATGGGGCACGACGCTACGGGCGCACTCACGATACATAGCTATAAAATCAAAAACGCGCCTGAAACCGATTACCTACACGTCAAAGAAAACACGCGCCGTGGAACGTGGGACGCCGCCGTCGGTAACGATCCACACGAAAACTATCCTGCCGTGTTTTACGTTCCGGTCCGGAACCTCGACGAGTTCAGACGTGGACAACAAGCGCTGAAAGAACACTTCTCCGAGTTCGGCTCGATGTTTGGGATCGAATCGAAATCGTAGGCCTGCGTCTCCGCGTCCAAGGCCCCGGAAACTGAATCCAGGGAAAGACATACGTACTATTCGTCGTGCACCAACAATATACGCCACAAGAGCGATCCGTATATGCCTGTCACACAAGAAGTACAGACTTACAGCGTTGGCCTCGCCTTCACACCTGTCGAGCTGAAGGTTATAGATGGGCGTAGCCCCCGTCCGCTTCTGACTGATATAATGAGTGCCGTCAGTGCAAAGCGTCATTCGAGACAGTAAAACATCGTATATCAATCGTCTCGTGGAGGTTCCTGACCCTGATACGTTGAATTGGCCACAGCGGACAGCGGTTGCCTCGGAAAAAATTCTTGATACTGTTGAGGATATCGAGGCGATGATAACCGAACGACGGTTCGAGAACGTCGTTAAGGGTGGCTACATGAACATGGAAATCGAATAGTAAGTGACTGGGCGGCAGGACCTTACTATTCATTCCACACAGACTTATCCGGGGTAGAGCTGAGTGTCTGGGACAGGAAATCCGAATAGACCTCCACGTTTTTTCTGCCAAACTCGCCGACGTCGCTGGTGTTCGTTCCTGTCGGCAACTCCAACATCAATAGTCGATGTCCATTCTTCACAGAATAATCATTTTGTAAGTCCTCATCGTTGTCCGGGTAGACCAGTACACAGGGGGCATCATATGCGGTTTGATACGCTACGACCTGATATACATCATCGTTCTCGACTTCTGTTTTCCATTTTGCATCTCCCACCAATACTGGCTCACCATTCTGTTTGACTACAAAATCAGGTCGCATACGGATCGATGGACTTCCCCGGAGAAGGTTATCAGTGTTTACCTGTCCCTCGACACGCCATCCGTCCCAGTCGTCCACGGATTCGGAGGCAGTCCTCTCAACGAGCTTCTCAAACACGTCATTCATTCCGATCAGCATCGAGTACGATGCACCTTCACCAGCGACAATATCTTCTATATAAATATCCCTCAAAATGATGCGTGATAAGGATAAGATCTTTTCGTAATACTCAGTAAGGCGGGTCAGTTCAATCTGGTCCGCTTCCTCAATGGTCACCTCTCGTAGAGTCACCCGACATCTGAGCCGTGATTCATATTCTCGCAATTTACCAGCCATTTCGGTACTATCCACCATTGAGGCCAGGATGCTTGTGACACAAAGAACTGTCTGATGTAGAGTCGTATCGTACGTGAATTCGTCGTAATCACACTCGAAATCGGTCTTTGCCGGACCTCCTGCGAGCTGTCTTCGAACGTTCAACCTGCCACGGAGATACTCTTCAGTACCCTCTACTTCGACATATTCTCTTCTGAGACCGTGGGATAGAATCTCCTCTAGTTCCTTTAGGTATAGTGCCGCAACCGTGTCGACGAAATTTCTGCCGCTTTCAAGTTCCGTTTCTCGTGAAAGGTGCGTCGGTTCTATCCCGTTTGCGTATCGTAGCAGTGTGACTAAGTTCGGATCACCAACCTTGGGTTCTATCTCGATTGTCGGTCCATCGGGAAGAGCTACGACACCAACGCGGTGGTCCGTGTGGAGTCTGACCTCCCTATCTCGTGTGTAGACTACTCGCAGTCCCTCGACCTCATTTTCGATCATGTCGACATCAGCATCTGAGATTTCAAGCGGTCTAGATTTATCATACTCTGAAAGTTCAATCTTCTTTTTACTACTCACGCTCTGTCACCTTCCAGGTCCACGAGTTCAGAAAGCGTGGCGCGTAGGTCGTCCGCATCGAAGTTGCTTATTTCAAGCTCGTCCCAGTCGAACAGCGACTCAGCCCCACCGTCGAAAATACGCTCTCTCAGCCGTTCCATATCGCCGAAGTAGTACTCTTCCAACAGTGGGAGAATTTCGTACTGCCACCCTTCAACGAGTTGCTCATCAGTGGCAGCTTCTATGAGATAGGAGTGGCCAACCTGTTTGCCTTTGCCAAGATTTCCGCTTGCCCGTATTCGGTTGTTAATTTCTTCGAGAGCAAGGATTGAGAGTGCCCCGAGATCTTGGCCCTCCTCTGCAGATGCCTTCGTGTTCACGTCCTGCTCGCCATCAAACCCTAGTTGCTCACGAAGGACATCGTAGTCCGGTGTGAAGTTTTTGAACCTGAACCGCCGTCGGATGGCTGCGTCTACGAGTGCTATCGAACGGTCGGCGGTATTCATTGTCCCAATAATATATAGATTTCGCGGGACCACTAGCTTTTCATCGGAATGAGGCAACTCGTCGCGCATTTCGTTCGGTGCATCAAGCCGTTTGTCGTCCTCAATGAGCGTAATCGTCTCTCCGAAGATCTTCGGAATGTTGCCTCGGTTCACTTCATCAATGATGAGGATATAACGAGGAGCGTCGGTTATTGAATCGGCTTGTTCATATGCTGCCTTCGCCTCCTCGCACATCTCTTTGAAGACTCCGGATTCTGGTTCGTAAACCAAATTTCCATCTCTCGTTTTCGCCGTGATTCCTTCAATAAAATCCTCATAGGAGAACGTCGGGTGAAATGTCACCATCTGTAGACGCTTTTCCAAAGCATCGTCCAAACTCTCTCGCTCATTTAGTCCCCTATCAATCCACCACTTGGCGAAGTTGAGCGCTCCGTATGTCTTGCCAGTCCCTGGAGGGCCATGGAAAACAATCTGTTTCTTTTGTTGTAAGTGGTGTTCTACGTCTTCGAACCAGTCGAGGTCATCGTAATCCTCAGAACCAGTTCCAATCAGCTCATCGTTCCAGCGCCAGAAACGGTCTTGCCGCTCTTTGTATGCCTCGATGACTTTTTGGATAGAGATCTCTTCTTCAGACTCGAATGTCTCAACATCTTCTGGTTTCTGTGGGACGTTGCTTCCATTGTCAATTCCGAATTGGACTTCATTCGGATAAAAATAAATGTATAGTTGATATGCAGATTTATGATCCCCGAACGTGCTTGGATACAGCACTCCCCACGTCCGGGTCGTGGGGATATTCGTGGCCCCCTGATACGTAACATAATGTGTGGAGAGTTGGTCTGGCTCTATTGCCTCCCGTAAGTATGTAAGAAGATCATCGATGTACGCTTCAACCCGTCTCTTATTATAATTATAATGGATCTGAGCGAGTATTTTATACTCGTCCCAAGAATTCATGATGTTTTTATCATCATGTTTTTCATTCTCTTCTGCTGCGATTGCTGCAATGTCTGGTTCCCCGCCATCGAGAATGATATCAAGAAGGTCGTGGCGGATTTTCTTTATCTTCTGTTCACCCTCATATGATTCATACTGATCCCTCAGAAAGGACTGTGGTAGCGACCCGATTGTAGTAAGAAATTTGGAAGTATCTTCTTCAAACTCTTTCAACTGATTGGTAAGGCGGAAAAAATATCGGAGGACAAAATCGTACCTGCATTCTGGAACATTCATTATAGTTCTAATGAAATCTTGGCTGTCCTGGATAGTAGCGTCTGTGATTTTGTCCGCCAGTACATCATTGGAGAGTAAAGAACAGTACTCTAGATAGAGTTCGTATTTTCGACCACCGGTAAAGCCACTGAGTTCAGGTCCTTCCAGTCCGGTAAAATATCTAATGAAAACCTCAAAATCATCATCGTCATATAGAGTGTACTTGTCAGAATCGTACGCTGTCAAAAGAGTCGAGATTGCGGACAAATCTACATCATGAATAGTTCGGAAGCGTTCAATTCTTTCAGCAGTCGTTCCTTCGCCTTTGAAGAGTTCAGAAAGATCTTCAGCGAATTGGGTATGATCCTCCATGATCCTTTGTTCGATCTGTTCAATGGCTTTGGTAGATTCTTGATCATCCGATGTATCTAACACATCTTTAAGATCCTGTATGAAGTCCTCCACCGTTAGGTCGTTCTTTGTATTTTCATCGAGCCATGTTCCGATTGAGTCTGTAGCCTCAGGAACGGCCTTTCTTTGAGTCTGTTGTAGCGATCTGTAGTCGAGGTACGTTTCTACAGCTATCTGAATCGCTTCCTGATCGAGGTCGTAGTCGTCGACACGAATTAGGGTCATATATTCCAGATGATGGTCATGGAAGTAATATTTTTCGCTACCCGGCACTGCTAGATTGAGGTTGAACTGAATGGAGTTCTTCGATTAGGGTGGAAAGATGCTCTTCGAAGAACTCCAAATAGAAATAACGGGCTCTTCTGATGTAGAGTTTTTGAACAGCCACCGAACGAGCACGCCAGCCTGGTTGATCAGGCTGGCGTGCGCCGCCCATGCTGGAGCCGCCTCGTTGGCCGAGTGTCGGGACCTCTGTGAGTGGTTCGGCGTCGAACGACGCCGAGCCACGATCCACCACTGGTACCAGGCATACGCCGAGCACTACGACCAAGACTTCACCGCTGAACCAGATCGTATTGCTGTCGATGAGAAACAAATCCAGCTCGAAAATGAACAGAAAGCGTGGCTTTACGCCGCGATTGACGTGGATACGAAAGTCGTGCTCCACGTACGACTTTCCTGGCACAGGGGCCGCGATCCCGCTGAAGAGTTTCTACATGAGCTGAAAGAGAAACACCGCGTCTCCGACGCGGAGTTTCTCGTTGATGGAATGGGCTATCTCACCGCTCTGGCTCGGACCGATCTGAGTGGTGAGCTCAACTATACTGACCGCAACATCGTTGAGAAACTCTTTCAGACCTATACGATGCGAATCGAACGCTTTCACGAAACGTGGAACGGCAGTCAGAACAGCGCCGAGCGCTGGCTGACTGCTTACACCGCATACTACAATCATCATCGCAGCCACCAAGCACTCGACAATCAACCGCCTGTTGAAGCACTCAAGCGAGAGGGTTCAATCTAGCAGTGCC
>OBKM01000408.1_pt1 | contig 21575 bp, 19 predicted proteins | sample 1519691 | NCBI WGS metagenome assembly OBKM01 (sample SAMEA37050418, study PRJEB22526) | metagenome | biome: saline pan; feature: lake; material: water | place: Egypt | collected 2015 | depth 0.5 m | reverse complement strand
ATACCGGCGGTGGCGACTCCTACAGGCGGTATGTGGACCCGCTTTACCTCGAAACCGGCGACGGGGGCCGAGTGCCGGTGGATATCGTCGACACGACGATCGAACGTAACGGCCGAACGTACGTGCTCGGGGCGTTTCTGGACGTGTCCGAGCGGGTCGAAGAGCAGGCGGCGCTTCGCCGCCGCTCGACGGCGATGGAGGCGTCGCTTACCGGGACTTCGATTCTCGATGCGGATGGCGAGTACGTCTACATGAACGAGGCCCACGCGGACGTTTTCGGCTACGATCCCGACGAGCTTATCGGTGAACGCTGGCGTACGCTGTACGACGAGCCGACACAGGCTGAAATCGAGGCGGACGCCTTCGAGACGCTCGAACGAACCGGCTCGTGGGAGGGGGAACTGACGGGCCTAAAACGGAACGGCGATCCGGTCGAACAGTACGTCTCGCTGACGCGGCTTCCCGACGGTGGAACCGTCTGTGTCAATCGGGATATCAGCGACCGAAAACGGTTCGAACGGCAACTCGAATCGATCAGGGACGCTGCCCGGTCGTTCATGCTGGCGGCGGATAAAGAAACCATTCTCGACCGTGCGATCGAGTTGGTAACTGAAACGCTCGAAAGGCCGATAGTCGGGTACGCCCGGTATGAACCGGCTGCGGACGAACTCCGGCCGGTATCCGTCTCGCCACGTTCCCGGGAGCTGTTCGATACTGTTCCGACCTTCGAGCGGGGCGAGGGGCTCGTCTGGCGGGCCTTCGAGTCCGGCCAGCCGCGGTATTATCCCGACCTCGAGGATGTCGACGGCGTGTACAACCCGGAAACGCCGATCCGCTCGGAGCTCCACGTCCCGGTCGATGACCGGGGGGTGTTCCTCATCGGCTCGACGACGGCCGATGGCATCTCGGCCAACGAGCGAAAACTGCTCGACATCGTTTTAACGCACGTCCGAACGGCGCTGACGCTCGCCGAGCGTCGAACCCAACTGGAGCAGGCACGCGAACGAGCCGAGTCCGAACGCGAACAGCTCCGGGAGGTGATCGATGCCGTCCCGCAGTTCGTTTTCGCAAAGAACGACGCGGGGGAGTTCATTTTCGCGAACAAGGCGGTGGCGGACGCCTACGGCACGACCCCCTCGGAACTCGAGGGGAAAACCGACGCGGATTTCGCCCCCAACGACGCCGACGTGGAAGTGTTTACGGAGGACGATCGGAGGGTCATAGAAACCGGTGAGCCGGTGTACCGATACGGGGAGACGCTCACGGACGTCGACGGCAACGAGCGGATACTCGAGACCCTAAAGGTTCCGTTCGACCCGATCGGAACCGACGGACCTGCCGTCCTCGGGTCGTCGACGGACGTTACCGAACTCGAACGGGCACAGCGGGCGTTGGACCGCCTCCAGCGACTGAAGTCGTTATACAAACTGGAAAGCGAGTTGCGCCATCGCCGGACGCCCGCCGAAGTCCACGAGGCGGGGATCGATGCCGTCCTCGAGGGGCTCGGTGATGTCGTCGCTGCTACCTACGCGTGGGTTGAGGCCGATGGTGTCCTCGACCGGACGACAGCGACGGACGACGCCCGGTTCCCGGAAACGGTAACGATCGGGGACGGGGCGTACTGGCGTGCGTTTACAACCGGTCAAAGCCGGACGCTCGAGGACGCGACTGGCGGTGAGGGATACGCGGTACCGATCGGATCCGCCGGTCTGCTCGCAGTCGCGGGGACGGACGATGCGCCCGAAGAGGTCGCCGACTTTCTGCGTTCGATCGCCGACACGCTCGCGATCGCCATCGACCGGTCCGAACAACAGGCCTCAGCTGAGGAGCTTCGCGGAACCGTCGACCGGCTCGAATCCGATCTCGACGCCGTGAGAACCCAGTTCGCGTCGGCCGCCGAAACGGTCGATGGGATTCTCGACGCGGAGTCCCGAGCCGAACTCGATCGATTGCTTGTCGAGTTCATCGACACGAACTGGCGGTACGGCTGGATCGGTACCTACAGGCCCCAAGCGGAGCGTGTCGAGCCGACGGTGACAACTGACGACGACGGGCCGGCGGCGGAGCTCGGGGGCGGGTCGGTTGGCGAAACTCCGCCCGCACTCGAATCCGTTCGGACCCGCTCGCCCGTGTATATCGACCGAACGCTGAGCGAGCGTGACACCGAATGGGCCAAAACCGCGCTCGCATACGGGTACCAATCGGTCCTGTCGGTCCCGATCGTCGATCGGGGCGTCATTTACGGCGTCGTCGAGCTCGCGTCGACGGACGCTGACGGGATCGACAGCCGCAGTATCAAGCTCGTTCGGTCCCTCTGTCGTGTGGCCGGTCGGCGACTGCGACAGCTGAGCAGCGACAGCGTCGCGCGCTGGACGGCGGAAACGGTCGAAGTCGACATCGTCTTCACCGACGGTCGGCCGCTTTTCCCATCGCTTCCGGCCGGGTCCTCGATACGGGTCCGAGAGGCGATCACCGTCAGTAGCTCGAAACGGCGCGTTCGGTCGACGGTTCGTGGGCTCTCCCGCTCGGAGTTCGAAGGATACGTTTCGACGGTCCCCGGCCTCCACGACGTGACGTTCGACAGCGGTGGGGCCGAAACGGTGTTCGACGCCGAGGTGTCTCTCGACACGACCCGCCGCGAGCCGACAGAAGCGTTTTTCGACGCCATCGCCACCGAAGGCGTCCGGGTCTCGAGCGTTTCGGCCGATCCGACCGACGAACTCGTCACGGTCATCGGCGGCGATCGTTCGGCGGTTTCGGCGGCCGTCGACGCGCTCACGGCTCTGTTCGACGGGGCCACAGTCCTCGCCAAACGGGCCGAAGGAGCCGGCGATACGGGGGCAGACAGACCACTTGAGATGCTTACTGATCGACAGCGGGAGATACTCCGAACGGCGTACAACAGGGGGTACTACGATCAGCCCAAAGGGATCAACGGCCAGGCCCTCGCCGAACTGTTCGATATCTCACATTCGACGGTTCACGAGCACCTCGCCGTCGCCGAACGCAAGGTCATGCAGGCGGCCGTCGGAGGGGGCGTTTCCGGCCCGGAGCCGGAGTGAGTGTCTTCGAGTATCTCACCGCATTCAGCACCAAGGTCGGCGGTTGATACCGGACATATCCGGGGTGCCGGGGATCGTCCTGAGTAATCACGGCACAGTATCAGGACGCTCGAATACGTGTTCCGGTATATGACGCACAGCACGGCAAGACAGTACGACGAGGCGTCGGGTGTCACGCCCCGGGACTTCCTCATCGAAGTGGTTGCCGATCATCGGGACATCGATCCGATAGATCTGCCGGCGCTGCACCGTTATGTCGACGGTGATCTGGTTGATCGTTTCCTGCGGCGGCCCCCGGGGGCGGGCGAGCTCCGATTTCGATGGGATGCGGTGGTGGTTACGCTGTCGGCCGACCGCACCGTCGAAGTAGCCGCTGTCGGTGGCGAAGAGGTTACACGGTCGCATGGAGGCCGGAGCGATGGTAGTACCGGAATACGGGTCAAAACGAAATGAGCACACGAAAACGACAGCGAGATACGGACCGAGATGACATGAGCACGACTGATGGGGCGGAGACGCTTGAGTACAGAACCGAACTCGACCGGCTCTACCAGCTGTCACGACGACGGGCAGCCAGCCGGGTCCCGGAGGGCACGTCCTCGGGGGGACGGGTCCCGTCGGAGGAGGCGATAGCCGAGCAGAAACGACAGACCGACAAACTCGCACGGGATGCGCTCGCGTCCGAGGGAGACGTATACAGGCTCTGTGCGTCGGTCGTACACGAGACAACGCGTGGGTACGTCGAGGAGTTTCTCGCACAGTCGTCGATAGATCGCGACGACATCGTGTGTGTCCGCGGGGCGACGGACGAGACCCACCGGATGGTGCTCTCGGAGCTCCTTTCGACGCTCGGATCCGACCCCGTGACGGTTCCCGTTTCCGCTGCGGTCGGAACCGCCGGCGCCTCGACGCTGCGGTCGAACGGTGCGGTCGATCCGTCGCCCGATGGTCGACGGGACGCTCATTCGACGCCGAAAAAGGGGGTCGTGGATCCGGCGGAGACGGCCGCGAGAATCATAGCCGTTCTCGTGGATACGGATCTCGAGACCCGACACCCGATCGTCGACCTCAGCGACGTGGCGCGATCCGAACCGCCGGCCCAGCGGGGACGTGTCGTCGAATTGGTGCTTTCGGGAATGGACGACGCCGGGATCGGCGGCGTCGTTCGTTTGCCCGATGTCGACGCACTCGGGGCAGACGGACTCGATCACGGGGTGCCCGCGACGTATACGATCGATCTCCGGGAGACCGATGCAGGCACCGAAGCGAGGATGATCGGTGCCGATTCGGGATCGCTCTCCGGGGACTGGTGGTTGCTTCGGAAGGCCTAACGCCATGTCGGAGTTCCATCCCCGGTACGTCGGCCGCGACAGGGTCGGGCGAAGGGACGCGTTCGCACGGATGATCGCCTGCGAGCTTCGGGATCCGCTGATGATCGCCGATGCGACGCTCAAACAGGCCGAGGCCGATCTCGATCCGGATCAGTTTGCGACGATCGCCGAGGCCCACGCGCGCATCTCACAGCGGCTCGATGACCTGTCAGCGCTTGCCCGGCGCGGAATCGCTGCCCGGGACGTACAGGCGGTCGATCTCGAAACCGTAACGCGCCGTCGCTGGGAGCGGCTTCAGACCGGAGCGGCCGCGCTGACGATCGATTCGACGTATCAGCCGCGGGCCGAACCGCAGTTGTTCGGACTCCTGGTGGAGCAGTTGTTGCGGAGTCTACTCGACTACGCGTTGTCGTCACACCGGTCAGGTGTGGATTCGGCGGGCAGTACGGAAACCGCCAACGCGGACACCGAACGCGCTGTCGAGTCTCGACCCATCGTCGTCGCTCCGGGTGAGACGAGCAACGGCTACGGCTTCTACGTCGGAGTCGACGGCAACGCGTCTCCGACCGCGCCGAGTGATCCGTCCGTCTCGGCGCGTGTGACTGAGTCCGTAGCCGGATCCGAAATCATAGCCGCTATCGGTGTCGCAATAGAAATCGTCAGCGCTCATGGATGGTGGATGGGGATGAAACGCGGGGATGACGGCGTTCGGATCGAAGTCACCACGTCGGAAGGCTCCCGGTGACATCTCCCCCGTCGTTCGCGCTACACCGTCGGTTCGACCGGGCGGGATCGCCGAACCGACCACGTCGCCGGTGTGGTATCGACATCCACGGGGCGGAGCCTCCGGCCCGGCCGGAGCGATAACACGAGCGGACAGGAACCACGGATCGGTAGGGAGACAACCGCGGACGCTGTCAGGCCATCTAGCCCTGATTTGCTGAATCCACGGTGCTCTGGCGGTTTCGTATATTGAAATGAGGTTTATATCGGACATCGACCCCACACGGATCCCCGTCCCGGAAAGCCGAAGGGCGTTTCAACCGTCGTACCGGAATCAACGGTATGACGGAGACAATCCGGTTGGCGACCCGAGGGTCGGATCTCGCGTTGCGGCAGGCCCAGCGGGTCGCCGACGCCCTCGGGAGCCGGCGGCGGAACGTAGAGCTCGTCGAGGTAGAAACGACCGGCGACGCCGTTCGCGATGAGTTGATCCACCGGCTCGGAAAAACCGGCGCGTTCGTCAGGAGCCTTGACGAGAAAGTGATGGACGGCGACGTCGACGCCGCGGTTCACTCGATGAAGGACATGCCGACGGAGTTCCCCGCGGAACTCGTCGTCGCGGGCGTCCCCGAACGCGCCGCGCCGGACGACGTGCTTGTGACCCCGGAGGGGGCGACCGTCCCGGAGCTCCCGGACGGCGCAACGGTCGGTACCTCCAGCCTTCGGCGGAAGGCACAGCTGCTCGCGGAACGGCCCGATCTCACCGTCGAGCCGCTCCGTGGAAACGTCGATACGCGGGTCGAAAAGCTCCTCGCGCCGACCGTACAGGCCGAGGAAGACCGACGGGTTGCGGCCGCGGAGCGCGACGAGGATGAAGATGACGAGGAGCCGAGCTACGAGCTGTCCCCGGCGGCGTGGCGCGAGGATCTCTCGGCGCTCGAGCGCCGGGCGCTCGATCGGTCTATCGGGACGGAGTTCGACGCGATCGTCCTCGCTGAGGCCGGGCTCGATCGGCTCGGACTGCTCGAGGCCGTCCGGTACAACCGGCTCCCGAAGCCGTTTGTTCCCGCCCCGGGACAGGGCGCACTCGCCGTTACTGCCCGCGACAGCGAGGCCGCATCGACGATCCAGGCGGCCCTCGATCACCCGCGGACGCGGGTCGAAACCACCGTCGAGCGGACGATACTCGGGACGCTCGGCGGCGGTTGTGTCGCCCCGATCGGGATCTACGCGGTCGTCCAAGGCGAGTACGTCCAGACGACGGTCCGAGTGCTCGCACAGGACGGCACCGAGGAGATCGAAGCGAGCAGGGAACTGCCGGCCGAAAGCCACCCGGAGGCAGCCCGGGAATTCGCCGAGGATCTCGCCGAACAGGGGGCTGTCGATCTCATCGAGCGGGCACGGAGGGACAGCGAGGAATGACCGGCACGGTGTATCTCGTCGGGAGCGGCCCCGGCGATCCGGAGCTGCTGACGGTGAAAGCGAGACGGCTCATCGAGGAGGCGGACGTCGTTCTCCACGACAAACTCCCGGGGCCGGAGATACTGGAACCGATCCCGGAGGAGAAACGCGAGGACGTCGGTAAACGCGCCGGCGGGGAGTGGACGCCACAGGAGTACACGAACAGGCGGCTCGTCGAGCTCGCCGAGGCGGGCAACACCGTTGTTCGGCTGAAAGGCGGCGATCCGTTCGTCTTCGGCCGCGGGGGCGAGGAGGCCGAACATCTCGCGGCACACGGGATCGAGTTCGAGTACGTTCCCGGCGTGACAAGCGCGATCGCCGGGGGCGGCGTTGCCGGCATTCCGGTTACCCACCGCGATCACGCCTCATCGGTGTCGTTCGTCACGGGGCATGAAGACCCGACGAAGGCGGAGTCGGCGATCGATTGGGCGGCGCTCGCGGCGACGGGGGGAACGATCGTCGTGTTGATGGGTGTCGGAAAGTTGCCGATGTACGTCGACGAGCTCGAATCGGCCGGGATGGACCCCGAGACGCCGGTCGCGCTCGTCGAACGGGCGACGTGGCCGGGCCAGCGTGTCGCGACCGGGACGCTTGAGACGATCGTCGAGGTCAGGGACGAAGCGGGGATCGAACCGCCCGCGATCACCGTCATCGGCGACGTCGCGGCGACGAGAGACCGTCTCGGCGAGTTCTTACGGAACGGCCCCGGCCCGGCACCAACGGAGGAATAAAGTACATGATGCGATATCAAATCACCACGAGCGACAGAATCGAACGCCACGGAGGGGACGAATGAGCCGCGTTGCGTTCTTCCGGCCCGACGACGAGCGAGCCGCCTCGGCCGCCGAGTTCGTCCGAGACCTCGGCTTTGAGCCGCTTTCGGATCCGATGTTGTCGGTCGAACCGACCGGTGAAACGCCACGTTCGGACGCCGACTACACGGTCTTTACCAGCAAGACCGGCGCGGAGCTCGTCGCCGCGGCCGGGTGGGACGGCGACACCGTCGTCGCGATCGGGACGCCGACCGCGGACGCCCTCGAGGCGGCCGGCTACAGCGTCGATCGGCTCCCCGCGGAGTTCTCTTCGTCCGGGCTCGTCGAGGAGCTCTCGACGGACGCGCCGGGGGCGAAAATCGAGATCGCCCGTTCGGATCACGGCTCCGAGGTCCTCCTCGAGGGGCTGAACGACGCCGGCGCGTACGTCCACGAGACGGTCCTCTATCGGCTCGCTCGCCCGCAGGGGGCGGGCGCGTCGGCGGCGGCGGCGGCCGACGGCGACGTAGCGGGGGCCTGTTTCACCTCCTCGCTGACCGTCGAGCACTTTCTCGACGCGGCCGACGAACGCGGGGTTCGGGCGGCGGCGATCGAAGGACTGAACGCGGCTGTCGTCGGCGCTATCGGGGAACCGACCCGGCGGACGGCCGAAGAACACGGGATCGACGTCGATGTCGTCCCGGATAGCGCCGAGTTCGAGCGGTTAGCGGAGGCCGTCGTCGGCCGGATCTGAGCCAGGCGGCGTTCACGGAGCGGACCCAGAGAGGGCCTTCCCCGCAGGGGACAAAAATGCGCTTTCCCCGCGGGGGACAAAGGAGAGCTTTTGCCGCGGGGGGAACAACCGACCCGTATGGACGCGCCGCTGTGGACGGACGAACACGTCCCGGATCGATCGGAACTGCCACAGCCGGAGGTTCGTGATCACCTCGAGCGTGTGGCCACGGAGCCGATGAACCTCGTCGTCTTCGGTCCCCGTGGCGTCGGCAAGACGGCCGCCGTTCGGGCGCTCGCGAGGGAGACCCACGAGGACCCGGACAACGATTTCGTCGTCATCAACGTCGCGGACTTCTTCGATCGAACGAAAAAGGAGATCCGGAACGACGAGCGCTTTGGGGGGTTCCTGGAGGGGCGATCCCACTTCTCGAAGCGGGACATGATCAGTCACATCCTGAAAGAGCAGGCCTCCTATCAGCCGGTCTCCGGTGATTTCCGCACGGTACTGCTCGACAACGCCGAATCGATTCGCGAGGACTTCCAGCAGGCGCTGCGCCGGGTGATGGAGAAACACTACGAGGCGACGCAGTTCGTCATCGCCACCCGACAGCCCTCGAAGCTCATCCCGCCGATCGAATCGCGCTGTTTCCCGATCCCGATGCGGGCACCGACACACGCCGAGACGGTTGAGGTGCTCGAGCGGATCGTCACCCGCGAGGACGTCGCATACGACGACGACGGCCTCGAATACGTCGCCGGCTACGGCGACGGAAACCTCCGGAAAGCGATCCTCGGCGCACAGGCCGCCGCGGAAGCGGGCGGCGAAGTGACGATGGAGGCCGCATACGAGGCGTTGGGCGATATCGGGATCGGGGCGACGCTGGAATCGATCCTCGAAGCCGCGGCGGATGGCTCCTTCGAGGACGCCCGAAGCGATCTCGACGACCTGTTGTACGACGAGGGCCACGACGGCGACGGGATCCTTCTCGAGTTGCTCGCCGCCGCCCGAGGCCGGTACAGCGGCGAGGAGCTGGCGGAAATACACAGACTGGCCGGGGAGATCGAGTTCGAGATGTCGCAGGGCACGTCGGATCGTGTCCACTTAAGCCGGCTGCTCGCCGAGTTGGGGCGGTGAGGACGGCCCCAGGACTCACCGGAGGACGTGGACGTACCGGACTAACGAGCCGTGGACCCGGCGGTCGAACCGGTCGGTAACGGTCCAGCCGGCCGCCTCGGCGGCAGCGTTCCAGGGGCGGTCGCCGACGACGACAGCCCGTGCCGCGACCCGCCGCACTTCGGAGAGCGTCTCGCCGACGAGATCCTCGAGTGACCCGCCGGCGATCTTCGATTGGCGGCCGTACGGGGCGTCGAAAACCGCGCCGTCGAAGCGGTCCTCGTGGAACGGGAGCCGGGTGGCGTCGCCGCGGAGAACCGCCCCCTCGCCGAGATACGCGTCGAGATTGTGGGCCGCCCCGCGGACCATCTTCCGTTGTGCGTCGACACCGACGACGGTCGCGCCCGCGAGGCCGGCTTCGACGAGGACGCCGCCGGTCCCACACATCGGATCGAGGAGCCGCTTTCGGGGGGCCGCCCCGGCGATGTTCGAAATCGCGCGCGCGTCCATCGGGGCCATACTCCCGGGCTGGAAGAAGGGTTTCTCGGTCGGTTTGCGGGCCGAAAAGTCCCGGACAGTCTCGGTTTCGAGCCATCCGACCGCGGCGAGTCCGGCGGAGAAAAGCGCCACGAGCGTGTGGTCCGGATCGTCGAGATCGACGTCGAACCCGCGGTCGACGAGGCGGCCGCCGAGTCGGCGTTCGGCCGCCTGCGTGTCGACTCCGGAGCGACCCCGGACGTCCCGGGCCCGGACCGCAACAGTCCCCGTCCGCTCGATCCCGGCGGCGGTCACGACCGCGCCCGCGGCGTCGATATCCGGATCGCAGGTCCCGAGCAGCCGACAGATCCGGCGGGTGTAGGCGAGCGTCTCCGGGCGGTCGATCCCGCGGGCGGTCGCGATACCCGGGGCGACGAGTTCGGGAGCCGACGCGCGACTTTCGGCCTCGCGAACGGCGAAAGCGTCGTCGTCGCCGACTAACTCCAGCAGGTACACGCCCGAACGTGGCGACCGCCGGGAAATAAACCGCCCGGTTGGGGGGTTCGAACGGGCAAGTGGTTGACACGGTCCGGCTGCCGTCTCGCGACGTTTATAAACGGTCGAAACGGCGGTATACGGGCTCGAAACCGCAGTTCTAGTTAAATAAAGGGTTAAAAGGTTCCCTGACCAACCCGCAGGTATGAGCGACAACGAGGGACGCAAGAACCTCAGGATGCCCGACGACGACGAGGTGTTCGCCGTCGTCACGAACATGCTCGGGGCGAACCGGGTGAAGGTACGGTGTATGGACGGCGTCGAGCGAACCGCCCGGATCCCGGGGCGGATGCAAAAGCGGATCTGGATCCGGGAGGACGACGTCGTGCTCGTCGAACCGTGGGACTGGCAGGACGAGAAGGCCGACGTGGCCTGGCGCTACGAGAAACAGGAGGCCGACCAACTGCGCGAGGAAGGCCACATCACCGACTCGGTGTAGGCCCTCCGGGCGTCCGCCGGGGGACGGAGACGGGTCATTCGACCGACGGCTCGATTCCGCGCCGCTTTTGGCCCCCACGGGCGAGAACCGGGTATGGTCAACCGGGAACTCATCGACGCGCTGCGGGACGCCGACGCCGTCAAGTTCGGCGAGTTCGAGCTTTCACACGGCGGAACGTCGGATTACTACGTCGATAAGTACGTCTTCGAGACCGACCCGCGCTGTCTGCGGCTCATCGCCTCGGCGTTCGCCGATCGGATCGGCGGGGAGCACCTCGCCGGTGTGGCGCTGGGTGCGGTCCCGCTCGTCGCGGCGACCGCGGTCGAGACGGACAGACCGTTCGTCATCGTCAGAAAGCAGGCCAAGGAGTACGGCACCGGCAACCGGATCGAGGGGACCGTCGAGGCGGGCGAGGAGGTCGTCGTCCTAGAGGACATCGCGACGACGGGACGGAGCGCGATCGATGCCGTCGAGGCGCTCCGGGAGGCCGGTGCTGTCGTCGAGCGCGTGCTCGTCGTCGTCGATCGCGAGGACGGGGCTGACGCGAACCTCGCCGAACACGACATCGAGTTGGAGTCGCTTTTGACGGCCACGGAGCTTCTGGCCGATCGGGACGGATAAAACGCTTCAGCGGCCGGGGGGAGCGCGAATACACATTTTTCTGTGCATCTCGCCGCGGATCGACACCGAAGTATTCAAACATGTGCGGTAACCCAGTTCAACGCATGAACCGCTCGGAGAAGGCAGCCCTCCAGTTGCGCGCAGTCGACGTGTTGCGGACGCTGAAGGAGACGCGCACCTACGAGGAACTCGCCGCGGAGACGGGGCTGCCGGCCGGCGATCTGAACCGCTACGTCAACGGCCACGTCCTGCCCGGGGAGCGTCGGGCCCGCGAGGTCGTCTCGGGCGTTGGCCGGGAGCTGTTGGTCGGGGAACTCGAGGCCCGCCTCTCGGTCGACGAGGCGGGGTACGTCGACAACTCCCGGCTCGTCTTCGATCAGGCACTTTTGTCGCTCGTCCCGCCCGTGGCCGCCGAACTGTTGTCGATCGACCCGCCGGACACCGTGTTGACGGCGGCGACGGACGGGATCACGCTGGCGGCGGCGATGGCTCGGTATTTCGGAGCCCGGTGTGCCTACGCGAAACAGTCCCGCGAGACCGCCGTCGAGGAGTTCATCGAGGCCAGACAGCGGCTCTCCTCTGGGATCGAGATCGACTACTACCTCCCGTCGAACGCGCTCGCGGCGAGCGATTCGGTCCTCGTCGTCGACGATCTCATTCGCTCCGGGGAGACCCAGGAGCTGCTTTTGGAGATCGCCGCCGCGGCCGAGGCCGATGTCGTCGGCGTGTTCGCGCTCATCTCGGTCGGCGAGGAAGGGATCGATCGGGCGCGGACCCACACCGACGCGTCCGTCGACGCGCTCGTGAAGCTGGAGCCGTAGCGGACACCGATCGGGGCCGCGGCGGGAGCGGCCCCGACCTATCCAGGTTCGTGAATAACTGTTCGCGAAGTGTGAGGAAAACTTTTATATCCGCATCCGACGGCACCCTCGAACGTGAAAGATGGGCGTACTTGATTCACTCGCGGCGTACTTCGATCTCGAGGAGCACGACACCGACATCCGGACGGAGACGCTGGCCGGGGCGACGACGTTTCTCGCGATGGCGTATATCATCGTCGTCAATCCGAACATCCTCGGCCCGGCGATCGTCGGCGGGTTCACCGACGAGGGCGCGCCGATCCCTGAGACGTCGATCGCCGGCGAGACATACACTTACGGACAGGTCGTCGAGATGCTCACCGTCGTCACCATCCTCGCGTCGATTATCGCGATCCTGGTGATGGCCTTCTACGCGAAGCGGCCGTTCGGGCTCGCGCCTGGAATGGGGCTGAACGCCTTCTTTACCTTTACCGTCGTCTTGATCCTCGGCGTCCCGTGGCAGGTCGCGCTCGCGGCGGTGTTCGTCGAGGGGCTGATTTTTATTTTCCTGACCGCGGTCGGCGCACGCGAGTACATCATCCGCCTGTTTCCGGAGCCGGTGAAGTTCGCAGTCGGTGCCGGTATCGGTGTCTTCCTTCTGTTCCTCGGCCTCCAGGAGATGCAGGTCGTCGTGGCTTACGACGCCACCCTCATCACGCTCGGGAACGTCCTGCAGAGCCCGGTGGCGGCGCTTTCGCTCCTCGGACTCGGGTTCACGCTCGCGCTGTATGCGCGCGGCGTCAAGGGCTCGATCGTGCTCGGCATCCTCACAACGGCCGTTGCGGGCTACGCGTTGACGCTTGCGGGCGTCGTCTCGCGCGGCACGCTCGAGCCGGGCACGCTCGAACAGGTCGAATCCGAGGGGGTCGGATCGCTGCTTTTCGGCGTTCAGTACGATTTCACCCCGCTGGTGTATGGCTTCATCGACGGGCTCGGGCTGATTCTCGAGGACCCGTTTACCTTCGCTTTGGTCGTCTTTACGTTCTTTTTCGTCGATTTCTTCGACACCGCGGGCACGCTCATCGGCGTCTCACAGATCGGTGGCTTCCTCGACGAGCGCGGTGATCTCCCCGACATGGACAAACCGCTCATGGCCGACGCCGTCGGCACGACCGCCGGCGCGGTGATGGGCACCTCGACGGTGACGACGTACATCGAGTCCGCGACGGGGCTCGAGGAGGGGGGCCGGACCGGCTTTACCGCCCTCGTCGTCGGGGTGCTTTTCGCCGTCTCGTTGCTTTTCGTCCCGATCGTCTCCGCGATCCCGACCTACGCGACCTACATCGCCCTCGTCGTCGTCGGGATCATCATGCTGCAGGGGGTCGCCGACATCGACTGGAACGACCCCGGCTGGGCCATAAGCGCCGGTCTGACGATCACCGTCATGCCGCTGACTACCTCCATCGCGAACGGGCTTGCGGCCGGGATCATCAGCTACCCTCTCGTCAAGGCCGCGATGGGCGAACGCCGGGACGTCTCCGTCGGCCAGTGGGTGTTGGGGGTCGTCTTCGTCCTCTATTTCGTCGTCTACTTCGCGGTCCAGGCGGGGATAGTGACGTTCTGAGTCCCCGGACCACGGCGCCGGAGGTCGTTCACTCGCCGTAGGCGTGTGCTTCGAGCGTTTCGAGATCGACCGAATCGAGCACCGCCTCGTTCGTCGCCTCGAGGACGACGGGCGGGACCGTCGTCTCGGGGAGCCGCTGTTGTCTCGTCGCTTCGAGGGCCTCGATCCAGCGGCCGAGACAGAGACACCACCGATCCCCCGGATCGAGGCCGGGGAAATCGAGCCGCGGCCGCGCCGTGGTGAGGTCGTTGCCGCGCTCTTTGCTGAAGGAGAGAAACTCCGCGGTCATCACCGCACAGAGCTCGTGTCGCCCGCGATCGGCGGGGTGGGTGCCACAACAGCCGTCGCGCTCGAAGCCGGTCGTTGGGTCGGTGCTGCAGTCCGCAAGCGGCTCGCCGAGCACGTTCTTTTCGGGCATACGGACGCCAGGGGCCGCGGGGGCAAAAGCCCCCGGCAGACGGATGGACGGGCGGTTGCCGCCGATCGAAGCCGGGGCCGCGATGTCGGGTGAGATATATTTATCAGCCCATCGACCCTTCCCGGGCATACACAGTGATTCGATGAGCGAGTCAGGCGACCCGATACGGGTCATACACGTCGACGACGAGCCGGGATTTGCGGACGTGGCGGCGGAGTTTCTCGAGCGGGAGAACGAAGCGCTCGTCGTCGAGACGGCCACGAGCGCCGAGGCCGGGATCGAACACATCGCCGACAACGCCGTCGACTGCATCGTTTCGGATTACGATATGCCCGGAGACAACGGTATCGAGTTCCTCGAGCGCGTCCGCGGGATCGACGCGGAGCTCCCCTTTATACTCTTTACCGGGAAGGGAAGCGAGGAGATCGCAAGCGACGCGATCTCAGCCGGTGTGACCGATTATCTCCAAAAGGAGAGCGCGACAAGCCAGTATACGGTGCTCGCAAACCGGATCAGAAACGCCGTCGAAAAACACCGTGCGAAACGCGAGGTCGAAGCGAGTCAAAAACGACTCTCGCTTTTCATCGAACAGTCGCCGCTCGGCGTCCTCGAATACGACGAGGGCTTCGAGATCGTCCGGATAAACGAGCGCGCCGAGGAGATCCTCGGCTATTCGGAGGCCGAACTACGCGGCCACACCTGGAAGAAACTCGTCAGCGAGGACAGCTACGACGACGTCGACTCGGTCACCGACGACCTCGCCGAGGGGACCGGTGGCTACCACAGCGTCGACGAGAACGTCCGCAAGGACGGCGAACGGATCGTTTGTGAGTGGCACAACCGGATCGTTACCGACGACGACGGCGACGTCGTCGCGGTCTTCTCGCTGTTTCAGGACATCACGGAGCGGCGCGAGCGGGAGAGACGGCTCCGGCGGTCGAGCGCCCGCCTCGAGGCGCTCTTCGAGAACTCGCCGGACGGGATTGCGATTCACGACACCGAGGGGACGATCCGGGAAGTGAACCCACAGCTCTGTGAGATGACGGGGTACGACGAAACTGAGCTTGTCGGCATGAACGTCTGGGAGGTCGATGAGACGGTCGAGCCCGAGGCGGCCCGGAGGGTCTGGGAAGGGATGACCGTCGGGGACCGGCGGACGTTCGAGGGACGGTACCGACGGCAGGACGGATCGGCGTTTCCGGTGGAGGTACACGTCCGGCGGCTCAGCCTGGACGGCGACGACCGGTTCGTCACCAGCAGCCGCGGGATCGAGGCGCGGACGCGGCGACAGGAGGAACGCGAGACGCTCAGACGGAGCCGCCGAAAGCTCCACCGGATCACGACGGCGACGGAGATCGGACACGACGGGAAAATAGAGCGGCTGCTCGAGGTAGGGCGGGAACTGCTCGGCGTCGAAAACGCCCATCTCACGGCGGTCGATCACGAAACCGGGCGACACGAGGTGCGGTTCGCCGTCGGGTCCGATCTGGTTGAGACGGGGCCCGAAAGCGAGCTCGCCGAAGCGGTCCGCAGCCGGACGATAGAGGCCGATGACCTCGGTCTCGAGGCGGAGATCGCCGAGGGCGACCCGACGGAGCGGTTTGAGATCGGTCGACACGTCGGATCGGCACTCGTCGTCGACGGGGAGCTGTTCGGAACGGTCTGTTTCGTCGATCACGAGCGGGAGGGGGAGCCGCTTTCGGGGACCGAGGAAGCGCTCGTCGAACTCGTCGGGCGGTGTGTGAGCCACGTGCTCGAGAACGAAATCAGGCGACGCGAGCGCTCGGCGATCATCGATCGGATGACCGACGTGCTGTTTGCGGTCGACCGGGAATGGCGCATCGAGTACGCAAACGAGCACGGTTGGGCGTTCATCGATGAGGGGCTCAAACCGGCCGACGACACGGGGGACGGCCGTACCAATATCCGAAGCGGCATCCGGTTGTGGGAGGCGCTTTCGGAGGCCGTCGGGACCGAGTTCCATGAAACGTGTCTGCAGGCGATGGACGAAGGGCAGCCGAGGTCGTCGCGGGCGTATTATCCGCCGAGGGATCGGTGGCTCGAGGTCCGTGCGTACCCCTCGGAGACCGGGCTGTCGGTGTACGTCCGGGACATCACCGACGAACACCGGCGTGAGGAGACGATACAGCGACGGGAGCGCGTCCTCCGGGAGATATACGACGCCATCTCCGACGTCGATCGGACGTTCGAGCGGAAGGTCGAAGCGCTCATCGACATCGGACGGCGTGTGATCGACACGGAGTACGGTAGCCTCGCGCGGATCGACGGGGAGGAGTACACCTTCGAAGTCATCGAAGGTCCCGACGGGGCGGTCGAACCCGGCGAAATCATCGAACTCGGCGAGACGAACTGCGAGCGGACGGTGAGCACGGAGCGGACGGTGGTGCTTGCCGACATCGCCGAGGACGCGCCGGAACTCACGCGCAGAGAGGGCTACACGGAGTGGGGGATATCCTGTTACGTCGGAACCCCGATCTTCGTCGACGGCTCGCTGTACGGGACGTTCTGTTTGTACGGCACCGAGCGCCGCGAGGAGCCGTTCTCGGAGTGGGAGGTGTCGGTCGTCGATCTGATGGGCAAATGGATAAGCTACGAGCTGCGGCGGCGGCGGACCGAGCGACGACTGCGCACGCAGAACGAACGGCTCGAGGAGTTTTCGAGCGTCGTCAGCCACGACCTCAGGAACCCCTTGAGCGTGGCGGACGGGAACCTCGAACTCGCCCGAACGGAGTGTGACAGCGATTATCTGGACGCGGTCGGGGACGCGCTCGATCGGATGGAGACGCTGATCGAGAACCTCCTCGAGCTCGCGACGGAGGGGGAGACGGTCACCGATCCCGAGACGATCGATCTCGGCGAGGCCGCCGAGCGGTACTGGCGAAACGTCGAGACGGCCGACGCGACGCTCGTCGTCGACATCGATCGGGCGGTCGAGGCCGATCCGAGCCGGCTCGCACAGCTTTTCGAGAACCTCTTTCGCAACTCGATCGAGCACGGCGACGCGGGTGTGACGGTCACCGTCGGGGAACTGGCGGACGGGTTCTACGTCGCCGACGACGGGGCCGGAATCGATCCCGACGACCGCGAACGGATCTTCGAGGCCGGTTACTCCGACGCGCAGTCGGGGACCGGGTTCGGGTTGGCGATCGTCGATCGGATCGTCGAGGCCCACGGCTGGCGCGTCCGCGCGGCGACAGGGGACGACGGCGGCGCACGCTTCGAGGTAACCGGCGTCGGGGGCGGCCGATAGTCCCGGCCGGAACGGTGGGTTCTTTCCGTCGACCCACCTACGCGGGGGTGTGAGCACGATCCGTACGGCGACCGACGAGGACATCGAGGCGATACGCGACATCGCGGAGGCCGCGTGGTACGCCGGCGTAGGCGGGGCGCTCGATCCCGCTGCGATCGCCGAGGCGATCGAGACGTACTACGACCCGGAGATCGTGGCCGCGGGCGTCGAGGCGGATTCGGTCGCCTTCTACGTCGCCGAGACCGAGGCCGGAAACGGGGCGACCGACGGGAAACCGTCCGATGAGGGATCGATGGATGGGGAGTCGACGGACGAGGCGTCGATGGATGGAGAGTCGACGGACGAGGCGTCGATGGATGGAGAGTCGACGGACGAGGCGTCGATGGATGGAGAGTCGACGGACGAGGCGTCGATGGATGGGGAGTCGACGGACGAGGCGTCGATGGATGGAGAGTCGACGGACGAGGCGTCGATGGATGGAGAGTCGACGGACGAGGCGTCGATGGATGGGGAGTCGACTGTCGTCGGTTTCGCCAGCGCGGAGCGGACCTGGGCCGACGAGGTCGAACTCCACACGATCTACGTCCACCCCGACCGGTGGGGGGAGGGGGTCGGGGCTGCCCTCCTCGATGAGGTCGCCGCGTGGGCGCGGGCGGAAGGGGCCGATCGGATCGCCTGTGGCGTCCTCGCTGACAACGCCGTCGGCGTCGGCTTCTTCGAGGCGGTCGGGTTCCGGCGGGGGCGAAAAACCGAGGCCGAGATCGCCGGCAGCGTCCGCGAGGAGTACGAGTACGAGTTGTCGCTTTGAGCCGAGGGCGGCTTCGCCGTTCGAAGGACATTATCCGGCGGCGGCCCAACCGTCTCCATGAACCTGTTTTGGCACCGGCGGGACCCGAGAACCCGCGACAACGCCGGGCTCGCGGCGGCTGCCCGCGACGGGACGGTCGTTCCGGTGTTCGTCTACGACGCCGACCTGCTCGGAACGATGGGCCTGAGACAGCGGGCGCTGTATCTCCGCCACGTCAAGGCCCTCAAGCGACGGTACCGCGAGCTCGACAGCGACCTCATCGTCCGCGCCGGCGAGGTCGAGACGGTGTTGCCCGAACTCGCCGAGGCCTACGACGCGGACACCGTCTACTACAACGAGCACTACCGCGCGGCGAGGCGGAACCGACAACGCGCCGTCGAGGACGCCTTCGCCGGGACGGATACCGGCACCGACGCCCGGACGGACCTCGTGTTGGTCGATCCCGGGCGGCTGGAGGCCGACTACCCGAACCACAGCCAGTTCCACAACGACTGGGAGCAGGTCCCGAAACGCGGCCCCTACGCGATCCCCGAGGCGGGCGATCTCGCGGCGGTGAGCGACAAAAAGACCGTCCCCGAACCGGAGGCGGACATCGAGCTGCCGAGGGCTGGCTACGACGCCGCTCGCGACCGCCTCGACCACTTCGTCGATCGGGGGATCACCGCCTACAACGACACGAGAGACGATCTCGCGGCGGCAATCGAGGCCCCGACGGAGACGGTCTCGCGGATGTCGCCGTATCTCGCGACCGGGGCGATCGGCATCCGGGAGGTGTGGGGGGTCGCAAGCGACGTCTACGACGCCGTCACCGGCGGGGAGCGCCGCAACGTCGACAAGTACCGCTATGAGCTCTCGTGGCGCGAACAGAACTACCACCTGCTGTACTACAACCCGGATCTCGCCGTCTCGAACTACAAACGCTTCCCAAACGAGATCGAGTGGCGCGACGACGACGCGAGCTTCGAGGCGTGGACCCGCGGCGAGACGGGCTACCCGCTCGTCGACGCCGGGATGCGCCAGCTGAACGAGGAGGGGTATATCCACAACCGCCCCCGGCAGGTCGTCGCGAGCTTCCTGACGAAACACCTCCTCATCGACTGGCGCCGCGGGGCGCGGTACTTCACGAAACAGCTCGTCGATCACGACTACGCCTCGAACCACGGGAGCTGGCAGTGGACGGCTTCGACCGGCACCGACTCCGTCGACGTCCGCATCTTCGACCCCGTGAGCCAAGCGAGCAAGTACGACGACGGCGCGACGTACATCCGGGCGTACGTCCCGGAACTCGAGGGGGTACCGACGGAGAAGGTGATCGATTGGCCGACGCTTTCCCGCGGCGAACGCGAGTCGTTGGCCCCGGAGTACGTCCACCCGATCGTCGACCGCAACGAGGGGTACGAGCGGGCAAAACGGACCTTCGAGCGCGCACTCGGGAAGCGGTGAGGCGATGAACCACGTCCCCGACGAAGCGCTCGACGCCATCGACGCCTTCGGCGAGGGCGTGTTGCGCTCGGAGCCGCCGCCGGTTCGCGAGCGGTTGCGGTCCGACCTTCGGCTCCGGATCACGGCCGACGACGGCGCGAGGACCGCTACGTGTCGCTTCGAGACCGAGCACACGACAGCCCCGGAGTCGCTTCGGGACCGAGGATCGTACGTGCGGACGATCGTCGACGGGATCGACGCCCGCCTCGAGACGTGGGGGATCGAACCGCCGCCGGCGTACCGCTACACCGGGAGCGTTGAGGGAACCCACCGCTACGAGGGGACGCTTCGGATCGTCTGAGGGCACGAACGCGTACGCTTAAAAGTCCGGATCACGAAACGGGGGTATGAAACACGTCACAGTGCCGAAAGACCGGATCGGCGTCCTGATCGGTGAAGGGGGTGCGACGATGCGCGAGATCGAGGATCGCGCGGAGGTCCGCCTCGACATCGATTCGGAGACGGGGTCGGTCCGCGTCGAGACGGTCGGGGACCCGATCGTCGGCCTGAACGGCCCGGACATCGTCAAGGCGATCGGCCGCGGCTTCGCCCCGGAGGACGCCTACCGACTGCTGGAGGACGACATGCAGCTTTTCGAGCTCGTCGACATCGAGGCCGCAACGCGGAACAAAAAGGACCTACGCCGCAAGAAGGGCCGGCTCATCGGCGAGGACGGCCGGACCCGCGAGCTGATGGCCGAACTCAGCGGTGCCGACGTGGTCATCTACGGGACGACGCTCGGGATCATCGGCTCGCCCGAACAGGTCGATGCGGTCCGCAGCGCCGCGGAGATGATCCTCGACGGCGCGCCACACGGCGCGGTGTACTCCTTTCTCGAACGCCGCCACAACGAGATGCGCTCGAACGACATCGAGTACCACGAGTTCGCCGACGGATCGCGGTCGGCGTAGTCGCGGCGCGGAGCGGGCATACGTCCCGGATGCCGGGGACAGGACCCTGTTCGACACACCGTCTTACCGCACCGAACGGCATTTATTACTATATGACGTAGTGAGGCCGAATGGAGTTCGAGGAAGTCGTTCAGTCACGGCGGTCGGTCCACGAGTACAGCGATGAAACGATAGACCGGGCAACGCTGGAGGCGATCTTCGAGACGGTCACGCTTGCGCCCTCCGGCTACAACCTCCAACCGTGGGAGTTTCTGTTGCTCCGTGATGAGGAACAAAAGCGGACGCTACGGGAGGTCGCAAACGGGCAAGAACACGTGGAAGCGGCCGATACGGCGGTCGTAATTTTGGGCCACAAGGACCCGATGGCACACGCACATCCGGTGTTTGACGATTGGCTAGACAAGGGTTACATTCCGAACGAGGAGGTCAAAGCTGCACTCCTCGAGAACGTCGAGGCGATGAGCGGGATGTCCGAGTCCGATCGCCGCGTGTGGACGACCAGATCCACCGCGCTTTCGGCGATGACACTGATGTATGCGGCGCGCAACCACGGGATCGCGAGTTGTCCGATGGAAGGGTTCGATCCCGAAGCACTCATCGAAGCGTTTGAGATACCCGAAACGTACGAACCGGTGATGTTGGTAACCCTCGGATATCCGGCCGAGGGGGCCGCGGATATCGAAAACGAACGAAAAGCCCGCCGCCCCGTCGAGGAGGTCGTTCATTTCGGCGAGTTCGACCCGGTGGATGGGACTGACCTCGCCGCCGAGGAGTGATACGGAGCCGTCCGCTCGGGACACGCATTCGGACTCGACGAACCGCGGACTCCGCCGGGGAGAGTTGACGAACCGTGGACTCCGCCGGGGAGAGTTGACGAACCGTGGACTCCGCCGGGGAGAGTTGACGAACCGTGGACTCCGCCGGGGAGAGCGACCCCCGAGCGCGTCGATGCGAGCGGGAGCGCCCCCGGCGAACAGCTTATTAAAATAGA
>OBKM01000407.1_pt1 | contig 21594 bp, 18 predicted proteins | sample 1519691 | NCBI WGS metagenome assembly OBKM01 (sample SAMEA37050418, study PRJEB22526) | metagenome | biome: saline pan; feature: lake; material: water | place: Egypt | collected 2015 | depth 0.5 m | reverse complement strand
CACCGCGAGGCGAACGGGATCGAGCTCCGGATCGAGCGGCTCGAAGACGAGATCGATGAGATCGACGACGAGATTGACGACCGTGAGGCGGCGATCGAGCGCCGCGAGGACCTGAAGGCCGAACGCGAGGAGCTGGCCGAGCGGATCACCGAGCTGCGGACGCGCGTCGACCGCATCGAGGAGAACGCAGTCGATGGATTCAATGACCACATGGAGACGGTGCTCGACATCTTAGAGTACGACAACCTCGACCGGATCTGGATCGAGCGCCGGGAGACTGAGGTTCGCGAGGGGCGCCGCAAGGTCACGCGGACCCGGTTCGACCTCCACATCGTCCGCTCGTCGCCCGACGGGACGGCCTACGAGGACACGGTCGACCACCTCTCCGAGAGCGAACGCGAGGTGGCGGGGCTCGTGTTCGCGCTCGCGGGCTATCTCGTCCACGACGTTCACCAGACGGTCCCGTTCATCCTGCTCGACTCGCTTGAAGCGATCGACACTGACCGGATCGCGCGCGTCGTCGACTACTTCCGGACCCACGCCGACTACCTCGTTGCCGCGCTGCTGCCGGGCGACACCGCCGCCCTACCCGACGAGCACGACTACATCGAACAGATCGACTGACGGCCGAAACAGCCTTTTAAAACATCTTCAAACTTGCTCGTCGTCGATTCCGCGACTTCTTGACCGTACGCGCAACTACAAAATTATGTGTGATTATAAACGGATTGTTATTTTGGCGAGTCTCGTCGGCCTCGGGTCTCGCGTCGGCTCACCGATGTTTTTGTAACCCTTCGCGTCGAACTTCCGCTATGACCACGGCAGCGAGCGGCGTGAACACGAAGGTGGGGCGGGTGATCCGAGCGTACGACCTCGACGGGATGGGCGCGAACTTGGAGGCGGCGTGGACCGGCGAATCGGGTGAGCGGACGAGTCTGCGCGACCTCGCCGACGAGTTCAACGAGGCCGTGTTGCGGGCGGCCCTCGGCGAGGTCGGCGTCTCGTCGCTCTCAGTCGACGTATCGAGCACATACGAAGCGATCCGCGGCAACTCTGGCTCGTCGGCGACGCGGGCGCGTCGACGCCTGGAGCGTGAGGGCGTCGACGTTGACGAGGTCACCAGTGACTTCGTCACCCACCAAGCGATCCACACGTACCTCACACAGGAGCGCGAGGCGAGCCTCCCCGACGCGAGCGAGGACATCGCTAAGAGGAAGGTCGAGACCGTCGAGAAGCTTCAGGGCCGGATGTCAGCGGTGGCGGAGTCGGCGCTGACCGCGCTCGCGAACGCGGACGAACTGGACCGCGCCGACTACGACATCCTCATCGATGTACGGGCCGTCTGTCAGAACTGCGGGACCGACGCCCCGGTGAGCGAACTTATCCGCCGGGGGGGATGCGGCTGTGCGAGCGACCCGACGTCCGACGACGAGGTGTGAGCCTGCGTCTCTGTCATTTCGCTGGATATAGGCGCTAAGCCCCCACCCTCAACGGAACGACTGAAAAGAGCGGAGCAGGGCGGAGATACAGCGCCATCATCATCTGTTTATGTTGTATTTTAATAAATACTTTAAGCTGGTAGATTACTACGAAAAACGGTCAACATCCGTCCCTCAGCAACGAACTTTACGTCGTCGGTTTCCACGACACGGGTAGTTCAATCCATTACATGCGTAAGACTGTAATAGCATGCCTCTCGAACGCTCGATGCGATGTCGACGCCCGCAGAGACAGCTAATCGAACAGTCATTCTGCTCTCCCGAATCACTACGAATATGTCGCCCGAATTCCGATGATCTGTGCGGACTGTGTCACCATCTCGGGGACCTCCTCGCGGTACCACGTCCCTTTCATCCGGGTCGTCGGTCCCGAGACGCTGATGGCGCCGAGGACGCGGTCGTCGTCCGCGGAAAGGATCGGCGCGCCCACCGCGCGCATCCCCACGGTTCGCTCCTCGTCGTTGAACGCGTACCCGCGCTCTGCGATCTCGTCGAGTTCGGTCCGGAGCGATTCGACCTCGGTCAGCGTTTCTGGCGTCTGCTCCGTGAAGCTGATCGCCTCTAGAACCTCGTCTAAGCGGTCGTCAGGGAGGTGTGCGAGGTATGCCTTCCCGACCGACGTGGCGTGGAGGTCGACGACGGTTCCGATGTGTGAGTCCGTCCGCACCGCTTGGTCAGCCAGCGACTGGTAGATGTAGATGCCGACGCCGTCGTCCTCGACCATCACCTGCGCGCGCTCCCCGACCGCCTCGACCAAGCTGTCCGTCTCGGGTTTGGCGACGTGGTACAGATCGTGATGCTGGCGAGCGCGGTCGCCGAGCCCGAGGAACTGTAGCCCGAGCCGGTACTCGTCGCCGTCCTGTACGACGTACCCCAGACTCCGGAGCGTCTGGAGGTGGTTGTGTACCGTGCTCTTCGATATCGATAGCGACTCCGCCAGCTCCGAGACCCCACACCCGCCGCGTTCGCCCAATTGTTCGATGATGCTGAACGACCGTTCTGTCGCTCCGACCGACGCCGCGTTTGGTGTGTCGTCGCGTGTCATACGTAGCCGATCGCTCGGGTGGGTAATGTATCTGTCGCGTCCGTTCTGCCTGCCAAAACGTTCGTTCTGCTTTACAGACTGAGCGCGTCGATCGTCGACCGAACCGGTCGCTCCGCCACGGCGTCGAGGGCGTTGAGCGCCGCGTCGACGCGCTCGTCGTCGCCGGTCTCGCCCGCACCGAGCCCGTGCGCCAGCAGCCTTCGGTTCCGCTCTCGGTACGCCGCTTCGGGCATCGGGTCTCGGTAGTCGCCGCGGGGGTACTCGCGGGCGCCGCGTAGCGTGGTCTCGTCACGCAGTTCGACTGCGACGCTCGCGCCCCACGACTCGGGGAAGGCCGCCTCGTACCTGTCGTCGACGCGCAGGTCGACGCGCGCGGCCACGCCCCTGACCGTCTCGTCGGCCAGCGCCGCCGGGGTGAAGTGGTCGAGTTCGACACCGCCCCGACAGAGGTACGTCGCCAGCACGTAGGGCGCGGAGAACTTCCCGGCGGTCAACGTCTCCGGCGCGGCGTGTGCCATGTCGGTCGCGTTGGCGAACGTTCGAACCGTGATCGACTCGACGGCGCTCGGATCGACATCTCGCCCGTCTATCGCCTCGCGGAGCGCGTCGAGCGGCGGGTGGGTGTACCGGCAGGAGGGGTAGGGCTTGACGTAGTGCTCCGCGACCGCCCACTCTTCTCCGAGCGTCTCGAACTGGCTCGTGAACCCCTCCGGAAGCAACTCCTCGAAGGGGTCGTACACCGCCTCGATGGCCGCCTCCGACCCCTCGACCCCCGCCATTGCCGTGAGCGCTGCGGTCACGCCGGCCTGCGCGGAAAAGCCCGCGGTGAAGTTCCGAGCCGTCGGCCCCTCAGCGTACGGGTCGTGCATCGAGACCACCGCGAGGTTCGCCGCGATCCGGAACGTCTCGCGCAGCTCCTCGTTGGTCGCGTCCAGACAGAGCGCGCTCGTCACCGCCGGCCCGACCGTCGTCCACGTCGAGTGCGGGTTCCGGACCAGCCAGGGGATCGCGTCGTTCATCCGGGTTTTCATCGCGAATATCGCCCGTTCGAGGCGCACGCAGACCTCGTAGGCCTTCGCACACGCGTCGACGAACGTCTCACCGTCGACATCGTTCGCCTCCGCGGCCGCGAGCCCCCCAGCGACGATCCCGGCACCGACGTGGCCGCCCGTGTTGTGGCCCTCCTCCACCTCCTGTGCGATGGCGGCCGCGGCGTTCGTCATGGCGGCCTGCGGCGGGGCGACCCGCCGGTCCGTCCCGAGGATCGTCGCGTCGCCCGCCGCGAACGACGCGCCCGTCGCGACCCCGGCGACGCCCGGCGCCGCCGATCCGGCCACGGCGGCCGCCAGCACGTCCGCGACCACCGCCCGACCGTGTCTCCGAGCCGTCGCGTTGACGGGTGCCGCGAGAAAGTCGCTGACGGCTCGCTCCCACTCACGTGTGTGTGATTCTGCCATACATCGAGGATGCGCGTCGCGGACAAAAGCGTATGGGACGCGACGGACGCGGAAAACGGTCGGGCGCTACCGGCTCGCGAGCGTACAGAGGATGCGCGGCGGCGCCGGTGCCCTGGCGCGCTCCCAGAGCGTGGTCGCCCGGTCGGCCCCAATCACCGGCACGACTAGGTTCCGGAACTTCGATTCGAGCCGCGCCTCCTCGAAGGGGTTGTGTTCGCCTCCGCGCGGCGCGGCGACCTCCTGAGACCGTCGCCCGTCCGCGGTCTCGACCGTCACACGGGCGCCCCGCTGTTCAGGGGCGCGGGCGGCAATATCGTCGCCGACCGCGACGGTTACGCGCTCGGCTAAGGCGATCGCCTCGGGCGTTATCGCCTCGTCCGTGAACGCGGGCGGCCCGGAGTCGCCGCGAAGCAGCGCCGTTGCGACCGCGAAGGGGATCGAGAACTTCGCTTGTAGCTGGTTGCGCGGCCGCGGCTCCGTCAGCCGCGCGGCCGCCGGGTACGTCTCGACGCGGACCGACTCGACCGCGCTCGGGTCCACCTCGGCTTCGAGCGCGGCGACGGCGTCCAGTGCCGGGTGCGTGTACCGGCACGCGGCGTGGATCTTGAAGTACCCGTGTTCGATCTCCCACCGATCGCCCAGCCCGGCGGCGAGGGCCGACTCGTCGATGTCGCCCGCGGCGGCGTGTTCGAGGTGCCGGGCGACCCCGTTCCGGAGGCCGCCGAACCCGGCTTCGGCCTGATCGACGGCGACCAGCGCCGCGAGGTTGCTCATGCCCGCGTAGGCGTTCCGCACGGTCGCGCCCTCCGTCGCGGCCTCGAACCGGGTGTGTTGGGCGTAGTTCGCCGCGATCGCCATGGCCGACCGCGTCGTCTCCGGGTCGAGTTCGCGCGAGCGGGCCACTGCGGCCGCGCCGCCGACCGCGCCCCACACGCCGTGCGGGTGGTACCCGGACCGGAGCGTGCCGAGTGTGCGTGCGGTTCGGACGGCGACCTCGTACCCCGCGACGAATGAGCGCACGAACGCGTCGCTGTCGCCGTACCCGATCTCTGCGTCGGCCAAGAGCGCCGGTAACACGTGAATCGCGGGGTGGCCGGCGGCGAACCGGTGTCCCTCGTCGAGTTCGAGGACGGTCCCTGCGGCACCGTTACACAGCGCCGCGAGCGGCGGGACTGTCTCGCCGCCGTCGGCGCCGATGACCGTCGCTCCGCCCGAGATGCTGTCGGTCCAGCGCCGCGCGAGCGCGTCGACCGCGTCGTCGGTCGACCCCGCGACGATCGCGCCGAGGGTGTCGGCGACGGTGAGCCCCACGCGGTCGCAGACTCGGTCGGGAATCATGTCCGTCTCGACCTCCGCGGCGAACGTCGCCAGCTCGCGTTCGGGCTCAGGCGGCATCGTCGTCCAATAAGTCGGTGCGCGCCCGGAGCAGCTCGACGAACCGGGACGGCCACGAGATAACGCCCTTCGGGCTATACAACACGATCGCGATGAGGATGGCCCCGTAGACGGCGTTGTTCAGTCCGGGAATCTCGAAGGACTGCCGGACGAACTCGCCGACCGGGATGACGATGAGCGACCCCACGATCGGCCCGAGGACGGTGCCGACCCCGCCGACGATGGCCGGCAGGAGCACCTCGACGTTGACGAGCAGGTCGAACACCGTCGAGGGGCGGATCGTGTTGAAGTACATCGACCAGAACGCGCCGGGCCACGCCGTAAAGAAGGCGCTCACGGCGACGGCCAGCAGCTTGTACCGGTACGTCGGGACTCCGATGGCGGCCGCGGCCTGCTCCCGCTCGCGGATCGCGAACAGGTAGTAACCGAGTTGCGACCGGTTGATCGCGAGCGACACGACGGTGACGACGGTCAGAAACCCGAGGATCAGGTAGTAGTACGGGAGGTCGCCGGTGAACTGGAAAGCGACCAGGCCCGGCCCGTCGGCGTACTCCCGCGCGAGCGGACGGAAGAAGCCGCTCGCGCCGCCGAGCTGTGCGACGTTCGTGAATACGTACCGTAACAGCTCCGCGAACGCCAGCGTCGCCAGCGCGAAGTAGTGGCCCTCTAGATCGTATCGAAAGGTCAACGCGCCGATGATAAGCCCGTATACCGCTGCGATGGCGCTACTGAGGAGCATCCCGATCCACGGGGAGATGCCGAAGTTCCCGGTCAGGATGATCGTCGTGTAGGCGCCGAGGCCGAAGAACGCGGCGTGCCCGAACGAGAACTGTCCGGTGTACCCGGACATGATGTTCCACGCCTGCGCGGTCGTCGCCCAGACGAGGGTGATGATGAGCATGTTCAGGCTGAGCCACCCGAGCGGCGCGACTCCGAACAGCGCGAACTGCCGGAGGAACGGCATCGCGGCGAGCACGAGGAGGCTCACCGCGACCAACGCCGGGAGCGCGTACCACTCGTCTCGGAACGCGCCGTATCGATCGACGGCGCGGGAGAGTGCGTTACTCATCGGCGCTCCCTCCGAGCAGTCCTTCCGGTTTCACGAGCAACACGAGGATGAATGCGAGGAATATCACGATCTGGTACGTTGATCCGCCCAAGTACGCTTGTCCGAACACTTGGATGAAGCCGATGATCAGCCCGCCAACGAACGCGCCGGGGAACGAGCCGAGCCCGCCTAACACGACGACGACGAACGCGTTTATCAGGTACTGATCGCCGAGCGCCGGCGTGAACGACTGAAAGAGGGGAATGACTGCTCCTGCGAGCCCGGCTAATGCGGCGCCGATCCCGAACGTAAGCGCGTCGATCCGCGGGACGTCGATCCCGACGTACTGCGCGCCGTCACGGTTGTCGGCGGTCCCGCGGATCGCCCGGCCCAGCATCGTCCGCTGGAGGAACAGCCACGTCCCCGAAAGCGCGATGAGCGCGATGACGAGCGCGTACAACTGTCCCCGTGGCACGAATACGCCGGAGAGTTCGAGCGAGCCGAGGTTAAGCCCCAGCTGTCGGGGGTCCGCGCCGAACACCATCTCGACGCCGCTGACGAGGATCAGCAGGACGCCGAAGGTGACGATGAGCTGGTTCTCCTGTGGCGCGTCGATGATGGGGGCGATCGTCGACCGGTAGATAGCGATGCCGACGGCGAAAAGCAACACGACGGCGAAGGGGATCGCGAAGAACGGAGAAAGCCCCGTGGCGTCCGAAAACACGAGCACGGTGTACATCGCGACCACCATCAGCGCGCCGTGCGCGAAGTTGATCACGTCCATCACGCCGAAGATCATCGTCAACCCGAGCGCGACGAGGCCGTATATCCCCCCGAGCAACACGGCGAACACCAAGTACTGGGCGAAGATCGTCGGAGATGGGAGTGAGAGCCCGAGAACGACCGGCGCTGCGGTCGTGTCGAGAGCCCCGGCGACGGTAGCCGCTTCTCGACCGCAGGCGTCAAGGAAAAACGAAGAGAGCATGTGGGTCAGAACTGCACGTCGGTCTCAGCGAACTCCTCGGGTGCGACGACGCGGTCTTCGAGGTCTTGGATCTGGAACAGCGGTGCGAGCGAGTTCTCGTTTTCACCGTTGTCGGCGAAAGTGATCGGCGGCATCGCCGCGATGTGATCTTCGACGGTGATCTCCCCTAACGCGTTGTTGATGTCGTCTGGGTCGGCCGACCCCGCCTCCTCGATCGCCGCGATGATGACCTCGGTTGCTGCGTACGTCATCGCAACGTTCGCGTCGAAGCTGGTGTCGAACTCCGACTCGAAGCGCGACTGAACCTCGCTCGCAGCGTCGGAGGTCGGGTCAAGCGCGAAGTTGTTCGCGAACCCGCCCTCGACGGTGTCGCCCATCTCTTCGAGCGCGCTGACATCGTTCATTGCCGCGTTCGAGCAGCCGGTGACGTACTTCGGCTGGTAGTTCTGGTTGTTCATCGCGTTGACCAGTTCGATCGTCCCCGACCGGTAGGTGGTTGCGATCACCGCGTCCGGGTCTGCGTCCCGGAGCGTCGTGACCTGCGTGTCAGCGGTGTCGCCCGGCTCGTAGGCGGTCTCGGCGACGATTTCGATATCGTTGGCAGGGAGCTCCTCGCGGAGCGCGTCGCGCACCGACTGCCCGAAGCTGATATCGATGTAGAACAGGCCCGCGGTCTCAATCTCCTCGCCGGCGTTCCGGATTGCGTCGGCGAGCAGGCGCGCGTGGTCGACCGCCATCTGGTTCGCCGGCGGCTGGGGCCGGTACGCGTAGTTGAGCTGCGTCTCCTGGAGGATCGAGTTGGCCACGGACACCGAGATGACGAACGGGACGCCCGCGCTCTCCGCGGTCCGGGTCGCCGCGCTCGTCACCGGCGAGGAGTAACAGCCGGTTAGTACGCTCGCACCCTCGTCGATGAGCTCTTGTGCGACTTCGCCGCCGAGCTCCTGTGCCCCCTCGTTGTCCCCGCTGATGACGCTGAGTTCCGCGCCGTCCAGCGACTCGATGCCGCCCGCCTCGTTTTTGATCATCGCCGCCAGTTTGACTGCCTGATCCATCCGCTCACCGGTGTTACTGAGAGATCCACTCAGCGGGTGGTTCGAGCCAATGATCACCTCGTCGGGCGCGTCGCCGCCGTCGCTCCCGTCGCTCCCGTCGCTTCCATCATTCCCGTCGCCCCCGCCGCCGCCACCATTGCTGCTACAGCCGGCTAGCGCACCGGCGACGCCGGCGGCGCCGCTGTATTTAACAAACGAGCGTCTACTGACACGGTCTGCGGGATTGTCTCCCATATATGCCTTGTGTGATACGGGCACACATATAGTTTGTTACGAAAGATTCTGATTAGTTCCGCGGCTCGCGGCGGTGACGAGCGCATCCGGCGAGGCGGGCGGCGAGACAGACGACGGGTGGGGAAACGAGTCGGCGGGCTTCAGTCCAGCCCAAGGTACAGTTCCACGAGGTCGTCCTCGTCGGTCAGGTCGTCGGGCGTTCCCTCGAACTGGAGTTGCCCCTGCGCCAAGATATAGACGTAGTCGGCGATCCGCAGCGCCTCGCGGACGTTCTGTTCGATGAGTACCACCTGCGCGCCGCTTTCGACGAGCCGTCGGGTCATCTCGAACACCTGGTCGATGAGGGAGGGAGCCAGCCCGCTCGACGGCTCGTCGAGGAGGTACACCTCCGCGCCGGTCATCATCGCGCGCCCGTAGCTGAGCATCATCTGCTGGCCGCCCGACAGCGATTGCCCTTTCTCGTCGAGTTTGTCTTCCAGTTCCGGGAAGGCTGACAGGACCTCGTCGAACCGCTCTTCGCGGACGGCCCCGTCATCGACGGTGTACCCGCCGAGAAGGAGGTTCTCGCGGACCGTGAGGTTGCCGAAGATGCCGCCGTCCTGCGGGAGCATCGTCACCCCGCGGTGAACGTTCTCGGCCGGCCTGTTGCCAGTCAGGTCGGTTCCGCGGTGCCTGACTGTCCCCTCCCACGCGGGGACGACCCCGGCGAGCGTCTTCAAAAGCGTCGACTTCCCCGACCCGTTCGGCCCGAAGACGCAGGTGACGCCGTCCCTGCTCTCGACCGAGACTCCATCAACGACGCGGTGGTTCCCATAGCCGCTGACGAGGTTCTCGCCGACGAGCCACGACTCCCCGTCGGACGCCGCGCCGACCTCAGAGCGCGCGGACGCCGTACTTGCCGTGGCGCCCGTCGCCGCGACCCCGGACGACGCGCCCGCACTCCCGGTAGCTACCGCGTCGCCGGCGGCGGCCGGCGTCGGGTCCGTGGCCGCGTCGTCGACGGCGGCGCTCCCTGTCTCCTCCTCCTCGATGAGTGTCTCCAGCGACGCGTCGTGGTCGGCCGCGCCCCCGAGGTACGCGTCGCGGACGCGCTCGTCGCTCGTCACCGACTCGAAGTCGCCCTCGACGAGGACCTGTCCCTGGTTGAACACGGTCACGCGGTCACAGACGTCTGCGATGACCCGCATGTCGTGTTCAATGATCACGAACGTCGTGCCGCGGTCGTTGAGCGTCTCCAAGTGGTCGAGCAAGCGGTTCCGCAGCGAGGGGTTGACGCCCGCGGTGGGCTCGTCGAGCATCACGCAGGCCGGTTCAAGCATCAGGATGCGTCCGAGTTCGAGCAGTTTCTCCTGGCCGCCGGAGACCCCGCCGGCCTCCTGGTCGGCGACGTGGTCGATCTCGAGGAGTTCGAGCAGTTCGTCGGCGCGCGAGCGCTTCTCGTCGGGGACCCGCACCCCGGAACGGAGCCCCCCGGTGAACACGGCGAGCAGATTTTCCCTGACAGTGAGATCCTCGAAGGGCGACGGGATCTGAAAAGTCCGCGCGAGTCCGCGCCGCGCGATCTCGTCGGGCTTCCAGCCGGTCACGTCTTCCCCGTCGAACCGGACGGTGCCGCCGTCGGGGCGGTAAAAGCCCGTGACCGTGTTGAAAAACGTCGATTTCCCGGAGCCGTTCGGTCCCATGATCCCGTGAATCGTGTCCGCCTCGACGGTCACGGAGAGCTCGTCGTTTGCGACGAGGGAGCCGAACCGCTTGGTCAACCCCTCGGTCGATAAAATTGGGCGAGTCATGCCCGAACGTCACCGCACGTCCGAATAAACGTTTTCCCGCTAGTCAGTGACACGCAGTTGACTGGTACTGACACGCTCTCGTTTTGCGGCGACGCGCCAAACTCCGGCCGGCGCGCCCCGCTCACTCCACAGTCGCCCGCCCGCCGTCGACGAGGACCGTCTCGCCCGTGACAAACGAGGCCGCGTCGCCCGCGAGGAAGGTGACGACGCTCGCGACCTCCGTCGGCTCGCCGAGCCGGTCAAGCGCCGCGAGCCCGCGGAACCGCTCGCGCGCCGCGTCGTCTTCGGCGTACGGCGCGGTCATCGGGGTCTCGATGAACCCCGGCGCGACGGCGTTGGCTCGGACGCCGTCCGTGCCCAGTTCGGCGGCGAGCGCCCGCGTCAACCCATCCAGTCCGGCCTTCGTTGACGCGTAGCCCGCGCGCTCCGCTGCCCCGATCTGTCCGTAGATCGACGAGACGTTGACGATCGTGCCGCTGGTTTCGCGCAGGTGCGGCGCGGCCTCGCGGACGATCCGGAACGGCGCGGTGAGGTTGACGTCCATCGAGCGCGCCCACGGCTCGCCGTCGTGGGTCTCGATCGGCTCGCGGGCGACGATCCCGGCCACGTTGACGACCACGTCGATGCGCCCGGTGTCCGCCGCGTGCTCGACTAACGCCGCGACCGCCGCGGGGTCAGTCACGTCGGCGTCTACCGGCTCGAAATCCCCTGTAAGCTCCGCACAGGCCCCGACGGTCTCCGACTGGTCGAGGCGGTCGCCGCCGACCACCGTCGCGCCGCGCTCGGCGAAGCGGACCGCGCAGGCACGACCGATACCCCGAGCCGTGCCGGTGATCAGCACGGTGTCACCGGCGAACGACAGCGCCGAGGCCGTCTCTCTCGCCGTCACGATTGCTCGCTGAGCGCCCGGGCGGCGTGTACGCCGGCCAGCCGGCCGAATCCCATCGCGGTCGTGAGCCCGTTCCCGGAGAGGTAGCCGGCGGCCCCGTGGCCGCTGATGCCCGTCGCGGTGCCGCCGCCGGCGTAAAGATCGTCGACGGTCGACCCGTCCTCGCGGAGCACCCGTGCGTGCTCGTCGACGACGAGCCCTCCCTGCGTGTGGAACAGCGAGCCGGTCACCTCGGTCCCGTAAAAGGGAGCCGAGAGGACGTGTCGCCCGTCCTCGCGGCCGACCTCGTCCGGCTCGCCCGCCTCAACGGCCGCGTTGTACGACTCGACCGCCTCGTGGGTCGCCTCCGGGTCGCAACCGAGCTCGGCGGCGAGGGCCTCGACGGTGTCGGCGCTCGTGTACGAGCCGAGGTCAACGGCCCGGTCGAAGTCGTCGAACTCGCCCTGCAGACGCTCGAAGATGCGCTCGTCGAAGATCTCGTAGGCGACGCCGCCCTCTTGACGGACCACGTCGACCGCGAACTGCGAGTACCCCTTCGACTCGTTCCCGAAGCGCTCGCCGTCGGCGTTGACCAGGACGCCGCCGTTCATCACGACGGCGTACGTCGACAGCGCGCCCGTCCCGCTGACGACGGTCGCGTGCCCCTGAAATGCGTCCATCGATGCGAGGGCGCCGCCGAGTTCGGCGCCCCAGCGGATCCCATCCCCGGTGTTGCCGTCGGAGCCGTAGTAGAGCGCGTCGGCGATGTCGTCCTCGCAGTGCGCGCGCACCATCTCCCGGTTCCCCGCGAAGCCGTCGGTGGCGAGTATCACCTTGTCCGCCTGGATCGCCTCCTCGCGGACCGCGCCGGCGACAACGCCCTCGACGGCGCCGTCCCTCGCGACCAGCTTCGTCACCGGCGTGTTCGTCAGCAACTCCGTGTTCTCCCGCGCTTCGATCCGGTCGCGCATCTCGGCGACGAGGTTCTCGCCGTTGCGTCCCGGCGGCGCGTGCATCCGATACTCGGAGTGTTTCGGGTACTTAAAATCGTCAACAAGATGTAACGAGATATCCCAGTCGTCCACGAGCCAGTGGACCAAGTCGACGCTGCTCTCACAGAGGTGCTCGACCAACTCCGCGTCGGCCTCGTGGCTGTTCTTCTCCAAGATGTCTCGGGCCATGTCGGCCGGCTCCTCTTCGATCCCCGCCTCGCGCTGGAAGCGGGTGCCGGCCGCGGGAATCATCCCCGTCGACAGCGCGGCGTTGCCGCCGACCTCGGCGCTCTTCTCTAAGAGCGTGACCGTCAGGTCCTCCGCTTCGCAGGCCGCGAGCGTCGCCGTAAGCCCGCACCCGCCGGCCCCAGCGACCAGCACGTCGGTCTCGACATTGAACTCGACCTCGTCGGCCGAGACGACCTCCGCGCTCGCGTCGTCTAACGTCCGCTGCTGCGGCTCCATATCGGGCGACTCCATACCATGACACTCGGAACCATGTCGCGTAAATCTACCGGTCTGTGGGGTGTCGCCGTTCGTGTGCCTACCGCCTTTCCCCCGAGTCCGCGCCGCTGGCGACCCACGTGGACGACTGCTGACCGGCACTCAAATTCATGATGGTTTCATTTATATCTCTTTGGGTGTGTATGAGAATCATGGCCCGAACGCCACGCGAGACGGTCGAGGAGTTCTTCGAGCGGATGTCCGACCCGGACGAACGCGAGTCCGTTGGCGAGCTGTTTGCCGACGACGCCGTGATCACGGTCCCCGGCGCACGGTTCTCAGGGCCCGAAGCCGCGGCCTCGTTCCTCGCCTTCCTTGAACCGCGGTACGAGCGCGCCGGCAAGGCGTTCGGTCGCTGGACCGTCGCCGGGAACCGTGTCGTCAGCCAGGGGACGCTCCACGGCGTCGACAACGACGGCGAGCCCTTCGAGGACGTGCGGTACGTCGACGTGTATGAAGTCGACGAGGGCGCGATCGCCCGGCTCGACGTGTACAACGACCTCGCGGTCGAGGAGGTAGTCAAGCCGTGAGCGACGCGGACACGACCGATCGCATCGGCGTCCTCTTTGCCTTGCGCGACGAGCCCGACCTCGTCGTCCGCGCGGAAGAACTCGGCTACGAGAGCGCGTGGGCCGCGGAGGGCCAGGGGAAGTCGGCATTCGGGAAACTCGAACGCTGGGCGGTCCACACCGACCGAATCGGCCTCGCGACCGGCATCGTCAACGTGTTCTCACGCACCCCAGCCGCCATCGCGCAGGCGGCGGCGACTCTCGACGCGCACTCGGCTGGGCGGGCGATCCTCGGGCTCGGCGTGGCGCATCCCGGCGTCGTCGAGGGGTTCCACGGGGCCGACTTCGACCGCCCGCTGCCCCGGATGGACGAGTACATTGAGCTGGTGCGCCGGTATCTGTGCGGCGACCCGGAGGGGTTCGACGGCGAGTTCTTCTCGCCGTCTCGGACCGCGTTCTGGGAGGCGTTCGAGCCGGAACGCGCGTCGATCCCCATTTACAATGGCGCGCTAGGGCCGGCAAACGTCCGCCTCACCGGGCAGTTCGCCGACGGCTGGGTGCCGAACCTCTACCCAGACTCGCAGTTCGAGGAGGCGCTGACGTGGCTCGCCGACGGCGCGGCCCGCGCGGACAAGGATCCGGAAGAAATCGACGTGGCGATGTACGTGCTGACCGCGGTCGACGAGGACCCGGCGCGCGCACGGCGGGCCGCGGCCGAACACGTCGCCTACTACCTGCGCGACATTCCGGGGTACTACGACCGCGCCGCCGAACAGGCGGGGTACGAAGAGGTCGTCGACGCGGTCCGTGCGGCCCCCTCGCTCGAAGCCGGCGCCGACGCGGTCGCCGACGGGCTCCTCAACCGCCTCGCGGTCGTCGGGACGCCGACAGAGGCGCGCGCGCAGTTGGCTCACCTCCGCGACATCGGCGTCGACCTCCCGATTGTCCGCGCGCCCGCCGGGAGCGACAGGGAGTGGGTCGAACGGACGCTGGCGGCGTTCGCGCCCTCGCGGTAGCCGCCGACCCGCAGTCCCGCCTCCACCCACCCACAGAATTATCAGACTGCTCGACATACTGCCACTCGTTCACATGACTAAACGCATCTGGGAGGACCTGCTCACCGAGCGCGACAAGCAGGTCATCTCCGCGGCCGGGTACGACCAGGAAGGCGCGTCCTCGTGGGAGTCCCGCGGGATGGGCACGAATCCGATGGTCCTGGTCATCGACATGCAGCGACTCGTCGTCGGGGCCGACGAGCCGATCCTCGACGCCGTCGAGGAGTATCGCACCGCGATGGGCGAGATCGCGTGGAACGCGATCGACCACATCGAGCCGTTCCTGGCGTTCGCTCGCGAGCGAGACGTTCCCGTCACGTACACGCGAGTCGTCCCGTCGAGCTACGACGACCCCAATCACGAGGACCTCGACATCGTCGAGGCCGTCGAGCCGGAAAAGGGCGAGACGGTGATAAACAAGTCGTACGCCTCCGCCTTCTACGGGACCGACCTCCTCTCGCGGCTGGTCCGGGGCGGGCACGACTCCGTGATCATCGTCGGCAACTCCACGAGCGGGTGTGTCCGCGCGACCGCGATTGACGCCCAACAGAACGGCTTTAACGTCGTCCTGCCACAGGAGTGTCTGTTTGACCGGATCGAGGCGAGCCACAAGATCGCCCTGATGGACCTGTGGATGAAGTACGCCGAGGTGCTCGAACGCGACGAGGTGGAGTCGTGGGTGGAGGGGATCGACGCATGACCGACCACGACCTCGTCGTCGCGAACGGTACGGTCGTCACGCCCGAACTCGGCGTCTTCGAGGCGGACGTGGCCGCTGACGGAGAGACGATCTCGGCGATCGCGAGCCCGGGGACCCTCTCCGGCGACCGGGAGATAGACGCCACAGGGAAACACGTCCTCCCCGGCGCCATCGACCCGCACACCCACCACGGGATCTACCGTGGCCTCGACGCCGACGCCGAGACGGAGTCGCGATCCGACCTCGTCGGCGGCGTCACGACCATCGGGAACTACTTCCGGCGGGGTGGCTCCTACGAGGAGATCATGGACGGCTACTTCGCCGAGGCAGAGCCGAACTACTACCACGACTACTTCTTCTCGTTAGGGCTGCTCTCGTTTGAACACATCGAGGAAATCCCGTATATCGTCGAGGAGCTGGGGATTACGTCGTTTAAATGGTATAAGAACTACAAGGATGTCGCGCCCGAGAAGTTCGGCACCGACTCGGAGATGCACGACGACTGGGCGGACGCGTTCATCCAGGAACTCGCCGCCCAGGACGCGCCCACGACGCTCGGCCACCACTCCGAGAACATGGAGATCACGAGCGCGCTCGGAGACAACCCATACCTCGACTCCGCGGTCGACGATGACCAAGAGTACCGCGGCTACGACGTGTTGGTCGACCAGTTCCCGGACTACGCGGAGGCACAGAGCATGACCGCGAGCGGGTCGCTGGCCCGCCAACACGACTACGACGACAGCTTCTACGCGGTCCACGTTTCGGCGGGGCGGACCGCCGACGAACTGGCGATGCTCCACGACGCGGGCTGGGAGATCACCGGCGAGACGTGTACGCACTACCTCTGTCTCACGACCGAGGAGTGCGACGAGCGCCACAACGTCAACCCGCCGGTCCGGTCGGAGGCAGACCAGGAGACGCTATGGAGCCGGGTCGCGGACGGGACTATCTCCTGTATCGGCACTGACCACTGTGCCAACCTGCGCGACGACAAGGTAGGCGAGGACGTGCCGGACAGCCTCCCCGGCTTCCCCTCGTCGGCGACGCTGCTCCCGCTCATGCTCTCCGAGGGCGTCCACGAGGGACGCATCTCGCTGGAGCGCGCGGTCGAGGTGACGTCGACGAACACCGCCAAAGCGTTCAATATATATCCAAAGAAGGGCTCAATTCAGGTCGGAACCGACGCCGACATGGTGATCGTCGACCTCGACGAGATGAAGACGGTGACCCCCGAACTGCTCCAAAGCGGCGCGGACTACTCCCCATACGAGGGACGCGACGTGACCGGGTGGCCGACCCATACGGTCGTCCGCGGACAGGTCGCTTACGAAAACGGCGAGGTAGTCGGCGAGCGCGGCCACGGGACGCACATCGATCGCCCGATCTAACCGCTCTCGCCCCGATCGCTGTCGCCCGCTCGCCCGCTCCACGTCGGGATCGAGCGCGGGCGACCCACCACCCAAGAACACGGACACACGCACATGACACGACACAGCATCCAACCGACGACGAACCGACCGGCGCGCGCCGCACACGGCGCCGCCGAGACACGCACAAGGCGACGATGAGCCGCGACGCGGCTACGGACGGCGGTGTAGACGACGCCGCAGACGACGAACAGACCAACGCCCCCGCAGGCCCGCTCGATGGCGTCACCGTGATCGAGGCCGGCTCGATGATCTCGATCGGGACGGTCGGGCGCCTGCTCGCGGACTTCGGCGCCGACGTGATCAAGGTCGAACACCCGGTGACCGGCGACCACCTGCGCCACTTCGGGCCGCAGAAGGAGGGCGTCGGGCTCTGGTGGAAGTATCTCGGGCGCAACAAGCAGTCGGTGACGCTCGATATCTCCACCGAGGAAGGCAAAGTCGTCTTCGAGGATCTGGTCGCCGACGCGGACGCGCTCATCGAGAACTTCCGGCCGGGCACCCTCGAACGATGGGACCTCGGCTACGACCACCTCTCCGAGCTCAACCCCGGCCTCGTGATGCTCCGGCTGAGCGGGTTCGGGCAGACGGGGCCGTACAGCGACCGCCCCGGATTCGGCACGCTCGCGGAGGCGATGTCCGGGTTCGCGTTCCTCAACGGCTACCCTGACCGGGAGCCGTTGCTGCCCCCGACCGGGCTCGCGGACGGCATCGCGGCGATGTTCTCGACGATGGCGGTCGCGTTCGCGCTGTACAACCGCGACGCGAACGGCGGCTCCGGGCAGTACATCGACACGAGCCTCATCGAACCGATCTTCTCGCTCATCGGGCCGCAGCCGCTCCGCTACCAGCAGCTCGACGAGATCGAAGAGCGGTCGGGGAACCGCTCTACGTCGTCCGCGCCGCGGAACGTCTACCAGACGGGCGACGGCCGGGCGGTCGCCATCTCGGCGAGCGCACAGCCGATCGCGATGCGGGTGTTCGACGCCATCGAGCGGCCGGAATTAAAAGACGATCCCCGATTCGCCGACAACGAGAAGCGATTGGAGAACGTCGAGGAGCTCGACGCGGCCATCCAAGACTGGATGGACGACCACACCCGCGAGGAGGTCATCGACCGGTTCGAGGAGTACGAGGCGACTATCGCGCCGATCTACAACGTGGCCGACATCATCGAAGACGAGCACTACCAGGCCCGCGACGCGGTCGTCGAGGTCCCGGACGACGAGATCGGGACCGGCGCGGTCCAGAACACGGTCCCGCGCCTCTCCGAGACGCCCGGTTCGATCTCGCACCTCGGGCCGCCGCTTGGCGCGCACAACGAGGCGGTGTACGGCGAGCGGCTGTCATACGACGAGGAAACGCTCGCGGAGCTCGACGCGGAGGACGTCATATGATCGAGTACCCCGAGGACGTGACCTTAGTCGAGATGCTCCCGCGAGACGGGTTCCAGCGGCTCGACGAGTTCGTCCCAACCGACGAGAAAGTCGACATCATCGACGAGCTCTCGAAGACCGGCGTCGACGAGATCGAGATCACATCCTTCACGCATCCGAAGGCGGTCCCGACATTGCGGGACGCAGACGAGGTCGCAAAGCGCATCGAGCGCTATGACGACGTGACCTACCGCGCGCTGGTCCCGAACGCGGTCGGGATGGAGCGAGCGATCGATGCCGGTGTCGACAAAGTCAACGCCCTTGTGACGGTCAGCGAAACGTATAGCGAGCACAACCAGAACATGACCGTCGAGGAGATTCTCGAAGGCGTCGAGGAGATCGTCGCGATGGCCGAGGGGACGGGCATTGAGGTCGAAGCCGGGATGGGAACCAGCTTCTACTGCCCGTACGAGGGGCGGATTCCCATGGAAGACACGCTGGCGGTCGTCGACCGCGTCGTCGACGCCGGCGTCGACGAGGTGACGCTGGCGACAACGATGGGGCTCGCCGACCCGGTCGAGATCGAGGAGATGTACACGGCGGTGTTCGACCGCCACCCGGACCTGGACGCGGGGTTACACCTCCACGACACGAACGGGATGAGCCTCGCGAACACCCTCGTCGCGATGCAGTGCGGCGTCGACCGGTTCGACGCGTCGCACTGCGGGCTCGGCGGAGGAGTCGTCCTGCCGGACGGGCTCTCCGGCGTCGGCAACACGCCGACCGAGGACCTCGTCCAACTGCTGAGTAGAATGGGTCTCGAAACGAGTGCGGACTTCGAGCGCGTTGAGTCGGTCGCTCACGAGGTCGCCGACCGACTCGACCTAGGGGCGACGAGCCACGTCCTGATGGGCGGGACCGTCGACCGCGTGTTAGCGACCGTCGCGGAGGACAACGCATGACCGGAAAAACCATATCGGAAAAGTTGCTGTCGGAGAAATCGGGAGATGACGTACGGGCCGGGGACTACGTAGAGGCCGCGGTCGACGTGATGATGACCCACGACGTGACGGGGCCGCTGACCTTCGAGGTCTTCGAGGACGTGACGGGCGACGACCCGGAGCTCGTCGACCCGGACAACACCGTGATCACGATAGACCACCACGCGCCGGCCGACGGCGTCAAGGCCGCGAACAACCACAACATCGTCCGGGAGTTCGCAGACGAGTACGGCGCCCAGCAGTACGACGTGGGCGACGGTATCTGCCACCAGGTGCTCGTCGAAGAGGGGTTCGTCTCCCCCGGCGACTTGGTGATTGGCGCGGACTCGCACTCGACCACCTTCGGCGGCGTCGGGGGCTTCGGCACCGGCGTCGGTTCTACCGACCTCGGGACGACGCTCGCGACCGGCGAGCTGTGGTTCCGGGTGCCGGAGACGCTCCGGTTCGAGGTCGAGGGCGACCTCCCCGACGGGGTGTACGCGAAGGACCTCATCCTGAAGTTCATCGGCGACGTGGGGTTCGACGGCTGTACGTACATGAGCGCTGAGTACGGCGGCTCGGCAGTCGAGTCGATGCCGATCCACGAGCGGCTCGTCCTCTCGAACATGGCCATCGAGATGGGCGGGAAGGCCGGCATCGTCGCACCCAACAAGCGGACCGTCGAATTCCTCGAGGCGCAGACCGGGGAGCGCCCCGAGATACCGGCGTACACGCAGCCGGACGACGACGCCGACTACGAGGCGGTCCACACCTACCGGGCCGAGTCGCTCTCGCCGCAGGTGTCGACGCCGTCGAACCCGGAGAACGCGGTCCCCGTCGACGAAGTCGTCGGCACGGAGATCGACCAGCTGTTCGTCGGGACGTGCACGAACGGGCGGTACGAGGACATCCGGATCGTCGCGGACGTCATCGAGGGCGAGCGGCTCGCCCCCGACACGCGGATGGTCGTCGTCCCGGCCTCGAAATCCGTGTACAAACAGATGATGCACACCGGCGTCATGGAGACGTTCGTCGACGCCGGCGCCATCGTCCAGAGCGCCGGGTGCGGCTCCTGTTTCGGCACGCATCAGGGCGTCTTGGGCGACGGCGACGTCTGTCTCGCCACCGCGAACCGCAACTTCCCCGGCCGCGAGGGATCGATGGAGAGCGAGGTGTACCTCGCGAGCCCCGCCACCGTCGGCGCGTCGGCGCTGTACGGCGAGATAACTGACCCGCGGCAGGTCGAGTTGAACCGGTACGACGACTACGTCCTCGATGGGGTGGGCGCATGAGCGACGCCGACCGCGACATCGACACGACCGAACCCGGCCGGGCCTGGACGTTCGGGGACAACATCGACACCGACCAGATCATCCCGTCGCGATTCCTGGTCTCCAGCGACCCAGCCGAACTCGGCGAGAACGCCTTCAACGACCTCCGGCCGGAGTTCGCGCCGAACGTCGCTGACGGCGACTTCGTCGTGGGCGGGCACAACTTCGGGAGCGGCTCCTCGCGCGAACACGCTCCCCTATCGCTTTTGGGCTCCGGCGTCGACGGCATCGTCGCGCAGTCGTTCGCTCGCATCTTCTTCCGGAACGGGATCAACCTCGGGCTGCCCGTGTTGATCTGTCCTGACGCCGACCGGATCGACGACGGCGACGAGATCAGTTTCCGACTCGACGAGGGCGCCGTGATCAACCACACCGCCGACGAGCGGTACGACGCCGACCCGCTGCCGGAGTTCCTCCAGTCGCTCGTCGACAGCGGCGGCCTCGAACCGTACACGCGAGCAAAACTTGGGACCGAGTGAGGACGTGGAACGTGGGCCGGGGCCGGTCAGTGTAGCCGAGGCCGTGTCGCCTCTGCGTTCGATACCGCCGGGTCGGCGCGTCGTCGAACGCAGCCAAAATAGATCACGAAACTGGTGCTTTGAAGAAAACATAACAATTTTAAGGTTATTATTTTATTTGTTGCTGACATGGCCTGGAAACACGCTATCAAACGAACACCGTAGTGTTCAGATAAGCTGGTTCCATGCGAAAGCGAACGATCTGAGCCACTCGTCAGCAGTTTCTGCTTTGGCGTTGCTAAAACAGTTTGAGAAGCTGGTAGTTCTGAGTTTTATCTCACGAAAGACACGTTCAACGCTGTTCCGATTTCCATGTCGTTCATATTTGAAATCGAAGTCGTGTTTGCGACAGGCTTGCTGAAGTGAAGCTGATCCATCGACGAGAACGGTTGCGTCATCCACGTCGTGTTTGTCACGGAGATCAGCGAAAAACCGATCTGCGAGAGCGTTATTTGTCGTCGGCTCAAGCTGTGTGTGGGGCAGATCATTCGTTTCTGGATCAACAGCAGCGTACAGCCAATATTGTTCATCGTCAAGCCGAATCACAGTCTCATTAACCGCAACGTGATTCGGGCTTCGACCAGATTCCGGCTGTAGATCGGCTTTGTGAATCCAGTTGTGAACGGTGGAGCGCACTCGTTTAACACCGAATATCTCAAGAAACAAGGCAGTATTCGAAAGCGATAATTCTGCTAAATGAAGCTGAATACTGAGCTTCATCAACAGTTTCGGTGTTGCCTCTTGCTCCACAAAGTCTAACGCTCTTCGGAAGCAGATTGTTGGTCGGGTAGAGCTGTCGCTGTGAAAGCGTAGCGGGCAAGGG
>OBKM01000406.1_pt1 | contig 21600 bp, 34 predicted proteins | sample 1519691 | NCBI WGS metagenome assembly OBKM01 (sample SAMEA37050418, study PRJEB22526) | metagenome | biome: saline pan; feature: lake; material: water | place: Egypt | collected 2015 | depth 0.5 m | reverse complement strand
ACCGCCACAGGCAGCGAGAGGAAACCGCGCCCGTTCACGGCGCGGAGGATGTCATTCTTTGCCGAACATCTGGCGCATCATCGGATGCATCTCCATGAGTTGCTCTTCGGCAATCTCCTCATAGAGCTTGTAGGTAATCGAGACCGCCAGCAGCAGCCCTGTTCCGGAGACATTACCGACCGTCCCCAGCATGTTGGCCATCACTGCAAGGAAGCCAACGAGGGCACCGCCGATCACCGTCACCTGCGGGATGTACCGCTCCATGACTTTCTCGACAACCTGTGGATTCCGCCGGAAGCCAGGAATCTGCATCCCTGAGCCCTGAATCTGTTTGGCGGTCGCTTTCGGCCCCATCCCGGTCGTTTCGACCCAGAAGATGGCGAAGATCGCCCCGCCGATCACCATGAATGTGAGGTCGACACCGACCCGGATCATGATGTCAATCGGATCGCCAGCCGGCGTATACTGGAACCACATCCACTCTTGTGGGGATTGAATCGGATCCATGTAGTAGAACAGGCCATCGATTGGCTGGCCATCGCCGTCATAGACGCCAAGCCACTCAGGCATGCCGGCCCACTGGCTTTGGATAATCTGCCCGATGAACTGGATGTTCGCCTGCAGCGCGCGAACAAGGATCATTGGCAGGACACTCGCGTAGATGAGCTTCACCGGGAACCGGCCACGCGCACCCCGAACCTTGGTGTGGCTCAGTGGAATCTCGACGCGAACCGACTCCGCGTAGACGACGAGTGAGAAGATAAACACCGTCGTAAACAGCGCGAGGATGTTTCCGGGCTCGAAGATGATGTTGTTCACCCACTCACCGGTAAAGGTCGGCCCAAGCTCGACATCGGCGAAGAAGACGAGATACCAGCTCTCGAAGAAGCCAGGGTTGTCGGTCAACGCCTGCCAGCCGAAGAAGCCACCGATAATTCGCTGGCTCACACCGGCGATAATGAACAGCCCAACACCGGAGCCGACGCCCCATTTGCTCACGATCTCGTCCATATATAGGATGAGGACGCCACCGATGAACACCTGGGTGAAGATGATCAGCTCAAGTATGCCAATCGGGATGCCGAGTGCGTTGGCGATGTTTGGATCAGCCGGCAGAAACCCGCCGGTAAAGACCATCGGCGCGGCTGTCAACGCGGTCACGACGACCACGAGTAGCTTCTGGAGACCCTGGTACAGCACCTGATCTCGTGGATCGTTCGTATCAAGGCCAAGGAGGTTCGCCCCACCGAGAAGCTGCAGCACAATCGATGCCGTGACGATTGGGCCAATTCCGACCTGCAGAATTGAGCCCTGTTCGCCGGCCAGAATTGATCGGAACTGGCCAAACAGATCGGCGTCCTGTGCACCAAGGCCGAACAGTGAGATGTTCGTCAGGAAGAAATACACCATGAGGACAGCCGCTGTCCACAGGAGCTTCCGTTTGAACGGCACGTGGCCTTCTGGCCGCGTGACTGTCGGCATCCGCGTGAGTACCGGTTCGGCGACCTCCTTCCAACCCATATTATGCCTCGTTTGACTCGTTGTTTACGTCTTCTGTTTCGTCGGCTTCCTCGGCGCGAGCCGAGAGCACGGCCTCGCCACCAGCTTCCTCGATGAGTTCGACTGCACTCGCGCTGAAGGCATCAGCGGTGACGACCAACTCGTTGCGGACATCACCATCGCCGAGTACCTTCACCACATCAACGTCGTGGCCGGCATCGACGACATCTCTGGCGTCGACAACGTAGGTATCGCCATCAGTCTCGGCGACACCGTCGGCCGCATACAGCACGGCATCCTCATCGAGCTTCTGGACGCTGATTGCTTCGACCTCATCGGTCAGTGAGTCAGGTCGTTTGAAGCCGTGTTTGCCAAGCGGTTCGTAGTTGTGGAACTCGTGTTTATCGCGGCCAGCAGCACCACGACCGCCACGGTGGCCAGCACCACGTCGGTTTTTGTGGGTGCCGCCGCCGTGGGTGCGAGAGCCGCGTTGTCTCCGTTTTTTCGATCCCATTATCGCATCGCCTCCAGCAGTTCGTCAATACTGTCGGTATCGTGTCGGCCGAGTTGGCCGCCCTCTTTGGTGGGGTGTTTGATCCCGTCGTGACCGCCGCGTGGCGGATGGAGACGGACAACCGGTGCAAGCCCCTCATCACGGAGGGTTGTCTCCTCCGCGACAAGTGCTTCAGCCAGTGTGTCGATATCGTCGTAGGAGGTGTTGTCTGCGACCCACTCGTCGTCGATTTCGGCGTCGCCGGTTTCGGGTTCGCCGCGTCGACGGATGAGTGTCGCAACCGTCTCAGCAGTTGGCTCACCAAAGGCAACGTAATCGTTGACCTTGGTGATCATGCCGCGGTAGGCGTCGGTCTCAGGAACAAGCGTGACGTGGTTGCTGCTGTGGAGATTCAGCATCTCCAGGGTATCACGCACGTCCTGTGACATGTTGACCTCGCCGCGGAGTTGAACGACTGCCTGCATTATTTGTTTGCCTCCTTCCGAACGGCTTGGGCTCGCTGCGGCGTGCGTGCCTGTGCAGCGTTCTCCAAGGCGTTGTACGTTGCTTTTGCCAGGTTGACTGTTGTCCGGGTGTTGCCGTGGGATTTCGTCCAGGCATCTTGGACGCCAGCCAGCTCAAGGATGTTGCGAACCGTCTCGGCGGCTGCCAACCCAAGCCCCTGTGGGGCGGGTTCGATCGTGACAGTCACCGAGCCAGCTTTGCCTTCGGCGGTTCGGACAAGGGAGTTGACACCACCGGCGGAGTCCTCCCAGGAGCCGGAGCCGCGGTCAACCTTGATCAGGTTGAGTTTGGCAACATCGATGGCTTTCTGGATCGCGCCGCCGACCTGCTCGTCGCGGGCCTGAGCGTAGCCGAGATAGCCATCACGGTTGCCGATCACACAGACACAGCGGAATTTGACACGGCGACCCGAGTCGGTCATCCGCTGTACCATGTTGATATCAAGCACCTCATCTTCCAGCCCCGGCAGGAGCTGATCGACCAACTCTGGCTCCTTCAGTGGAAGGCCGGAGTTGAGTGCCTGATCCATTGTCGTGATATCGCCGTCCTGTACTTTTTGGCCGAGCCGCGTTCGCGGTTCCCAGCCATCGTCGTTATGTTCGCTCATGCGTCCTCCTGCAGTGTTTCGAGCACATCATCGAAGTGCTCAGGTAGTTCAGTGGCGTCGAAATCCCCGCTGTAGAGCGGCTCATCCAACTGTTCGGCATACTCGGCGATATGCTCGCCGCGGTTGCGCGACCAGTCGGCCAAAACGCTGTCATTGTGTGGGATTTCAAGCCCCGCGTCGATAGCTCCTTCCTGTACCGAAAACACCTTGTTCCCCGGTGTTGCCGTATTCAAGCCGATGTCGAGGACGGCCTCGCTGTGGCCATCCGCAACAGCGCGGCTACCCAGCAAGAAACCCGTCAGATACGCGCTGGGAACGTTGCCCGTTGGGGCCTCCCAGCCGTAGTCTGCGAGTTCCTCGCTTGTGGCGGCAACATGGGTGATATCGCCGTTCGGGCCGAGTGTGACCAGCTGCGCCCTGACGTGTTTGTTGCTCGTCCGGGCGACCAGACGAGGTTTGCCAGATTTCACCAGGCGCAACCTTTGGTGGTAATCAGTCCGAACCTCACGGCGGCGGCGCATCGGCACACTGTGTCGTGGTCCAGTTGCCATTATGCGTTCACCTCAATATCGTAGTTCGTTCGTACGTACGCTTCCAGCCGGTCGACGCTGTCAAACTCGCCACCGCTGGCTTTGTTGTACAGCTCGCGGTACTGTGTTCGGTCGATTGTTCCCTCATCCCGAAGCTCCTTGAGCCGCTTGCGCTGGGCACGAATCCGCGAGACCCAATCGTCTTTGGTGTTTTCGCGGGCGCCAGCTTTCCCTTTGCGGGAACCCTGGCCTTTCTGGTGGCCGTAGGCGCGTTTTTCTGCGCGCTCTCGGGCGCGGCCGCGGGAGTTGTTCTGGGTATCTTTCGCCTGAATGATCCCCTGATCGACGAGATCACGAATATCCTCGCGGGTGATCGCTTCGGCGATTTCTTCCTGTTCGTCGGGGTCGAGCCAGACACGCCCTTTGCCAACATCAAGAATGTCGGCAGCCAGCCGTTTCTGGGCTTTGAGATCAGTCATCTGAATCAACCTCCACTTCGATGTAGGTCGGATTCAGCACGCGGATCTCTTCGTCTTCACAGATCTCCTCGATCCGTTCGCGTTTCCGCGCGCCGACTTTGCTTGCGATGCGGACGGCTTGGGTGTCGCCATCGATATCTGCAAGATCATCGGTGTTGTGTACCCGAACCTCTTCAAACCCGCTTGGGTGAAGCCCTCGGGCAGCTTTCGGCGATTTGAAGCCGGGGGCGACTTTCGGCCCACGGCTTTTCATGCCGCGTCGCTGTTTCGAGAGCGTCCCACGTGGCCGACGCCAGGACTCCGGCGTCCGCTTTTTCATGTGGTAATCCTGCCGCTTGAAGGCGGGTTTGCCCTCGCGTCGCTTCTTGGCAAGTGCGGCCTCAGTTTCGTCGTCAAGCTCGGGCGTTTTGTCTGCATGCCCGCGAGGTCGAAGCTCGGTTTCGACATCCTCGGCTTCGGCTTCTTCTTCGGCTTCCTCCTCCTCAGTGTCGTCTTCGACTTCGGCCTCGGTGTCGTCGCTGACTTCAAGCTCGCCAACACCGGCTTTGATTCGGGCGGCAAGTGCGTTGCCGATCCCGTTGACCTCGCTGAGTTCGCCTTGGCTGGCGGCACGAATATCGTCGACTGACTCGTAGCCAGCCTCACGCAGTGCCTCAGCCTTTGCGGGGCCAACACCGCTGATATCTTCGATTGATTCAGGGTTGTCAGCCATCTTAGGCACCTCCTGCCTTTGTTGGTTTCTCGATAATGTAAACCCCGTCTTGGAAGACGCGGTTGTCTTTGTCGGTCACTTTCGTGAGCTGTTCGATATCCGCTGCCGTCTGCCCGACGGCCTCCTTATCGGAGCCAGTCAGGGTGATCTCCTCGCCGTCGATCTGTACCTCCGTGTCGCCGCGAATCGGCGTCCGTCGTGCTGCTTTCTCCCCAAGGAAGTTCTCGATGACGACCTCGTCGCCGTCGACATCAACCTGCATCGGGAAGTGAGCGTAGTGGACTTCCATCTTGTACTCCCAGCCGTCGGTGACGCCGTGAACCATGTTGCGAACGTGGCTTTCGAAGGTGCCGACCGTCGCAGTGGTTTTGGCGTCGTCGGCGTCGGTGGTGATGACGACCTCGTCGCCATCGACACTGACGCTGACATCGGGATACCAGAGGCGGCGGCTGACGCTGCCATCCGGTCCCTCGACGGTGAGATCAAGATGATCGACCGTTGCGGAGACGTCGTCCGGAAGTTCGATTGTTGTTCGAGTCATTGTTAGTAGACGTACGCGATAACCTGGCCACCGATACCCGCTTCGCGGGCCTCGTAGTGGCTCATGACGCCGTGGCTCGTCGTGACGATGAGAGAGCCGTAATCGCGGGCCGGGAGGAACCGTTTCTCCCATTTCTCATAGCCGTCAGCCCCAACCGAGTAGCGGGGTTTGACGATGCCACATTCGTTGATCGCGCCTTTCAGTTCGACCTCGAACTCACCGGCTTTGCCGTTGTCGACAAACTCGAAGCCGTCGATGTAACCGCGGTCATAGAAGACTTCGAGTGTCGAGCCGATGATGTTCGAGGCGGGTGCTACAGTGATACCGAGATGGCCGACGCTCTCGGCGTTGTCGATGCCGGAAAGCGCGCTGGCCAGTGGATCATTGCCTGCCATAGTTAGCTGTACTTCCTGAATCCCATATCGCGGGCGACTTCACGGAAACACTGCCGACAGAGGTTGATGTCGTACTTGCCGACAAGCCCCTGTTTGCGACCACACCGGCGGCATTCGAGCTGCTGGCCGGTCTCGGTCGGTTCGGCGGGTTCCGCTGTCTCCTCGCTGTCCGCTGTCTGTTCACTCTGACTCATTCTCCAACCTCCACATCGAATTCAGCCTCGATGAAGGCCGCCGCATCCTCAGGCGTCATGCGGTGACTGCTCGGAATCGACCGTGTTTCCTTGTCTCGCTTTGAGACGCGGTAGCCCGGTCGAACAATCGTGACGGTCACATCAAGCCCGAAGATACCGATCTGTGGATCGTACTCCTGGCTTGGGAACTCAGTGTGTTCGGCAATGCCGAAGCTGATGTTCCCGGTGTCGTCGAACTGGCTCTCCGAGAGCGACGTCAACGGTAGAGCCGTCTCAAGGAACGCCGAGGCGGCCTCACCGCGAAGCGTCGTTTTCGCACCGATTGGATCGCCCTCACGGATGTTGAACTCCTGGATCGTCTGGCTTGCCAGCGTCTGGACGCTCTCTTGGCCCGTGATCTCTTCGAGGATCTCCTGGGCGTTTTGCAGTTCACGACCACCTTCGCCGACGGCCATGTGGACGACGACTTTCTCGATGTATGGCTCCCGCATCTCGTGGAACTCGGACGCGGCGTCACTCATTTCGCACCAGCCTCCGTTTCATCTGCGTCTTCGGCCTCATCGGCCTCAGCAGCTTCATCGTCTTCGTCAGCGTCAGCTTCTTCAGCTTCGTCGGCGTCGGCATCGGATTCCGAATCGGCGTCAGCCTCTTCTTCAGCGTCGGCCTCGTCGGCGTCAGCCTCTTCTTCAGCGTCGGCCTCGTCGGCGTCATCATCATCCTCGTCGGCTGCTTCTCCCTCGTCGTCGGCGTCAACTTCTTCATCATCGTCTTCGTCGGCTTCGTCTGCCTCGTCAGCCGAGACCTCCGGTTCGGTGGTGTCATCATCGGTGAAGTTCTCGTCGATCACGACGATGTACTCTTCGATTGTCTCGAAGCCACCGTCGTCAGTTTCGACGTACACCGTGTTGTCACCACTGCCGGGGGTGACGACAATCTCATCAATCGTGCCGATGCGGCCAGCGTGTTGGCCATCGACTGCGGTGATGAGCGCGCCCTCCTCGTAGATGAAGTGGGCGACGATTGATTTGTCGTCGTTGTCGATGACGAGTGAGTCGTTGGTGGCGTAGGTGCCAGCGTCTTCGACACGGATGTTTGTACCATCGTGCAGCGTGAGCTGGAAGTCGCCGCCAGCGACCTGCTCTTTGTTGATGATTTTACCGAGTCGGCTGCCGGCGGAATCCTGATCGATTGCCGTCAGCGCGAGTCGGCCGCCCTCGTCGGGGAAGACGCGGTAATACTCTTCGCGCTCGGTGAAGGCGATAATGTCGAACATGCCGATCGGTCGGCGTTCGTCACTGATCGCATCACCGTTGACCAGAATCGAATCCTGGTTGAGCGCGTACCGGGCTTCCTTCTTCGAGTCGGCGTAGCCGAGCACGTCTCGCAGCAAGACGAGCAGTGGAACACCGGCTTCACCGTGTGGGCCGGCACCGGCTTTGACGGTGTATTTCTCGGTTTTCCGCTCAACTGGCCAGGAGTTCGGCACGGAGAGCCGTTTCTGGTGGTTACTCATCGCTATCCTCCTCGCCGCGGAGTCGGGCTTCACGGCGGTCGTCCTCAAGGGTCAGCTCCGTCACGGTGACGTTGCTGGCATCGAGTGGCCGGGGAACCTCCTCCCCGTCGGCTTTCTCGATGGTGACATCCTCGACGTGGATGACAGCGTCCTTGAGATCAACCGTCACGACCTCACCCTCGCTGCCGGCGTGATCGCCGCGTTGCACCTCGACGGTGTCGCCCGCGTTCACGCGGACACTGCGGCGGGCATACTCCTCGCGGAGTTCCGACGACAGCGGGGCCTTCACCTGGTCGTGTCGCTCGTGAAGCGACGCAGACTCGACGGCGTCTCGCTGTTTGTGTGGTTGTGTGGTCATACTAGACGATCATCGTTGCCGTGGATGCAATGCTCCCAAAGCGTTCGGCGACTTCGCGTGCGATTGGCCCCTTGATATCGGTACCGCGGGGCTCTTCGTTTTCGTCAATGAGGACGGCTGCGTTGTCCTCGAATTTGACGCGAATGCCGTCCGGTCGGCGGATCGGCTTGCGCTGGCGGACGATGACGGCCTCCAGCACTTGTCGTCGCATCTCGGGTGTGCCTTTCGTGACCGAAACGGTCACTTTGTCGGCCAGCCCGGCTTTGGGGTGTCGGTTCTTGGTTCCGGAGTAGCCCGCAACGCTGATGACTCGCAGCTCACGCGCGCCAGTGTTGTCGGCACACGTAATCAGCGAGCCTTTTTCGAGTCCCTGCGTCACGTCGGCTTTGAGTGCCTCCATCAGGCATCGCCTCCAGTTGCGACGACGACGTGGGATTTCGTCTTTGAGAGCGGTCGGGTCTCCGCGATTGTTACTTCGTCACCTTCGTCGAGGCCTTCGAGTACGCCGGGAACGTGGGCCGGAATACGAGACCGGCGTTTCATATACCGGTCGTATTTCGGTACGAACACGTCGTACTCCTGCTCGACGATGACGGTCTTTGCCATATCCGTCGAGACAACAGTCCCACTGCGGGTCTGGCCTCGAACGGGTAGCTGTCCGTAGAACGGACACGTCTCGTAGTCATACTCCTCCGGGTTTTCTGGTTCCGGAGGCATGGGTACGTCAAGTCCTATCGCCATTTCGAATCTCCTGTGCGTTCAGTTCGCGCTGCAGGTCGTGAGCAAAGCGTGCTCCCATCCACCGTTACGTAGACTCCGCCCTCGCATCCACCCTGGGGGTTTACGGAACATCCCGACGGCCAAGACTGACGGGGCGTAACCCCCGCAGTATCCTCGCCAAGTTTGGACGAAGACCCCGACGACTCTCCGGAGCGGACAGCCGCGGCGGCTTCATCTGTGGTGCCTGCAGTCTGGTTGGTAGTCGGTACAACGAATTCGAACGTCGAGTCCCGTTTCGGAACGCGTTTCGCACCCGAGTCTGTCGAGACCACAACCGTCTGCATGGTCTCGCTGACGACACGGCCGGCAATCCCGACAAGATCGGGATTCGGCGCGTCGGCTACCCTAATCGGGCGGCCGATGAGTTCGTGTCGTGTGAGTGTCTCGGGTGTTACTGGCATGATTACTCGTCGTCGAAGTCGCCTGTCTCACGGCTTCCGCCGTTCGACACTGGTGATCTCATTCGAGATCACCCTCTTCTCGCTGAATCGTTTTGATCCGCGCAATCGTTTTCCGGATCTCCGGCAGTTTGCTCGGATTATCCGGCACACCACCAGCAGCCTGTAGGGCCTTGGTGTTGAGCAGCTCGGTTTCGAGCTCTTCAAGCTCAACTTCGCGCTCGGCGGCGGTCATGTCGCGGATCTCTTCTGGATGGAGTATCGTCATTGCTCATCCTCCGTGTCTTCCATCTCTTCGACGAGATCGGCTGCCTCCTCGGCAACGTTCTCATCGAGATCTGCTTCGGCAACTGAGTCGCCGTCTGCTGTGCTGTCGTCGCCATCGTCGCTGTCGGCATCGGCGTCCTCGGCTGTGTCAGCATCACTGTCGGCATCATCGTCGCCATCTGCTTCGGCGTCCTCGGCGTCGTCGCCTGTCTCCTCTTCGATGACCTCCTCGACAATCTCTTCGTCGATTGCCTCGGCTGGGTCTTCGTCAGGCACAGTCACGTCCTCCTCGTCTTCGCCAGCAGGTACGGCAGCCTCGCCGTCTTCTGGTTCGCCGGCAAGCAGTTCCTCGACACTTTCGCCGTCGGTCTCAACAACTGCCTGCTCGACATCGTCGACCTCGACACCGTCGTGAATAGCGAAATCGTCGGGAAGCTTGGCTCCCGGCGGAATAATCTTCACCGTCACGCCGATTGCACCGAGTTTCATCACGGCGACGCCTTGGCCTTCGTCGACCACTTCTTGAGCTGGCTCACCGTTGTGTTTGATGTAGCCACGGTTGAACTTCTCGACGCGTGAGCGTGCGCCCGTGACCTTTCCGCTGAGGACAATCTCTGCACCAAGCGCGCCGGCTTCCATAATCCGGTCAATCGTGGTGTGACCGGCTTTCCGGAAGTACCAGCCGCGTTCGAGCGCGTTGGCGAGTCGGTCGGCGACGATGCGGGCGTTGAGATCGGGTTCTTCAACCTCCTGAACGTCGACCTGTGGATCGTCCATCCCGAAGTCCTCGGTGAGAGTGGTGGTGATCTTGCGGATGTTCTTTCCGCCTTTGCCGATCACCATCCCGGGTTTCTCGGCTTTGAGGACGATCTGGGTTCCCATCGGCGTTTTGGCGATATCCATCCCGCCGTAGCCAGCACGCGCGAGTTCGTCCTGGAAGAACTCATCAATCTGGGCGCGCTGGAGGCCGTTTTCGATGAACTGCTGTTCGTCAGCCATTATTCATCAGCCTCCGGGGATTCGATCACGACCTCAACATCACAGAGGGTCGTGTTCCACTGGCTGGCCCGGCCGAAGGCACGGGGTTTCCGGCCACGGCGTTCGCCCACCTTGTGGGGAGCGATGTGTGCGATCTCCATTGCGGGGCCATCAAAGCCCTGATGGGTCGCGTTGTTGCGGGCGTTCTCCAAGAGTTTCTTGAAGTCTTCGGCTGCCTGCTCAGGATACCGGCCGGCATCCCAGCCGTCGATATCCGAGCGGTGCCCAACACCAGTGTTGTGTTCTTTGAACGGCACCGACCGCTCTTCGGCGATGACGGCATCGAGATACTCTTCTGCATCCTCGACGCGCATCCCCTTGATCTCGCGGGCGATGGCCTTGCTGTGCTTCAAGCTGATGGGCCGCTCCCGAAGCATCGCTTTCGCGGTGGAGTCGGGGTCGGCCTCGACGCTGTAGTTGATTCCCATGGTATCACTTGAGCGGCACGAACTTTGAGGAGCGGGTCGCGCCAATCCCGGCCTGTCCGTGCTCAACCGAGCTTCGGGTGAGCTGGAACTCGCCAAGGTAGTGGCCGATCATCTCGGGTTTGACCTTGACGCGTTCGAAGCTCTGTCCGGTGTAGACAGCAAACGTCAGCCCGACAAACGATGGCAGGACTGGCATGTCCCGCAGATGCGTTCGGATCGGGTTGTCTGCTGTCTCCTCCTCGTCTCTGTCCTCGGCTTTCGCAAGGAGCTTCTGGTGCTCCTCGGAGAGCCCACGGAGAACGGTTCGCCGCTGTCGTGCGGGAAGCAGTTCCGCCACCTCATCGAGATCCATTGCCTGCAACTCCTCTACGCTATAGCCGCGGTAGGTGAACTCACCTTCACGGCCAGTTCGGTATTCGGTGCTCATTGTTGGCCTCCTTTGCTGCTACGGCCGGTTCGCTTTGAGGCGATGTCGCCGACCTTCCGTCCTGGCGGGGCATCCCGCGAGACGGATTTTGGTTTGCCGGGGTGTTGGCGGCCGCCGCCACCGAATGGGTGGTCGACAGCGTTCATCGCAACCCCACGGACGCGGGGGTACTTCGTCCCGCGTGCTTTCATTTTGTGATGTTTGTTGCCAGCTTTGACAAACGGCTTCTCGGTGCGGCCACCGCCGGCAACAACGCCGATGGTTGCGCGACACTCGGGGCTGAGCCGTTTGACCTCGCCGCTTGGAAGCTGGATGACCGCAACGTTGCGGTCGTGTGTCATCAGCTGTGCGGAGACACCCGTCGAACGGGCGAATTTCCCACCGTCACCAGGGGAGCTCTCGACGTTGCAGACGAGAATCCCCTCTGGAATCTCCGACAGTGGGAGCGTGTTTCCGGGTTTAATCTCCGCGCTGACGCCAACCTGAATCGTCTCGCCAACGGTGATCCCCTCGGGAGCCAAGATGAGACGGCGGTCGCCATCTTCGAACTCCACATCTGCGAGTGGGGCACTCCGGGCAGGGTCGTGTTCGATGCCAACGACCTCGCCAGCGATGGTGTCAGTGTCTTCTGACTTCTTGTGCGACAGTTCGGCTTTGTAGCGGTGTGATGGCGCGCGGAAAGTTGGGCCACCACGGCCGCGTCGTTGTCCTTGGATTCGTCGTCCCATCGTTAGAACACCCCAATTCTGGAGGCGACTTCAGTCGCGTCATCATCATCACTCAGCGTGATGGTCGCTTTCTTCTGTGCATCCGGCGTGATCTGTGTGTTGATGTTGACGACGGTCACGTCGTACCGCGTTTCGACCGCCTCAGTGATCTCTGGCTTGCTGGCGTCGATGTGGGCAATGAACTGGAGTTTGTTCTCAAAGTCCATCTCATCCATCGCCTTCTCGGTCACCAGCGGATGTTCGAGGATCATGCTCATCGGTCAGCCACCTCCTCGATCGCGCTCTCGGTAAAGAGCGTCAGTCGACCGGCGTGAGTGCCGGGGGCCAGATCCTCAACGTTGACCTCAGCGGCAGTCGCCACATCAGCACCCGCAAGGTTGCGGGCGGCTTTCGATGGCTCCTCGCTGGTCACAAAGAGGATCGATTTCGGCTCCTGGTATTTGCGGCCACGGGTTGTCCCACGGCCAGCACGCACCGACTTGCCCTCGTCTGCACGCTCAATGTCGGCAGCAACGCCGAGAGACTCAAGCAGTGAGACGACCTCCTGGGTTTTCACGAGGTCTTCGAACTCATCGCTCACAACAAGTGGGAGTTCGACATCGTCGTCGAACTCGTGGCCACGGTCGGCAACGCGGTCGGCATCAGCCGTCGCGGCAAGCGCGGAGCGAGTCGCCAGCTGTCGTGTCTTTCTGTTGATTGATTTGCCCTGTTCCTTCTCGGCCTTCGGTGGGTGAGCACGGCGGCCGCCGACAGCGTGGGGAACGCGTTTGACAACGCCATCCTGTCGGGGGTCGTGTGACATACCGCGGCCACTGCCCATCGACTCGGCGGGCGTTCGCAGCCCAGCGAACTCGTCAGCACCGTAGGCCTGTTTCCGGTTTGCCTGTGCGGCGGCGACGGCCTGCTGGATGAGATCCGGACGGAACTGCGTCTCAAAGACAGCCGGTAGCTCAACCGAGCCATCGTCGTCGCCGTTCAGGTCACGTACTGTTGCCTGCATAGTTAGCCCTGATTAGATGCGGTTGAGACGTACCGAACCTCGGGATCGAGGCGCGGAGAGTCGTTCGGCCGGATGGCCGGGCGGAACCGCAGCAGCCGTTGGTTCGGCCCCGGCAGCGATCCTTTGATGAGCACGTAGTCGCCCTCGACCTCGCCGTGGTTGACGAAGCCGCCATCAACGGAGGCATCTGAACCGTTGCCGATGTCGATCAGGCGTTTGTTGAGCTCAGTTCGCTGCTGGTAGCCGGTCTGTCCTTGCTGTGGCACCGTCGAACGGACACGGGATGGGTTCCACGGGCCGAGGTTACCGATCCGTCGTCGCCAGCCCTGGCGGGCGTGTTTGCCCTTCCGTTTCTGGACGCCCCACCGTTTGACGGGGCCTTGGGTGCCTTTTCCTTTCGTGATGCCCGACACGTCGAGATACTCGCCGGCGCGGAACACATCATCAACGCTGTGTTCGCCACCGTCTTCGAGCAGTTCGAGTGCGAAATCGGCGCGCTCGCTGAGTGAGCCGCCGCCGACGCGAGTCTCCATGATATCGGGTTTCTTTTTCGGAACGTTTGGACTCTCGGCGGGAACGGTATGAGTGATCAGTCGCAGATCATCAACCGTCCCAGCATCGATAGCGTTCCGAAGGGCCTCCGAGTCCGCCTCGAAGGTGTCTTCGGCCGGCAGATCAAGGGCGCGGTCGAGTTCGTCGTCGAACTCAGTTGCCCAGACCTCAGTCACCGGCTTCTGTCCGTACGGCGTGTCTTCGTAGGCTCGGAGCGCGACCGCCCGCATTGGCGGTACCTCAACGACCGTGACAGGAACGGATTCCTCCATCCCCTCACGCGAGGAGTTGGCCTCGTCGTTGACCATGACGACGTGGGTCATTCCGGCCTTGTAGCCGGCGAACCCTTGTGGTGCGGCTGCACCGTCGTCGTCAGGCCACGAGCGAATACGTGGGACTTCCGAGTCCGCACGCTTGCGGGGGCTAAAGCCCAGCGAGCCTTTGCGTGGTCTGCTTGGTTGTGGCATGTGATTACTCCGTGAGCGTCAAGCAGGCAAGCGAGGCGAACATCGCTTCTTCCGTTCGCACAGTGTCGCTGCCCTGGTTTGGGATTGTATTGAGCCAGCGGTCGAACCCCGGATCGGAGTCGACGTATGCATCGTCCAACCCGTGAGGGGTGGACGCCTCGGCCGTCCACTCGGCCGAGAGTGCCTCGGGTGGAATCCCGAGTATCGCGGGCAGCCCTCTGCCTGGCGCGCCGAAGGCGACGGTCAGTCCGTCCCCAGCGGGACGGAGCTCACCCAATCGGGCAATGGACAGCGGTTGTCCATGCCGAGAGGTGGCAATCCGTCGCCCGGAAGCGTCGGCAAGGGCGGCCGAAAGGTTCACAGTCGCCACGTCGAACCCGGGTGTGGGCTCGTCGACGAGGCGCGCGCGAACCGGTTCTCTCGAAGAGATCCTGACGGTGACGCGCTCCCCCTCAGTGGGTGTCGCCATCGACGGCGGCACCGTGAGAGAGATCGGGTGTTGCAGTCCGCAAGTGACCCGGACGCGGCCTTCAGATCCGACCTCGGTCACGATTCCCTGGCTGACAGCCGATTCGGACGAATCGGCTGTGGTCTGCGACGAGACATGGAGCGGCGGCAGCACGCCCGCAAACTGCAGTTCCTCACGTTTCCCCCACAGCTCATCTTTGAGGTGTGGTGGTGTCGCGGCGTACTGCAGCACAACGCGGACGAACTTCTCGCCCCAGCGACGTTCGCCTTCCCGGTCGGGAAAGACGAGCAGTCGGTCAGCCCGAAACACCGCCGCCGCACGGGCGACGTAGCCGAGCTTGCGAGTTGCCTCGCGTTTGTCCCCGGCTTCGCGGACGACCGACGACGGAATCAGTAGTGTGAGTCCGTCCATCGGGTGTGCCTCGTCACTAGACTGTACCCTGGCTATCTCACGATAGCCTAAAAGGATAGCGGAATGATCTCCCCCTGTGTCGCCTTCACACGCCTGTTAGCGGCTTTCTATCCGGAAATTCCTGTGTTGCTTGGTGTGGGGTGACATGCGATGGTCGGGGTGGTTGTCGACGGTGAGTAGATGAAATACGGGGTGAAACGATAGTGCCTCGTCTGACTCAACGAAATCACCCCGGTATATCATGTCGAACACAGCAGATCGAACGAGAGAGGCGGTTCGCTGGCGGCCGATGATTTATCTGTGCGACACACGTCTCACAGCATATGAGCACCGATGCCGACGCATCCGACACCGAACGGATGGAGAAGATTGACGTTCGGGTTCCTGCGGCTCTCCTGGAAGCCATCGAGTCGGAATACGCACGTCGAGGCTACGCCTCCCGTTCGGATGCGATCCGTGACGCGCTCCGCGACTGGGTTGATCCCTCGCCCGAATTGGCTGAGGAGACGCTGGCTGATCTCCAAGAGAGCCGTGACCAGCGAGCAGCCGGCGAAACGGTGTCAGCCACCGAGGCCCGAGAACGACTCGGACTTGATGACAACGAGGAATGACGAGCGTCGAATACACCGAACAGGCCCTCGAACGCCTTGCAGCACTTGACGACCACATTGCTGATCGTATCCTGAACAAAGTCGATGAGGCTACCGAATGGACTGATCACCGGCTCGAACGTCTCTCAGGGTATCCATACTACAAGCTTCGTGCTGGCGACTACCGAGCAATCATCACCTGGGATCGAGAGGCTGATCGGCTGATTGTTGAAGCAGTCGGCCATCGCCGGAACGTCTACGACCGTCACCTTCCACCCTGAACGATTGATTTGCGAAATGGTTTCGGCAGCCTCGCCAAGCCAATCTTTGTCCTTGATGTGTGCGCGTTGACCGCACCTGTTGTTGGGGTTACTTCCCAACAATAAAACTAAATTTGTTGGGTCTGAACCACAACATAGAATAGCGATGCCTGCGAAGGTAGTGTATAGGGACGAAACCGAGAAGCCGGATGGAAGTCGGTATGAGGTGGTTGCTTGGCAGGTGCCAGCGAGTGAGGAGTTTCCGAAGGGGCTCAAATACAGCTTCCAGTATATGGACGCTGAGGGCAATACCCTGCTTCGGTACGACAACTCGCCTCACCATCTGGATATCGGCCGCCATCATCGACACACGCCCGATGGCGACATCGAGAAGCTGGCGTTTACCGGCCTCGCCGAGTTGATTGCGGAGTTCCAAACCGAGGTGACCGAAATATATGACCAACGAACCGACTGATACCGAACCGACACACGACGAGTTCACGCCAGGCCCGGATGAGGTTGCCTACCCCTCGACACTCCGCATCACGTCGCTGCCAGCAGCGCAGGCCCAAGCAGCAGCCCGCAAACGCGCCGAGCAGTGGGAAGACGGCCAAGCGGTGCCACACGTTGTCAACTTCGAAGATCGCTCACGGGTGCGGCAGCTACTTGCCGACCGCCGAATGGAGCTGCTCGAAGCAGTGATGGAACAGCCACCAGCGAGCATGCGGGCGCTGGCCGACCGCCTCGACCGAGATGTCCACGATGTTCACAGCGATCTCCACCTGCTGGCTGAGTATGATATCATCCACTTCGAAACAGACGGTCGCGCAAAGAAACCGTATGTGCCCTACGACACAGTGAGGGTCGAAGTCGAGTTCGGCCTGCCACGTGGTGAAGACACAGAGTCGACTGCATCGGCATAGGCTTCCACACGGAGAATCAACGCCACAGTCGACAGCGACAGGTGCGGCACAACCCCGACGCAGCCCGGTGATTCAACTCAGCAGTCGGGTGGTTTCGCAACGCTTATACAGCAACCGCTGGTTAGCATGAGTTGCAACAGGCGTCGGTAGTGTAGTGGTATCACGTAACCTTGCCATGGTTACAACCCGAGTTCAAATCTCGGCCGACGCACTTTCTCCCGAACACAACGCTCGTGAGCGACCGCTGGAGTTACGCAGTCCGATACCGAACAGCAACTGATGACAGTCATTGCACTCCTCAGCGTCGCACCCGTGATCGAAGACAGCATGGCCGGCGAAGTCGCCAAGGCCGTCGCCGCGCTTGATGATCACGACGTGAGCTACGAAACAAATCCAATGGGTACCGTTATCGAGGCCGAGGATATCGATACGCTGCTGGCGGCAGTCGGTGACGCACACAAAGCCGTCGATGGCGACCGCATCAGCACCTATCTCAAAATCGACCACAAACGAGACAGCGACCACTCCGCCGCCGAGAAGGTCGAGTCTGTCGAGCGTGAGCTTGGACGGGAAGCCAAAGCGAACATTGAGGAGGCGACCAGCATCGACAACGCGGAGTGACGACGAATCTCTTTAGGTGATTACGGGCAACCCCACTGTATGGAGAGTATCAACCGCTCGGCTATCGAGTTGGTCGACGAGGCGTTAGATTTCACCGAGGAGCTTGGAATCGTGGCAACAGAACTCGACTGTGGGGCAACAGTCATCGACTTTGGGGTTGCTGCCGACGGCGGCATCGAGGCGGGACTCATGCTTGCAGATATCCAAACTGCCGGACTGGCGACAGTCTACACCCAGATGGATCGGATCGGTGGCGCGCCAATCCCCTACGTGGAGTTGACGACCGACCACCCCGCGGTCGCGCTGCTGTGTTCACAGAAGGCTGGCTGGGAGCTCGAACACGAGGAGTTTGAGGGGCTTGGTTCAGGGCCAGCCCGCGCACTTGCGGGAAGAGAGACTGATTTCGAGCGCGTCGGCTACTACGACGAGTTTGATTTTGCGGTGCTGTCGGTCGAGAGCATCGACCTCCCAGATGACCGCATTGCCGAACACGTTGCCGACTACGCTGGTGTCGACCCAGGCAGTGTGTTCCTCCCAACGTATGCGGCTGGCTCGATGGCAGGCAGCGTCTCGATGGCTGCTCGTGCGGCCGAACTCGCTGTCTTCCGGCTTTCAGAGCTTGGCTACCCGCCAACCGAGGTGCTGAGTGCAACTGGCCGCGCCCCAGTTGCACCCGTCAGCTACAACGAGTCAGTGGCGATGGCCCGGACAAATGATGCCTTAGCCTACGGCGGCGAGGTCTATCTGCAGGTACGCGAGGAGTCATCCGTCTTCGAGGAGGTGCCATCAAGCGCCCGCGAGGAGTATGCGGTTCCCTTTGAGCAGATTTTCGAGGAAGTCGACTGGGATTTCTACGCAGTTCCCGAAAGCGTCTTCGCCCCAGCAAAGGTGACTATCGACGTAGTTGATGGCGACACCTACGTTGTCGGCGAAACCGATGAGGAACTTATTGCTGAATCCTTCGGGATGAAGTAGTCCATCTGCGCTGCTGCGGTCAGTCGGTCTCAACAACAGTGCCGACGCCTTTGCTCGATCCTTCACGGAACACGAACCGCTGGCCCTCCTCGACAAAGTAGGGATGGAATTTGAACTCGACGGTGGCCCTCCCGGTATCACCGGGCAGGAGTTTGCCGTCGGCCGGCGAAAAGACGGCTGTCTCGCTGACGGTTTCGAGATGGACGACTGGTTCGTACCCCTCACTGATGCGGGTTGGATGGTTGAGCACCATCACCTCTGCAGTAAATGATCGGGTTGGGGTGGGATCAGCGTGTCGTGGAAGCAGCACCATCCCGCGGTCGATTTCGGCCTCCTGGACGCCTTTGAGTGCGATGCCGACGATGCGGCCAGCTTTGGCGGCATCAACTCGGTGGTAGTGCATCTCGATTGAGCGAACCTCGACCTCCCGGAAGCTGCCGTCTGCCATCGGCCCCAACAGGAGTTCATCGCCTGCCTCAACGTGGCCAGCGTTGATCGTTCCGGAGGCAACCGCGCCGACGCCAGTGACGTTGTAGGTGCGGTCGATATACATCTGGAACTCGCCCTCGTCGTCGGCTGTCCGTTTCGGGAGCTGGCCAAAGAGCCGATCAAGGTCGTCCATGCCATCGCCGCGAACTGCACTGGTGTGGAGAATCGGCACCACCGTTTCGCTGAGTTCTGCGGCGGCGTCGTCAATGCTGTAGCGGCCGACACGCAGCGGGGTGCGCTGAACATCTCGGAGGAGTGATTCGACCTCCTTTTCGACTTCGGCAACGCGTTCCTCCGAGACGGCGTCGACTTTGGTGATTGTCACCAGTGTCGGAAGCTCAGTCGCCAGCAGGATGCCGAGATGCTCCCGAGTCGTCTTTGTGGGGCCATCATCAGCCGCCACTACCAGCAGGCCGTAATCGATTTTTTGACCCACCAGTCCACGGATTGTCGTCCGCAGCCACGGCTCGTGGCCAACGGTGTCGACAAACGAGACAAGCCGGTTGGACTCCTCGACGACGCGTGCGCGATCACTCTTGCGGTGAGGGTTATCCATCCGGATCGGTTCGCCATCGCCGTCAAACCCATAGACTGCATAGGAGAGATCAGCCGACAGCCCGCGTTCGATCTCGTGGGGTTGGACATCAAGAAAGCTCCGAGTGAGACCGTCGCCATCGTCGGCTTTGCCAGTTACGAGCGAGCCGATCAGCGTGGATTTGCCGTGATCAACGTGGCCTGCTGTGCCGATGACGATGTGGCCGTCGTCTGCAGCCAACATCGCGCCCTCGCTGATCGTTGCGACGCCGACAATTCCGTCCTCGCCAGCAGCCCACGTCTCAACATCGTTGATGTGGGCGTCAGCCTCCTCAGCGAGCAACGAGAGCACGTCCATCGTCTCCGAGAAGGCGTCCTGTGAGATGCCGGCGATGCCGCCCTCGTCGGTGACGCCAACAACGTAGGTTGCTTTGCCGTCGCCAGAGAGAATGCGGTGTCGGAGTTGGGCGACGAGACTTTCTTTGCGACCATCCGAGAGATGCAGCGTTCGAGTGAGGCGTTCTTTGAACTCGATGTGGCCGCCTTCGGTTTCACCGTGCGCAAGGGCCTGCTCTAAGGCGGCCCGATCCGCGCTCATAGCGCGTCGTACGCGGGGGGTGTAAAAAACGCTTTTCGTGCCGTGTCAATACATGCCAAGAGTGTTCAAGAGAGACAACACAGCCACAAGCAACCCGACTGCTACTCACCAAGGGTCTCGTAGGCGCGTTTGACTGCTTTGAACTGCTCTTCGTCACCCTCGGGCGCATCAGGATGCACCGTTTTGACCTGCTCGCGGTAGGCAGCTTTCACGGTTTGGGGGTCGGCGTCGACCGCAACACCGAGAATATCGGCAGCCTCTGCAGCCGACAGCCCGGTTGGCTCGCCGCCAGCGCGTTGTCGACCCTGGGCACGCTGTCGGCTGCGACGGCCGTCGCCGAATCGGCCCTGAAACGGCCCAGCGTCGAAGCCGCCGCCGGCCCTGCCGTTGGCAGTCGACCGCGCGTAGCCCGCGGGGTTGGCCCGAATTTTCGCAGCCAGTCGGCCGCTTGCCTGATACCACATGAGGTAGGCCGCTGCAGCAAATGGGATGGCGACAAAAATGAAAAACAGATTGACCACAATCCCCGAAATCAGCATGAGCGCGGTGATACCGACAAACACCGACGCAATCCCCATGATCAGGCTGTTTCGGTTCACACCCATGATATAGGGTGCCAGCAATGAAAGTCTCTCGAAACAAGCAGTTGCAGCGTTGCGGCAGCCAAACGCCAACAGGCAACACCTCAGCGGTACTGGTTGAGTCGGCCTGAGAGCTGTTTTGCGGACTGGCCGGCGGCCTCGGCGAATGACTCGCCCTCTCCGGCAAAGATGATTCCACGCGAGGAGTTGACAAGTCCAACCCCATCCTCACGAAGCCCGTATTCGACTGCTGCTTCGGCATCGCCGCCTTGAGCACCGATACCCGGCACAAGGAATGGCAGCGAGGGGACGGTCTCGCGGATTGCTTCGAGTTCATCCGGCCCGGTCGCGCCGACAACGAGTCCAACGTTGTTGTGGGTGTTCCACTCGACAGCGAGGTCGGCAACGCGCTCATAGAGCGGTTCGCCTGTGGTGAGCTCGCAGTCCTGCAGATCAGCCCGTCCGGGGTTGGATGTCCGACAGAGAATGAAGACGCCCTTTTCGGCACGATCCAAAAACGGCTGGAGGGAGTCTTGGCCCATGTAGGGGTTGACAGTGATCGCATCAACCCACTCAAGAATTTCGGCATACTGTCTGGTTGTGTTGCCGATATCAGCGCGTTTGGCATCAAGCAACACGGGCACATCCTTCCCGTGAGCGTAGGCAATGGTTTCCCGGAGTGCGCGCCAGCCCTCGGCTGACTCATAGAAGGCAGCGTTGGGTTTGTAGCAGGCAGCATACTCGTGGGTAGCGTCAATGATCCGGCGGTTGAACGCCCACTGCGGAAGCTCGTGGTCGGCGAGGTGAGCCGGGAGACGATCCAGTTGGGAGTCAAGGCCGACCGAGACAACGCTGTCAATGCGGTCGATGCGGTCGGCGAGTCGGTCGAAAAACGCAGTCGCCATTGCCGAGTGGTCGGTGGCAATCCCTAAACGTCTTTTCAGTCGGTTGCACAACAGTCAACTGGAGCCACGACGTTGGTGAGGACAATGAATGAAGCGAAACGCCAATCGATGCTGCAGGGTGGGCTGTTAGCTGGCGGGATTGTCGCCGTGATCTTCATCGGTATCACATACGTCCAAGAGGGTGCTGTCGATTGGAACACGGTCTGGGTTGTGCTGTTTATTGTCTCGTTGCCATGGCTGATCTACGCCGCCATGCAGTAAACTACCCCGCCCTACTCCCTCGCTCACGCGGTGCGCTCGCTCGGTTCTTGA
>OBKM01000405.1_pt1 | contig 21619 bp, 15 predicted proteins | sample 1519691 | NCBI WGS metagenome assembly OBKM01 (sample SAMEA37050418, study PRJEB22526) | metagenome | biome: saline pan; feature: lake; material: water | place: Egypt | collected 2015 | depth 0.5 m | reverse complement strand
TCACATATGGTCGTTGCCCTGAAAGTCAAAAATCGACCTTCCACGCAGCGAGCTTACCGCCGCAGCCCCTTTACAGAGCGCCTCGAGGCAAACTTTGTGGCCCTTTCGAATGATGACAAAGATGAGCTCCTTCGCCATTTTGAGCAGGAAGCAGCGGAAGACGAGCCCGAGACGATTACCGTGCCGCTCGACGACGCATGGCCTGATTTCATTCTTGACGACAATCTGGTCGAACGCACGGGGCAATCGGCAACGATAGACGTGCAGCTACAGCCGTTTTTCCGCCACCTGAAAGAACTTACGCTCACCGGATACTATACGTCAGAAATCGGGGCCACGGAAGAGCTTCAGTACGAGCACACCCCCGGCCGCTATGACGCCTGCGTGCCTCTCGAAGAGGTGGGCCGCACGTGGGCCTGATCGAATGGCGATCGTGAGTGGCGATTTGCGAATAGCAACTTGCAAGGGGAGCAAGGGGAAGCGCGAATAGACGACTCGCCAGCGCTTTCGCCGCATACCTATCCCCTTCCCTACTTCTCTCCGGCCCTACTTCCCTACGTCCATACGTTCTACCTCTACACGTCTCTTTCCCATCTAACCGTTAATCGCACCTCATGTCTCTAAACCGAAAGCTTCGTTACGGAATGGTGGGGGGCGGCCCCGGCGCTTTTATCGGGGCTGTTCACCGCCGCGCCGCGAAACTTGACGGACTGGCTGAACTCACCGCCGGCGCCTTCTCCGCCGATCCCGAGAAGTCTCGCCGGCAGGGTCGAAACTTGCACCTCGATTCCGACCGCGTCTACGACTCTTACGAAGAGATGGCGGAGCGCGAGGCGGCGCTTCCCGAAGACGAGCGGATCGACTTCGTATCCATCGTAACCCCCAACTTTCTCCACCACGACGTAGCCAAAACGTTCATCGAGCGCGGCTTCCACGTCGTCTGTGACAAGCCCATGACGACGACGCTCGAAGACGCCGAGGAGCTCTGCCGACTCGTCGATGAGCAGAATGTCGTGTTTTGCCTGACGCACAACTACTCGGGTTATCCGATGGTCAAGCAGGCGCGCGCGCTGGCCGAGAACGGCGAGTTGGGTGCGATTCGCAAGGTCGTGGTGGAATACCCGCAGGGCTGGCTAGCGGATCCTCTGGAGGAAGAAGGGGTCAAGCAAGCTGAATGGCGCACCGATCCCGATAAGGCCGGTGCCGGAGCATTGGGTGATATCGGCTCGCACGCCGAGCACCTCGCTCGCTACGTGACAGGCCTGCAGATCGAGCGGCTCTGCGCTGACGTCGGGACCGTGGTTGACGGCCGCGCCGTAGACGACGACGCGAATATGCTCGTGCGCTATGACAACGGCGCGCGGGGCGTGCTCTACTGCTCGCAGATTTCCGTCGGCGAAGAGAACAACTTGCGCCTGCGCGTTTACGGCACCGACGCCGCACTCGACTGGCAGCAGGAAGACCCGCAGTATCTGGTTGTCAAGCGCAACGACGCGCCCAAAGAGGTGTACAGCCACGGAAACGAGTATCTGGCCGAATCCGCCCAGCGCCTGACGCGGGTTCCGCCCGGCCACCCAGAGGCCTTTATCGAAGCGTTCGGTAACATCTACGGAAACGCACTCCGCACCATCGCCGCCCATCAGGCTGGCGAAACGCCCGCCCCGCACGATCTCGACTTTCCCACGGTGCAGGATGGGGCCCTAGGCGTCCACTTCATCCACACGGCCATTGAGAGCGGCAAGAAAGACGAGTGGGTCGACGCGCAGTACACGCCTCCGGGAGAAGAGTGACGAATTTCGACTGTCGGTTGTCGAATGAACAGCTCGTCTTTAACTCGACGCACCTATTCTATAATTCGAACATCGAAACTCTACATTCAGTCATGAGCCGACCTGTCACGCTGTTTACCGGCCAGTGGGCCGACATGCCACTGGAAACGCTTGCCAAGAAAGCCTCCCAGTGGGGCTACGATGGCCTCGAGCTCGCCTGCTGGGGCGACCACTTCAACGTCGAACGGGCGCTGGAGGAAGACGGCTACTGTAAGGAACGACACGAACTGCTCGATAAGCATGACCTCAAGGTGTGGGCCATCAGCAATCATCTCGTTGGGCAGGCCGTCTGTGACCATATCGACGAGCGGCACAAAGAGACCGTTCCCGAGCGCGTCTGGGGCGACGGCGACCCAGGGGGGGTCCGCCAGCGGGCCGCCGAAGAGATGAAGCGCACGGCTCGCGCGGCCGCCGAACTGGACGTCCCTGTCGTCAATGGCTTCACGGGCTCTTCCGTCTGGCACCTCCTCTATGCCTTTCCCCCAACGCCGCAGTCGATGATCGACGAAGGATATGAGGATTTTGGCGAGCGCTGGACCCCAATTCTTGACGTGTTTTCATCGGTTGGCGTGCGCTTCGGGCTCGAGGTGCATCCTACCGAAATTGCCTTCGACATTGCAACGGCCGAACGCGCCCTGGAGGCCATCGATCACCACGCAGCCTTTGGATTCAACTACGACCCGAGCCACTTTGGCTACCAGGGCGTCGACTACATCGCGTTCATCGAACGGTTCGGCGATCGCATCTGGCACGCACACATGAAAGACGCGGGCTGGTCCGACACGCCCGAGCGCTCGGGCGTCTTCGGCGGCCACCTGCCCTTTGGACATCCCGATCGGTACTGGGATTTTCGGTCGATCGGCCGCGGCGATATCGACTTCGAGCAGGTCATCCGCGGGCTCAACCGCATCGGCTACGACGGTCCGCTGTCGGTGGAGTGGGAGGATCCTGGCATGGACCGAGAGGTAGGCGCCGAGGAATCCTGCACATTCGTGAAAAGCGTGGACTTCCAGCCGTCGGGGAGGGCCTTTGACGAAGCGTTTGCCGAATAAGAACAGTTTATTCTGGAAGCGGCTCCGAATTGGTCTCCCTATTCGGAGCTTTCTTATTCGCCCCTCATTCGTCCCCGCCAGCGCGCGGTTGCGCGTCGGCCAGGACCCGTCGGTTGCGTCGCGCTCGCTTCCGATCTGGATCCGGTCGGGCGGTTACAGATGCAATCTGCCGCACATACGCCTGCGGAAGACGGTGCTGCCGGGCCCCTCGAACCACAAACTGCTTGTACCACTCGAACGGCGTCAGCTCCTCGTTTATGTAGCTTTGCATCGCCTGATAGGTAAACGCGTCGCGCGTTCCCGAGACTGACTCAACGCGGACGGTTTCCTGCGTGTATCCTGCACCGAGCCCCTCAGCGCGATCCAGATGCTCTTTTTCGTTCGGGTCAATCTTGAAAACCACGCCGTGGACGGTCGTGGACTCCCTCGCTTGCATGATGCTGCACTTGGCCGACCCATCCTTTCCTCGCTTATGGAAGGCAAGCTCACATCCCGGAAGCTGGGCCCGAGATATCGGCTGGGCCGATGGCACGCGGCGCTGCAGCCGCTCGGTGCACATATTTGAGCCATAAGCGAAGTAGAACATAGCCATATTGCAATAGGGAGACCTCTTATCTGAGCTTTCCGAGACGCAGCTCAAATCCCAGTCCTCCGAACGGGTGTCCGGTATTGACGTTGGCAAACGCGTACATCCCGAGCGACACGAGGCGCGTCGGCGTCCACATGACCTGCCCCTCCAACGGAAATCCAATCATTGGATCGAGTTCCTCGCCCTCTCCTCCGCCAAATAGGTGCGAATAGCGCTGGCCTCCAATTATGGAAGCTCCCACGCCGGCCGAAAGGAAAAAGTGCTCCGACGATGTCGCCCGTCCATAGAGAAAGGCAACGTCCCACGTCTCGCCTCCCCAGTTGGGATCGGTACTTACGGTACGGAGCGAGAGCACGTGGCGGTCAAATTCAAGGGCTATGCCTCCGCTCACGCCCGGTCCCAGCGTTGTCATTGTGGGACCGCCCCGCACCCAATAGGTAGGTTCCGAACCTTCCTCACCTGGAAGCTGGGCGGACGCCACCGGCAGCCCCAACATACTTAACCCAATGACGAGACAGAGATATCGCACATGCGTCATGAACGTTAGACCTCGAGAAATGCAAGTAATTGCTTTAGAATCGCGGATTGACAACATCGGCGAAGTCCGAGCCGAAGGTGTAAGAGAGCGCAATCGATCCTGAAATGGAGAAGTCCGTCGCAAGCTCGCGCTGGTCGAGCAGCACATCCTCTACGCTCGTATCGCCCCGTGGCAGGGAAAGCTGATCCTGGATCATCTCGAAGCTGCCCCAGAAGTTCAGCGAAAGTCCTTCGGTAATGCGCACCGAGGCGTTGCCAAAGAACTGGGCGCGGTAGTGGCTTGCGTTGTGAAGGTAGTGGGAGCCCGTCAGACTGGCGCTCAGGTCGCCCCACGGCTGCTGATAGCTCACCGCCGCCTCCAGCTCGTGGTTGACAAGACGTTCGGCGGTTTGGAGAAAGATCGTTTCCTCGTAGTAGTCGACCTCCGTGATGCCTAGACGATAGGTAAATGTTATCGAGCGCCGGTTGTGCTCTTCGTAGGGAAACACGCTGTACTCGACGCCGGGGTTGAGCCGGACTCGATGGTTCAGGTTGCGATCGTCGCGAGTGATGTAGTCACCAAAGAGACCAAGCGACCAGTGGTCTGTTATGCTCCGGATCGCGTAGCTATCAAACCCATGGCGATGATTCTGGCTGGTGACCGCTTCCTCGCCCTCTTGGTCGATGCGAACGTAGCCGAAGTTGAAGTAAGGGCGAAGCCGCGTCTTCCAGTCTGCAGTCACCCGATCCGCAAAGAATCCCCATCGGGAGTCAAAATCGACCCGGTTGGATTCGAGGTTGACCTGAATACCGCCGGCGTAGAAATCAAAAACCCAGTGGTTCCATGGGTCCTCTTCGACTCGAGTCGTTTCTTCCCCCCGTTCTTCAAGCCCTTCGTAGTCCAGCGCTAGCTGCTCGCCGAGCGAGGTCTGCATGGCGTAGGGCGCAAACCCCATTTCCAGCACGCGATTCATCTCGCTCCGCGTTTCGTCCCACGTGTCGTTCCGATCCGACGTGTGGGTGAGCGTAAGTTCCAGATCGCTGAACGCGCGCTGCCCGAGAAAGGCAAACTCGTACCGGTTTCCGCCCCCTCCTGTGCTCTCCCGCGTGATAAGGACGTGCACGTCGGCCTGACCCGGGTCGCGGACATACCGCACGAACGTTACTTCCTGACGCATATAGTCATAGTCGCACCGGGTATTACAGTCGATATAGACCCGTGGAGCATCGTCCAGCTGACGTTCGGCTGCATCCTCTTCAGGTCCTTCTTCCTCTTGGGCATATGCGTTTGGCACCAGAACGCCCCCAATAAGCAGAAAGAAGAGAAAAGTGCTTGCAACTCGAGTCTTACACATTCGCTCGAAACGAAATATTCCAGTTTCGTACTCCTGTTCTTTTTCTACCCGCAACAGTCCCCTCGCCGTTGCAAACAGGGATGGGTGACGCGGCCGATCTCCACCGTTATGATCGGGCGATGTCTTTTGCCTATCTGCAGGACTTTGTTCGGGCAGTCAACATAATACAGAAATAGATGCTGCTTGATCGCGGAACTGAAGATGGATCGGTCAGCCGCACGCCGGCTTTCCCAGCCGCACGCTCAAGTTGCACATCGAACATAGTGATCTCCGAGCCTACGGTAGCGCCCACAGCTCCATCCGCTGCACGGCTTGACTTTCACAGGTGGACACATACACCCTCATGGCGCGTACGGTTTAGTTGCGCTGTTCCCTCGCTTGCATTGGTGTTGCTTCGCATGTCGGTTTCGCTCGGCTTCAGCCCGTGGCTTCTTGCCCTCTGCGTACTCCTTGCCGGAGGGATCACCTACTGGTCGTACCGCACAACAACGCCCTCCGTCTCTTCAGGACGTCGCGCGCTGATGGGTGGGCTCCGCTTCCTTGCCCTGACGCTCCTCTTCTTCCTGCTGTTCGACCCCATCCTACGCATGCTGGATGATCAGGAGGAGCCGCCGGTGCTCGCGGTTCTCGTCGACAACAGCGCCAGCATGCCGCTCATCGGCAGCACCGCGCTTGACACGACCGACACGGCTCCGGAGGATGCTCTGCGTGATGCCCTTACTCCTCTCGACGACGAATCGCTCGACGGAGAGCGCGCCTTCTTCCGGTTTTCCGCATCTGCTCGCCAGCTCGATGCATCTGCACCGCTCGACTCGCTGACTTTCGGCGGCGCCCGAACCAACATTTCTGCCGCGCTGGAGGCGGTGCAGTCGGAGCTTCGTGATGCTAACCTCCAGGGCATCGCGCTTGTCTCGGACGGGCAACATAACGCGGGCCCGAATCCGCTTCGCCGCGCCGAGCGGGCGCCCGTCCCCATCCACACGATCGTCGTGGGAGATACCGTCCAGCAGCGCGACCTCCGCGTCCAGCGTGTCACCACCAACGACATCGGCTACGTGGACACCGAGCAGCCCGTGGAGGTCAACATCCGAGCTGACGGCACCGAAGGCGAGCGCGTTACGGTGTCGCTGCGCAGCGATGGCGCCGAGCTCGATGCGACGGAGATCACGCTGCCCGATGGAGACGGCGAACGCACCGCCGACCTGCAGTTCACGCCGGAAGAAGAGGGCTTGCAGCGCTTGGTTGCCCATGTCACCGAACTCGAGGGCGAAGTAACCTACGAGAACAATCGCCGCCCCTTTTCTATCCAGGTGCTCGAGCGCAAGCGGCAGATTCTCCTCCTCGGTGGCGTTCCGTCGCCCGACTTCACAGCTACGCGCCGGCTGCTCGAGCGGGACGAAGACACGGAAGTTGATGCCTTCGTCCCCACTCCGGGTGGAACCTTCTATCAAGGAGAACTGCCCGACGACTTCTCAGCGTTCGATGCTGTTGTGATGGCGGGTTTTCCGAGCGACAATCTTTCGTCGTCGACGCTCGAACGTATTGCAGGAAACATCGAGGCTGAGGAGAATCCTCTCTTTTTCGTTCTCGGACCGGATACCGACCTGGACGCGCTTCAGACCCACTTCTCGGATCTCCTGCCCGCTGCTCCAGAGGTCGTCCGCGAAGGCTCGATGGATGCTGCGCTCACTCCCACCTCGCAGGGCACCCGGCATCCTATCTTTGGTGACGTTGAGACGGCGGATGAGTTTTGGAGCCAGCTTCCCCCTCTTCGCGTGAACGAGAGCCGGTGGGCCCCGTCGCCGGATGCCCGCGTGCTGGCCACTCCTGAGGTGCGAGGAACCATCCTCGACGATCCGCTGCTCGTCATTCGAAGCCGTGCAGGCCAGCGATCGGCTGCCTTCCTCGGAACGCGCGCTTGGCGGTGGACAAACCTGCCCGCTGATCTGGAGGACGCAGCTTCTCTCTGGCCCTCCGTATTTCAGAACACTCTCGAGTGGGTGGCGACGCGCGAAGACGACCGGCTTGTTCGCGTCGAGCCGACCGAGGAGACCTTCGGCGGCGCCGAACCGGTCACCTTCACGGGCCAGGTGTACGATGAGAGTCTCAATCCCGTGCCCGACGCCACCGTTGACGTGACGGTCACTGACTCCGACGGCACGGAATACCCGCACACGATGGAGCCCACCGGCAACGGCCGCTACACGCTCGACGTTGGCACGCTCCCACAAGATACGTACACATACGAAGTGGAGGCCGAGCGGAACGAGGCGCAACTGGGCACTGACCAGGGCGAGTTTGCCGTCGAAGAGCTGGTCCGGGAGTTTCAGGATACCCATGCCGATGCGGCCACCATGCGCCAGATCGCCGAGCGGTCCGGAGGTCAGTTTTTTACAGCGGACGAATCGGGAGCGCTGTTCGCTTACCTCGATCAAGCAGAGTCTTTCGCACCTCAGATTGTAACGAATGAGCGAGAAATAGAACTGTGGGATCGATACCCGTTTCTCATCCTCGTCGTCGCGCTCCTAACGGCAGAGTGGACGCTGCGTAAGCGCAGCGGCATGGTGTAGCCCTCCTTCTGCAGCTCTTTCTGCGGCGTCCTCTTGACGGCACGCTGAATCAGAGGCCGCTGCTCCTAGAGGTGCGCCAAGGGTCGCCGCTTCAAACTTCCTCCCGCGAATCTATCAAGCGGCTCGCCTGTATAGGTAAGCTGGGCTCCTGGCCCGTCGCCTCCACTCATCAACTACTGTCCCTCATGGGTTCTGAAGTCCCCTCTTCTGGTCTACAACGCGCTCCGGATGCTCTTGGCGAACTAGTCAATGACACCGACTCGTTCGACCAGCTTCTCATCTCGATCCGGCGCCATCTTCATCAGCATCCGGAGGTCGGCATGCAGGAGCACGACACGAGCCGATTTATCCGCTCTACGCTTGAGCGGTACGGATTCGACGTTAAGGGCCCTGTTGCCAAGACCGGGTTGTATGTCGACATAGAGGGAGACCGTCCCGGCCCCATGATCGGATACCGGGCCGATATCGACGCGCTGCCGGCGAATGATGCCAAGCATGTGCCATACAAGTCACACAACGACCAAGCGGCCCACCTGTGCGGTCACGACGCCCATACCGCAGTTGGCATTGGCGTTGCCTTGCTCCTTCGACACTACCGGTCGGAGCTGCAGGGGAGCGTGCGCGTGTTCTTTCAGCCCAACGAAGAGGGACTGCCGAGCGGGGCGCCCCTCATGATTCGCGACGGCGTGATCGACGGGCTCGACGCCGTGTACTGCATTCACGTCGATCCGCGACTTGAGACAGGCCGCTTCGGACTGATCACAGGCCCGGCCACTGCTGCCTCGGACCGATTCGATATCACCGTTGAGTATGAATCCACAGGGCATTCCGCCCGGCCGCACGAAACGGTGGATACGGTTTGGATCGCCAATGATATCATGACCAGCCTCTACCAGCTGGCGGGGCGCGTCACCGACGCTCGCAACTCCACGATTCTCACCGTGTGCCGCTTCGACGCGGGCGAGGCATACAACGTGATTCCGGAACGCGTCATCTTCGGTGGCACCCTCCGCACAACAAGCCCTCACGACCGCGCCTACCTGCGCCAGCAGATGGAGCGAACAGCCACCCAGCTGGCTGGTGCCTACGGGGCAAGCGCATCGTTGGAGATGGAGCACGGGGCCCCTCCCGTCATGAACGACGCGAACCTGATCCAGGAGGTTGAAAAAACCATCCGTGCGCAGTTCGACGATGATGCCGTGCACCACATTCCGCAGGCGAGCATGGGAGGTGAAGACTTTGCTCACTACCTGGAGCACATCCCCGGCGCTCTCATTCGCGTAGGCACCTCGTCCACGCCCGAAACGAGCTACCCGCTCCACGACGTGCGCTTCGATATCGACGAGTCGGCGCTGGTTCCCGCCACACATCTTATGAGCCGCGTGCTTATCAATCATCTGGAAGATTATCCGTTGGATAACGGCTCCCCGACTCTTTCCTGACACGTCTGTGCGCTGGTGGCGCGCTGGTATGACGACCGTTCGCTCATAGGACCCCTTGGCTTCTGTTGTAGCATGGGTAGAATGTGGATCTTCCCTCTCGCGCACCACCTTCTATCCATACTCTCATGGCATCTCAGATTCCGACGCCAGCAGCGGTTGGCTGCCTGTGCGTACTGGTTGTCCTGGAACTGATCACTGCTCCTCTGGCGCCCGCTCAGGAGACCGGTTTCTTCCCTTCTGTCACAACTGCCGAGCGCGTAGCTCCCGCCGTAGTCGATGTGTATCTAGACGCTCCCGTCACGCGTGCGCCGATGTCTCCATCAGCTTTTGCCGTCGACGCAGGCCTCGCTCCGTCCTCGGTCGAAGTGAAGGGCGATGGGAAACGCGTTCGGCTTACGTTCGACGCGCCGGTCGAAGCATCCGACCTCTCCATCCGCGATGCGCGTCCTCTCCCTGACGGCTCGCACGCCACCCGAGAGCTTCCGATTGCCGACCCGCCCGCACCGGGCGAAGTCGTAATCACGGAAATTATGTACCAGCCCCTGTCCGCCTCCGACGGCGGGGCCCCCCAGACGGAGTACTTTGAAGTGCTGAACCGAACGTCGCGTACGCTGAGCCTGCGCGGCGCATTCTGGACGGACGCGCCCGATGCCCACGGAGAAGCCGACACGACTCGGCTCGGCGACCGTCCGCTGACGCTCGCACCCAATGGCTATGCCGTCGTCTTCGCAGCACCCGACGGAACGCCCGATCCCGCCCGCGACTCCAGGCTCGCCCGCGCTTTTCCTGAGATTGACTTCACCGCCTCCTCTATCATCCTCGCTCCCATCCCGTCGCATCGGATCGGCCTGCTCGTACAGGGCAATCTCGTTCGTCTGCACCGTAGCGACGGGACCCCGCTCACCGAAACGCATTATGATCCGGACTGGCACGATCCGAACCTGCCGACGCCGCGCGGCGTCGCGCTCGAGCGGATCGATACTGCCCGCGACAGCAACACGCCTCTCGACTGGGCAAGCAGCGCGCATCCGTCAGGCGGCACGCCGGGCATGGCCAACTCCATAGCCAGCGATCCCACGGCCCGGCCTCCCGACCCTGATGAGCTGACACTCAACGAGATACTTTTTGACCCGCTCGCTGACCCTGACCGTCCACATCCCAAGCAGGTCGAGTATATCGAACTGTTCAACCGAACCGGCGACCGTCTCGAACTCAATGGACTGTTGTACACCGACCAGCCGAACGACCAGGGCGTCGCGGATACACTGCGAGTGGCTCACGGCCCGACGGTGGTGGCCCCTGGCGGATTTGCGGTCATCTTCGCGGCCCCGGACCGCCCTCCGGATCCGGCTATGTCCTCCCGGCTAGCCGCGGCCTTTCCCGAAACCAATTTCGCTTCTCCGAACGTGACGCTTCTCCCTCTCCCACGTCAGCGGCTGGGCCTGCGCAACACCGGCGACCGCGTGCGCATCCAGCGCGCCGACGGCACCGTGCTTACGGACGTCCGCTACGCTCCCAGCTGGCATGCTCATGGGCTAGCCACCACGAAAGGTACTGCGCTGGAGCGGATCAGTCTGGATGCCCCCACCGAGGCGGCCTCCAACTGGACGAGCAGCGTGGATTCAGCCGGAGGTACACCAGGACGCCCCAACTCGGTATCGTTTGGATACCAGGATTCCTCCTCTCTCGGATTAACTGTCGAGCCGTCCCCGTTTGCTCCCGACGGAAACGGGCGTAACGCGACGACAGAGATCCGGTACGTACTACCCGACGACGTAGCACTTGCCCGCGTGCGAATCTTCGATGCAATGGGCCGGCTGGTGCGCACGCTTGAAGAGGCTGCGCTGGTCAGCCGCGAGGGCGCATTCACCTGGGACGGCCGCGACGACAACGGTCGTTCCCTTCGCATCGGGATCTACGTCGTGCTGCTTGAGACCGTCGACGCAGAAGGTGGAAACACGCGCTCCTACAAAGACTCTGTAGTATTAGCCCAGCCGCTGTAATATAAATGCCCACAGCACCGTTGGCCTTTTCCTGGAACTGGACCTCCGAGGCTATCGTTGCAAGACAGCGTAGAGCGGTGCTCGTGACCACCGCTCTCCAGCACGTTTGTTCAATCACTGCTACGCAAACCTATGCCTGAGACTGCCACCCAATCCAACGTTCCGATCGACATCAGCTCCACCGCCGCCGAGAAAATCCGGAACATCATGAAGACCAAGAAGATTCCGGAGGGCTACGGACTTCGCGTCGGTGTCAAAGGGGGAGGCTGTTCGGGCATGAGCTACGTTCTCGGCTTCGACAAGGAGCGCGAGAAGGATCAGACCTACGAAATCGACGGCATTCCCGTCCTCATGGACAAGCGGCACGGACTCTACCTCATGGGGACTACCGTGGACTACCATGATGGACTGAATGCCCGCGGATTTACGTTTGACAACCCGAATGCCACAGAGACGTGTGGATGTGGCTCAAGTTTTGCTGCGTAAACCACACGTGCCGCTGCCACGTTTTGAGGCGTCCGTCCCTGCGTGAATTCGTTTCTGTTCTGTTGCGTTGTGCGCGGGCGAATGCGCAACCCAGAGGAACAGTGTTCTCCAGGGGACGGTACTTTAATTGAAGTTCTTGGCGGCTCCTCTCCCTTGCTGACTGCGCCGATGGACCTCCCGCACTCGACCGGTGCAGTCACTCGCGACTGACCATAGCTTTTGAAGCTTGATCCCTTATTTCCATGGAAGGTAACTTCTCAAATCGTGTTCGAGACGTGATCTCCTACAGCCGAGAAGAGGCAATTCGTCTCGGGCACGATTACATTGGCACAGAACACCTGCTACTCGGGATTATTCGTGAGGGGGAAGGTATTGCTGTCAAGATCCTACGCAACCTCGGGTGTGATCTCTTCAAGTTGAAGAAGGCCGTCGAAGACACGGTCCGAAGCACCGGCGGCTCGCTTTCCGTGGGTAATATCCCGCTGACGAAGCAAGCCGAAAAGGTGCTCAAGATCACCTACCTCGAGGCAAAGTTGTACAAGAGCGACGTCATCGGTACCGAGCATCTGCTGTTGAGTCTGCTCCGCGACAACGAAAACATCGCGGCTCAGATCTTGCAGCAGGGATTCTCGGTCACCTACGATGCCGTGCGCTCTGAACTTGATTCAATCATCAGCGGAAAACCTTCTTCGTCTTCACCTTCTTCCTCAACCTCCTCCTCTTCCTCAAGTGGCAGTGGTTCCAGTGGACAACTGTCATCTGGATACGGAAAAGAAAGCAGCGAAATGGAAAAAAAGAGCAAGACACCAGTGCTAGACAATTTTGGCCGCGACCTCACCGAATTGGCCGAAGAGAACGAGCTCGATCCCATCATCGGGCGGCAAAAGGAGATTGAGCGTGTTGCTCAGGTCCTGAGTCGTCGCAAGAAAAATAACCCGGTGCTGATTGGCGAACCGGGTGTGGGTAAAACGGCGATTGCCGAGGGCTTGGCGATGCGTATCGTAGAGCGCAAGGTAAGCCGCGTGCTCTATGACAAGCGCATCGTGACCCTCGATCTCGCCTCGCTGGTCGCCGGCACGAAGTACCGCGGCCAGTTCGAGGAGCGCATGAAAGCCGTCATGAAGGAGCTCGAGAAGAACGAGGATATCATCCTCTTCATCGACGAGATCCACACGATCGTCGGTGCCGGCGGCGCGTCGGGTAGCCTCGACGCCTCGAATATGTTCAAGCCCGCCCTCGCGCGTGGCGACCTGCAATGCATCGGTGCCACGACGCTCGACGAGTACCGCGAGAACATCGAGAAAGACGGCGCGCTCGACCGGCGCTTCCAGAAGATCATCGTCGATCCCTCCACGCCGGAGGAGACGATGAACATCCTCAAGAGCATCCGGACGTACTACGAGGACCATCACAACGTCCGGTACTCGGATGAGGCGCTGGAGCTCGCCGTGAAGCTGAGCGACCGGTACATAACCGACCGCTTCCTGCCGGACAAGGCTATCGACGTGATGGACGAGGCCGGCGCTCGCGTGCACCTGTCCAACATCAAGGTGCCGCAGAGCATCCTCGATCTCGAAGAGAAAATCGAGGACGTCAAGGATGAGAAAAATCAGGTCGTCAAGAGCCAGCGCTTTGAAGAGGCCGCTCGCCTGCGTGACAAAGAGAAGAATCTGCAGGAAGAGCTCGAGGACGCCAAGCGCGAATGGCGCGAGCGCACCGAGACGGAGATCCACGACGTCACGACCCAGAACATCGCTGAGGTCGTGTCGATGATGACCGGCATTCCGGTCGACAAGATCTCCGAGCCGGAGCAGAAGAAGCTCCTCAAGATGGAAGAGGCCCTCAACGAGCGCATCGTGGGTCAGGACGAAGCCATCGAGAAGCTCTCCAAGGCCATCCGCCGCACACGCGCCGGCCTGAAGGATCCCGAGAAGCCGATCGGCTCGTTCATCTTCCTCGGTCCGACCGGTGTCGGAAAAACCGAGATGGCCAAGGTGCTGACCGAGTACCTGTTTGACTCGCAAGAGTCGCTCATCCGCATTGACATGAGCGAGTACATGGAGAAGTTCTCGGTTAGCCGCCTCGTTGGTGCCCCTCCGGGATATGTAGGCCACGAGGAAGGCGGTCAGCTGACGGAAAAAGTCCGCCGCAAGCCCTACTCCGTTGTCCTGCTCGACGAGATCGAGAAGGCGCACCCGGATGTATTCAACATTCTGCTCCAGGTGCTGGACGACGGCATCCTGACCGACAGCCTCGGCCGCAGGGTGGACTTCCGTAACACGATCCTCATCATGACGTCCAACATTGGAACGGACGACATCAAGAGCTACGGTGAGGGCATCGGCTTCTCCCAGCCGACCGAGGAGTCGGACTTCAACTATCAGTCCATGAAGAGCACGGTTCAGGACGCGCTCAAGAACGTCTTCAATCCGGAGTTCTTGAACCGCCTGGACGATGTGATCGTCTTCCATCCGCTGGAGAAGGATCACATCTTCAAGATCATCGACATCATGTCGGAGGATCTCTTCGAACGGGCGGAAGAACTCGGAATTTCCATCGAGTTCGATGAGTCGGCGAAGGAGTTCTTGACCGACAAAGGCTTCGATCCGAAGTACGGAGCACGTCCTCTGCAGCGGGCTCTTCAGAAGTATGTTGAAGACCCAATGTCAGAAGACATCCTGCACGAGAATATTACCGAGGGTGACTCCGTTCTCGTCCGCTACGAAGAGGATGAGAATGAAGACGAGCTCAACTTCGAGGTTGAGCCTGGGGAGCCTGAAGCTGAAGAGACAGAGACCAACGGTGAAGCTGAATCGGGCGACTCCGAGGAAGCAGAGCCGGCAACCTCAGCGGAAGGCCCCTCCGCGAACGACGAGAAAGAGTAAGGTCGATTGGTCCCTCTACCAACCTCAAGCCCCGCGGCTTTTATCGAAGCCGTGGGGCTTTTCTTATGGTAAGGCTTTGTGGAACTGCTCTCGGCCTTTCCTTCCGAATGCTATTTCCCGTAGCCTGCTTACGATTCAAGCTGCGCGTACTGCATACGCTCTCCAGCCTGCGTCTCTTCGACACGCACAGGCACAGCCTCTGCAAAAGGCGGGCCGTCAAAGACGAACGTATGAAATTCGCCGTTTTCCCCGCACGGGTCAGTGCCATCTGGTAGATCCTTCAGAAATGATGTGTCGTAGTGGCGGCCGGCAAATCCGGCATCGAGCTGCGTCGTGTCAACACTGGTCACAATCGCCTGGTACCCTTGGCCGATGAAGCGCCGAGCGAGCCGGGCCGTGTCTTCGCCCCAGATTGGGAATATAGGAGTGGCCCCAATCCGTCGGAGCACCTCTTCCCGATATGCTCGGACGTCTTCCAGATGGAGGTCGCCCACGGCCACCTGTTCAACGCCCCACGCGAGTAGCGGCTCGAGCGCCGCCTCCAGCTGCTCTTCGTATACCTCGTTGGAAGGAGACGGCGGGACGCGCATGACATGCACCGGAATATCGAGCGAGGCTGCCTGCTTCTCGATTAGATCGAGTGGCGTGCCGTGTGCCGTAACGACTTCCGCATCCGCTGTGACCGTCGTGAGCAATGCCTCCACCGAAACACCCTGCTCCTGAAGCGCCTCCAGCGTGAGCATCGCGTCCTTTCCCCCACTCCACATTACAGCGACTCGGCGCGTCTCGTCCATCAGTCTTTTCGTTAGCTGATTCGATGGCAATTTTCTCTGGATACTGAACTTCGCCGCGGCTTGATTCGTCCCTGGAAACAGCACGGATCCATCATCCGTGGAGTAGAAGCGTCTACTCTACACTGCTACCCCTCCTCTTTTCCATGATTGATCGCATCGCAATTATCGGTACCGGACTGATCGGCGGATCGCTGGGTCTTGCCTGGCGCCGCCACAATTCCGACCTCACCATCATTGGCCACGATCGCCCCGAGGTGCTGGAGAAAGCCGAAGAGCGCGACGCCATTACGGCTAAAGCAGCTGATCCTGCGCGGGCCGTTGAGAATGCTGATCTGGTGGTGCTGGCCACCCCAACGCGCACCATCCTCCGGATGCTCGAGCAGATTGCTCCCCATCTCTCTCCCGGCACATTCGTGACCGATGTCGCCTCGGTAAAGACGCCCGTGCTCGAGCAGGCCCAAGACGTACTTCCCGACGAAGTTGCTTTCCTCGGCGGTCATCCCATGGCCGGCTCGGAGGAGCAAGGCATTGACCATGCCTCTCCGCTACTCTTTGAGAATGCCGCCTACGCGCTCTGTCCGCTGAACGGAGACGCAGAAGCGCTGGGCCCGTACGAGCCGGTGGTCGACTGTATTGAAGCGGTAGGGGCTCGCCCGCTCGTGATCGACGCGGCATCGCACGACCGCATCGCCGCCACGGTCAGCCACGTGCCGCAGCTGCTCGCCGTGGCCCTCGTCAATGCCGCCGGCGAACTCGACTCCGACGACGAGCCCGTCCTCCAGCTCGCTGCAGGCGGCTTTCGCGACATGACGCGGATTGCATCCTCCCCCTTCGACATGTGGCGCGACATTCTCGTCGGCAACCAGGGCGCTGTGTTGGATGCGATCGGCCGGCTTATGCGTTCTTTCCGATCCATCCGTAACCGCGTGGCTATGGAAGAGTGGGAGGACCTGGGCGAGCTGTTTGATCAAGCGCACGACCTCCGAGCGAACATCCCGACCGATACGAAAGGGTTTCTGCAGCCTCTGGCCGACGTATTCGTCGAGGCCGAGGATCAACCGGGCGTGCTGCACCGCATGACAGGCGCTCTCTACGATGCCGATCTGAACGTGAAGGATATCGAACTGCTCAAATTCCGAGAAGGTACCGGCGGTACGTTCCGGCTGAGCTTTGAGTCGGAGGCGGCTGCAAGCGAGGCGGTAGACGTGCTCAACGCTGCCGACTATCCGGCCCACCGTCCCTGATCACCCAGCGCTTCATCAAATGCCGCCAGCCCATTGACTCGAGGGACCCTGAGGCGTATCATAATGTATTGGAAAATGCTATCTTATTTTCACTACGTACCCGCATTCCATGTCCTCCTCTCCTACGACGCTTAAAACAACTCCACTCCACGACCGTCACCAGAAGCTCGGTGCGCGGATGATGGAGTTCGGCGGATTCGAGATGCCTGTCCAGTACACAGGCATCATTGAAGAGCATAAGGCTGTCCGCACGCGAGCCGGTCTCTTCGACATTAGCCATATGGGCGAGGTCCTGATCGAAGGCTCCGACGCGCTCGACTTTATTCAGCGCATCGCCACAAACGATATGAGCCGCCTGTATGACGGCCGCGCGACGTACACCGTCATGTGCCAGCCCGACGGCGGTATCGTGGACGACTTCGTCGCTTATCAGCTGCGGGAGGACGCCTTCATGGCTGTGATCAATGCGGCGAACATCGAAAAAGATGTTTCCTGGATGCGCACCCACAACTTCGGGGACGTAGAAATCAACAACATATCGGACGAGACCGCTTTACTCGCCCTTCAGGGACCGAAGTCCTTTGAGATTGCCCAATCTCTCACCGATGCGGATCTTGACGACCTGAAGTTCTACCATTTCACAGAACTCACCAACGGCTCTTTCCTTGGCTGCGACCGCGTTATCCTCTCCTACACTGGGTACACCGGAGAGCGTGGACTGGAGATCTACTGCGCTGCTGACGAGGCTGGGCGAGTGTGGGATGCCATCCTGGAGGCGGGCGAGGAGGAAGGCCTCCTTCCCACGGGGCTCGGCGCTCGCGATACGCTCCGGCTCGAAGCAGGTCTATGTCTTTACGGCAACGACATCACAGCGGATACTAATCCGCTCGAAGCTGGCCTGAGCTGGGTGGTGAAGTTTGATAAAGGGGATTTCATTGGCCGCGACGCCCTGCTTTCCGTCCAACGGCAGGGACCGGACCGAAAGCGCGTCGGCTTTGTTGCCGATGAACGAGGCATTCCACGTAACGACCACGCGATCCTAGATCCGGACCGTGAGACACGCATCGGCACCGTCACGAGCGGCTCCCAGTCTCCTATGCTTGAGAAAGGCATTGGAATGGGCTACGTGCCGAATGACCCCGCGTATACGGAGCCGGGCGCCTCGCTACGCATTGATACCGGTCGCCGCCAGCTGGCGGTAACCGTCGCGGAACCGCCCTTCCACGAAGACGCCTAGCCCCTGCCACGACCCTTTCCCCATCTTTCACCAGCTCTTGTGATACGGCATGAACGTTGAAGTATTTTTATCTTGCGCGCAGGTACAGGAGGAGGACGTGCGCGAGCGGACTGTTGTCGTGATTGATGTGCTCCGCGCCTGTTCAACCATTGTGACGGCCCTCCACCACGGGGCCCGCGCCATTTTACCCGTGCGCGATATGGCGCAGGCCGGAAAAATTGCGAGCAACCTCGATCCCGACGTGTACCGCCTCGGCGGCGAACGAGACGGGAAGAAAATTGATGGTTATCATCTCGGAAACTCGCCTCTTGAATACACTAAGGATGCGGTTGAAGGGCGTGACGTCATTCTCAACACTACAAATGGCACGAAGGCCCTGTCCCGGTCGCGCGCCGCGGAGCACCTGGTGGCCGGCACGTTCTTAAACGCCGATCGAGTCGTTGACTTCATCGACGACACCGATCGCCCCCTCACCATCGTGTGTGCGGGATGGCACAACCGGATTTCGCTTGAGGACACCGTCTGTGCCGGGCTTCTGCTGGATCGCGTATGGGACGGCGGCCGGCCAGACTCCGTGTCGGACGCTGCCCACACGGCTCTGACGCAGTACCAGCACCACAGGGACGATGTGACCGAGATGCTCCGCCACTGCAATCACGCGCAGCGTCTGATTGAAATGGGATGCGAGGACGACGTCGATTACTGCCTGCGCCTCGACCAGCTCTCCGTTCTTCCCTATTACCGCGATAATCGCCTCGTTCGATACGACGGAGTCGCAGCATCCGACTCTAAGGCCAAAAAGGAGACATCCTCCTGATGTCCTCATCGATGATTGCCTGAACGCACGCTCTGTGCTGCTCACGGCTTGTTTCTCTTTCCGAAATGGCCAAAAACAAACGGACACGTTCGAAGAAGCGCTCGGACGACGCCCCACTTATCCCTACCGAGCGCAAACAGGAAGTTCTGGGGCTGCTGCTAATGGCCCTCGGCGTGCTTCTTTCGCTCGCCATCCTCACGTACAGCCCCGGAGACCAGTCGGTCGTTGAGCGCGTTACCTGGCAGCAAGCTCTGAGCCCGACCGACGTGCAGGCGGAAAACGCGCTCGGTCTGGTGGGCGCCGTGTTGGCCCAAGGCCTTGTCCCAAACCTCCTGGGCTATATGACTTTGGCGCTGACCGGACTCCTGGTCGTCTGGGGATATATAACGTTTCGTCGCCGCTTTCCGCTGTACCTTCCGCTCCAGAGCGTCCTGGTTATCATTGGGACATTCATAGCGGCCGGTATCATCGGATGGTTTAGCGCAATTCTGGAGGTTGACCTCAGCCACTGGGGCGGTGCAGTGGGCACTGGCGTCGGCGGATGGATGGCAAATGTGTTGGGCGGAATCGGTTCGTTTATCGTGCTTGTGGTGGCCGGACTTACCACCCTGCTGCTGGCCATCGATCACGACATCCAGCGTACGATCGACCGGTTCGGTAATGCCGCACGCTCCCTCGCAGATCACCTTGCCTCCTGGTGGACCTCGCTCCAAGAGCAGTGGGAAACGTACCGGGAGAAGCAGGCGCAGCGCCGCCGAGAGCGCCGCGCTCAACGCGAGCAGGCCCAACTTGAGCAAGAGGAGGCGTCCTCCAACGCTGCACCGGATCCGTCGCAAGAAGCCGACGACGGGCCGGAGCACGCCTCTCGCGCCGCGCCTCGTCCGCCGAGTCCTCCGTCCGAGCCTCCTGAAGAATCCGCATCCAAATCCTCTCAGGAGGATGCGGCTCCCTCCTCTCTGCCCTCTTCTGCAGACTCAGACACCAACGGATCGGACTACCAGCGGCGCAATGATCTTTTTCGCCGAGAAGGAGACTCGTCCGACGCTCAGCCAGCAGAAACAGAATCGCCGACGGCTGACTCCGATCCTGCTTCTTCCTCGGACGAGTCAAGCCCGTCGACCAGCACGCAGCCCGAAGAGAAGTCTGCAACCGAAGCCGACACAACCGAAACCGACGCAGACAAAGCCGACCGAAAGGAGGCGCCGCCGGACGAAACGCACGACGAGGAGACCCACGACGACGTCGAACTCCAGGTGCAGGAGCAGATCGAGGAGGAGAAAGCGGACGAGATCGAACGCGTCGAGGACACTGAACAGGAAGATTTCGAGGAGTACGCGCCGCCCTCCATCGATCTTCTCGACGCCGACGACGAGGACCAGAGCATCAACTTTGACGAGCTGGAACGCAACAAGCAGGTCCTGCTCGACAAGCTCGACACGTACGGTATCGAGATTCAAAACATAAAGGCCGTCGTCGGGCCCACCGTGACGCGCTACGAGTTGACTCCTGCTCCGGGCATTAAGGTCAGCAGCATCAAATCGCGGGAGGACGACCTGGCGATGGCCATGGCCGCGCAGGGCATTCGCATGATTGCCCCCATCCCGGGCAAGTCGGCCGTAGGCGTCGAGATCCCCAACCGCCACCGCGAGCTCGTTCGCCTCAGCGACGTCATCGGCACGGCCAAATTTCGCGATGCGGACATGGAGCTGCCCATTCCGATTGGCAAAACGATCGAAGGGGAGGTCTTTCTGGCCGACCTGACGAAAATGCCCCATCTGCTCATCGCCGGCGCCACGGGATCGGGGAAGTCGGTCGGGCTCAACGCGCTCATCATGGCGCTCATCTACGCCTCCCACCCGGCCAATCTGAAGTTCGTTATCGTCGACCCCAAGAAAATTGAGCTGCAGCAGTACGAGGCCATCGAAGACCATTTTCTGGCGACGCCCGCTGACATTGACGACCCGGTCATCACCGACATTGAAGAGGCGCAGGGCGTCTTCAAGAGCTGCGAGAAGGAGATGGAGGAGCGCTACGATCTGCTCTCCAAAGCCAGCGTGCGTAACATTCAGGCCTACAATCAGAAATTCCAGCGTGGCGACCTCGACCCCGAGGACGGCCACCGGCACATGCCCTACGTGGTCGTCGTGGTGGACGAGCTCGCCGACCTGATGATGACAGCCGATGAGGTCGAGGAGCCCATCGCCCGGCTCGCGCAGATGGCGCGTGCTGTGGGCATTCACCTCGTGCTGGCCACCCAGCGCCCATCCGTCGATGTCATCACGGGCCTCATCAAGGCGAACTTCCCGTCGCGGATTGCTTATCAGGTGGCCTCGAGCGTCGACTCTCGAACGATCCTGGATCAGACCGGCGCCGAGGGACTTGTCGGCAACGGCGACCTGCTCTACATGAACGGCAGCCGCATTGTCCGCCTGCAGGGCCCTTTCGTTTCCGTCGAAGAGGTCGATCGCATCAACCAGTACATCGCCGACCAGCAGGGGCCTGGCCCGTATACCCTTCCGTCGCTGGAGGAGAGTGGTCACGGCCCGGACGTCACGCTGGGCGTTTCAGGAACCGACGAACTCTTCGAGAAGGCCGCCAAGATTACGGTGCGGCACCAGCAGGGATCTGTTTCTCTGCTCCAGCGGAAGCTTGCGGTCGGGTATACGCGGGCGGCACGTATCGTCGATCAGCTGGAGGAAGCCGGCATCGTCGGCGAACACGCCGGCACGCAGGCCCGAGAGGTGTTCGTTGAGGACGAAGAGGAGCTCGAGGAGCTGCTCGCTGAAGACGGATAGCGAAG
>OBKM01000404.1_pt1 | contig 21662 bp, 22 predicted proteins | sample 1519691 | NCBI WGS metagenome assembly OBKM01 (sample SAMEA37050418, study PRJEB22526) | metagenome | biome: saline pan; feature: lake; material: water | place: Egypt | collected 2015 | depth 0.5 m | reverse complement strand
GTGCCATAGTTTGAGGATAGGAACCGCACAGACCGCTAAACGATAGACCGGCCACTTGGCCGGGGTCACTTCCGCAATCCCAAGCCGTCCGAGTGGACGGCGAGTCAGATTTGCGGCCGTGTTGTTCCCACTTGCATCTCGCCCGTGATGGTAAAAAGCATTGCGACCTCCGTTCGAGCGCTCTGTACGTGGAACTTCGATAGCCCCTATCAGGCAGGTGCTGGTGAATCCCCCCCGGCCAGATCATCATCAACCGTGGTATCAGTTTCCGCTTCGGCTTTCCCCTGTAGTTCGCGGAACTTCTCGGAACGCTCTTCGAGCCACTTCCGGGTATCTGCGTCCGGCGTCTCCCCTTCAGACTCGATCAGGAACGTCGTGATCACGATCGTCTTGATGTACGGCTTGATGATCCCCGAGTAAATAGCGAGGGTTATCCCACCGACGACGATCCAGCCGAACAGCTCGAATGCGGTCGACAGACCGCTCAGTACGGCAGCCAGTGGCGTCAACATGAGGAAGAGTGTGACGCCGAGGGCATACAGTGCACCCACGACCACCAGCGTCGTCGCAAGCACCGGCTTCCACGTCTTCGCGTAGATTACTAGTCCATCAGCAGCGGACTTCCAACGGTTTCCTTCGTGATTCAGGAACATGTAGGCGATGACTGCCTCGTCGATGTACGACGCCGCGATCTCGATTCCCTTCCCGACGAATCGGATCAACTGGGCCAGCGCGGGAACGAACGATACTAGTTCCGAGAACGAAACGACAGCCTTGTTGAATTGCTTGAGCACGCCTTTGACAACGATGTCGACAACGAACAAGGCCGAGGCCTGCATGAACTGATCAGCGACCTTGCTCGTGCCGTGCCGAATCTGGTTCGAGGGTACTTCTCCCGTGTCAACTGCCTCCGCAATGACAGCGATGTGACCGGCCTTGATCAGGTACAGGACGTACTTGACGAGCCACCGCCACACTTTGTAGAACAGCCAGATCGCGATCCCGAGTCCAGCGAGTCCGATCAGGAACGAAGCGGAGCCAAGATCGACGTACGTAAACAGGAGGTAGCCGACGATTCCGAAGTACAGTATCGACAGCCCACCAAGCAGGATACCGATACCGAACCGTAACAGTACGAACGGTGCCGTCTTGACGAATACGCTTGTTGCCGTCTTGAAGTTGGATAGCATTTGCTAACAGAATCGTTTAGGCCGTCATCGTATTTAATGTTGTATATTTGTACTATAATATAATTACTCACAGAGGTCGCAAAATTGAGAGTCCCATTTCAAGCTTCGTAGCGATATTTCCGACCGAGCGCATCTGGTCACTGGACCACTGGGGCGGTGCTATTCTAATTCGAGAGGTTTATTTGTGCCCCCACGGAACTCTTTGTTGTCGACGCGGGCTCGTAGATCAGCGGTAGATCATCCCCCTGGCACGGGGAAGGCCTCGGGTTCAAATCCCGACGAGTCCATTTCCTTCCTCACTTTGCTCGTCAGTCAACGGACTCGTCGACCCTCGCAAACAAACCGCGTTTGCTCAGTCCCGACGAGTCCACTATTCCTGCGTTTCTCACAAATACGTGAGCAGCGCGTATCGTCGCCGAAGACCGGATTTGACGCGGACAAGATATGGATCCACGAGCAACGCGATGTTAACTCTGCAGTGTCACGACAGGCTAACGTCTGAGCGTCACTTTCACTAGAATTTTGCTTTTTTATAGACAGTTCTCACCCACCAAGAATTAATACCTATCCCCGTGTAGTCGAAAATATGCAAGTCAAAGACTGTATGACCTCGCCTGTAGTGACCGTGTCTCCAACTGACACAGTCCACGATGCGATGGGAACGATGCTTGCAGAGCACGTCGGAAGCGTCGTCGTGGCGGATTCGGATCCGATCGGGATCCTCACTCGATCGGACGTGTTGCGGGCTATCTATCGTAACGGTGCAGACGTCGCAGACCAGCGAGTAGAGGATACGATGAGTGCTGATCTTGTAACCATTTCACCCTGTGATTCGGTCGACAAGGCACTCCACGAGATGGAGATACACGATATCAAAAAGTTACCAGTCGTAGGACAACAACTCGTCGGTATAGTTACCTTGACCGATATCGCCCGTAATCGATCTGAGCGGGTGGTCAGGGTAAAGGACGGCCGGACTAACTGAATGTTCTGAAACGGGTTCTCTGAGTCAGGAAGTGTCGTCGGCTCAGGCGAACGTCTTCGAGACGTCCTCGTCTTCGCTTTCCTTCTGGATCTTCTCCCAGGCGTTCCGGAAATCAGTCATCCGAATATCCGTGCGATCCTTACGAATTGCGAACATTCCGGCTTCGGTACAGATCGCTTTGACGTCCGCACCGCTTGCCTCGTGGGCCATCTCGGCGAGTTCGGCGAAGTCGACATCGTCGGCGACGTTCATATCTCGAGTGTGGATCTGGAAGATGATCTCTCGGCCCTCCCGGTCGGGCTTTGGCACCTCGATGAGCCGGTCGAAGCGGCCGGGACGGAGGATCGCCCGATCGAGCATGTCGAACCGATTTGTCGCTGCGATGATCCGAATGTCGCCGCGGTCCTCGAAGCCGTCCATCTCCGAAAGGAGCTGCATCATCGTCCGCTGGACCTCGGCGTCGCCGGAGGTCTTCGACTCGGTACGCTTGGAAGCGATAGCGTCGATCTCGTCGATAAAGAGGACTGCGGGCTGGTTCTCGCGGGCGACCTCGAAAAGATCACGGACGAGTTTCGCGCCCTCGCCGATGAATTTGTGGACCAGTTCGGAGCCAGCCATTTTGATGAAAGTGGCGTCAGTCTGGTTGGCCACCGCTTTGGCGAGCATCGTTTTGCCGGTTCCCGGTGGACCGTACAGGAGGACGCCACTTGGGGGCTCGATCCCGACATCGTCGAATGCGTCGGGCTTTTTCAGCGGCATTTCGACGGTCTCGCGAACCTCGTTGATCTGTTCTTCGATGCCGCCGATATCCTCGTAGGCAACATCCGGGGACTCGTCGACCTCCATCACACGCGCACGGACATCGGTTTCGCTGTCGAGTTTCTTGACGATCGACAACGAGTTGTTGACCGCGACACGGTCGTCAGGCTCCAGGTCCGAGCGCATCTCCTCGGTAACCTCGGTCAGTGCCTCCTGATTGTTGCCGTGTTGTTTGATGATGACGCCTTCTTCCGCGAGTTCTTGGACCGTCGCCACGAACAACGGTGACTGTTTGAGCTTCTTGTTTTCGTGGGTGAGCCGTTCGAGCTTTTGCTGGTACTTGTTGTTCTCCGCGTTCGCGTCCAGTAACTTGTCCCGCATCTCCTCGTTCTGTGACTCGAGGACTTCGAGGCGTTCTCGAAGGGCCTCGATTTTCTCCCGCTGTGACGCCTCCTCCTCGTCGTACGGAAGGTCGACGTCCTCCACAGTATCGGTCATTGTCGGTGTTAGGGCGTTAGTTCATAAGAGGCTTCGGGTCAACAGAATCCGGCGCGGCAAAGCCGACCGGTGACGTAACGGTGATATATCCCATCCGAAATTATTTTTCTTGGTAATAAATCAAAAGGGACAATATTATTACCCTGTATGTGTAAGCGTGGAGTAGCATGAGTGCACCAGAGCCTGTTCAGGTCGAAGCTCCCGAATCCGACGCCAGTTGGGATGACGTGACGGATCTTCCACCGAGCGCGAAACTCGTCGCAAAAGTTCTCGAGTACAACGGCACCTTAACACAGAGCCAGCTGGCTGAGGAGACGCTTCTACCCGCCCGTACTGTCCGTTATGCACTGAATCGGCTCGAAGAACGTAATGTTGTCAGCTCGCGGTTCTCCTTCTCTGACGCGCGAAAACGAATCTACACGCTCGATATCGAGTAGTCCTCACGTATTTTTCCTGCCCCGATTACTTTCACTTCGGTCGCGGAACGGTCTTAAGAGCGCCAGCATAACGACCGTACATGACACGGGTGATCCACACCGGCGACACCCACATTGGGTATCGGCAGTACCACTCGCCGGAGCGCCGCCAGGATTTTCTGGACGCGTTCCGGCAGGTCGTCGAGGACGCTATCGACGAAGATGTAGACGCGGTCGTCCACGCTGGCGACCTCTTTCACGACCGGCGACCGGATCTCCCCGACATCCAGGGGACGGTTGCAGCGCTGCGCGATCTCGACGAGGCCAACATACCGTTTCTCGCGGTCGTCGGGAACCACGAGACGAAACGTGACGGTCAGTGGCTCGACCTCTTCGAGGATCTCGGATTGACAACCCGGCTCGGAGCGACGCCCGAAATTGTCGGCAATATCGCCTTCTACGGCCTCGATTTCGTCCCCGAATCACAGCGGGACGATCTCGGCTACGAGTTCGATAGGGCCGACGGTGCTGACCACGCGATGCTGGTGAGCCACGGGCTCTTCGAGCCGTTCGCTCACGCTGACTGGGATACCGAGCGCATCCTGACCGACGCCTCGATCGAATTCGATGCCCTGTTGCTCGGCGACAACCACGCGCCGGGGAAACGGGAGCTTCGGGACACGTGGGTCACCTACTGCGGCTCGACGGAACGTGCAAGCGCATCCGAACGGGACGACCGAGGGTACAACATCGTCACGGCGGACGGCGGCATTTCGATCACCAGACGCGCCGTCGCCGATACCCGCGAGTTCTGCTTCGTCGATGTCGAACTGAAGGAAGGTAAGGGGACTGATCGGGTGCGCGAGCGCGTACGTCAGCACGACGTGGAAGACGCCGTCGTCATCGTTACCGTCGAGGGGGAGGGCGAGTCCGTGACGCCTGCCAGCGTCGAGGAACTCGCCCTCGACAACGGGGCGTTGATCGCCCGCGTCAACGATCGGCGCGAGATCGATCAGGAAACGGAAACCAGCGTCAGCTTTGCGGATCCGGACGAGGCCGTTCGCGATCGCCTGCGTGAGCTCGGATTAAGCCCTGCGGCGCGGGATATCGATGAGACGGTTCGAGAGAGCAAGGTCGCCGACTCGAACGTTCGCGAGCGCGTCGAGTCGCTCGTTCGGGAGCGTGTCGACGAAGGAATCGAGGCGTTCGAGAGCGCCAACGGCGACGACGTGGGCGAGGCGCCAGACGATTCCACGGGCGACGCGTCCGAAGCATCGACCCCTGCCGACGACGAGATGGGGACTGACCCGGCCGGGACGGACACCGCCCGAACGGAGACCGGGGAGCCGGACGATGCCGATTCACAGCGGTCCATGGAGGAGTATCTATGAGATTCCGACACGTTCGCATGGAGAACTTCAAGTGTTATGCCGACGCCGAACTCGACCTCGACACCGGCGTCACCGTGATCCACGGCGTCAACGGGAGCGGGAAGTCCTCACTGCTTGAGGCGTGTTTTTTCGCGCTGTACGGCTCGAAGGCGCTTTCCGACCGGACGCTCGACGACGTGATCACGAACGGAGCAGACGACGCCGAGATCGAACTCGTTTTCGACCACGCGGGCGAGTCCTACCGGATCGAGCGCCGGTTACGATTGAGTGGCGAGCGTGCCCAGACGGCCAAGTGTGTCCTGGAGACGCCCGACGGGAGCATCGACGGCGCACGCGCGGTGCGTGAGCACGTCACTGAACTGCTGCGGATGGACGCCGAGGCGTTCGTCAACTGCGCGTACGTCCGACAGGGCGAAGTGAACAAGCTGATTCACGCCTCGCCGAGCGACCGACAGGACATGATCGATGACCTGCTCCAGCTGGGCAAACTGGAGGAGTACCGCGAGCGGGCCAGTGAAGCGCGCCTCGGGGTCAAGACAGTTCTCGACGGGCAGCGTGACGTTATCGAGAATCTCGAAGCCCAGATCGAGACAAAAGAACAGAAAGGGCTCCACGCACAGCTCAACGAGCTAGAGACCGATCTCGAAGCGCACGAAGCAGAGATCGATCGGCTCGAAACGCAGATCGAGGCGGCGCGTGAGACGAAATCAGATGCGGAATCGGTCCTGGAAGAGTACGAGGAAAAGCGGGACCGGATCGATGATCTCGAATCCGATATCGAGGAGCTTCGTGAAAAGATAACCGCAACCAGCGATGAACGCGAGAGACTCAAAGCCGAGATCGGTGACAGTCGCGATCGACTCGACGAGCTAAGCGAGAGCCGCGACGAGTTGCTAGCCGAGACGAGTCTCGATGGCGACGCCGACCGGGAAGCTGTCGAATCGGCCCTCGACGACCTCGAAGCGCGCGACGACGAGCTCCGGGACGAGCTCGAACGGCTCCGGGGAGAGATCGGCGAGTATACCACCACGGCCGAGACCGCCCGCGAACGAGCCGACGAGCTCGAAGCGGAGGCCGAAACTGCCCGACAGGAAGCCACCGAGTTAGAAGCAGAGCTCGAGAAGGACCAGTCAGCGCTCAAGGAGCGCCGGGACAAACTGGCCGATATCGACGACGAGATCGAGGCAACAAAGGGGACGTCCGAGGACGCGCCGGTCGAGTTCGGCGGGGCAGCCGATCACCGCGAGACGCTCGAGGCGGAGCACGAGGAGCTACGTGAGGAACTCACGGACGTCCGGTCGAAGCTCGAATCGGCCAGAACGTCGGTCGAGGAGGCTGAGGCACTGCTGGAAGAGGGCAAGTGCCCCGAATGTGGACAGCCGGTAGAGGATTCCCCCCACGTCGATTCGCTTGCAGACGACCGCGACCGGGTGGCAACACTCGAAACTAGGCGCGAGGAACTCGCCGAAAAGCGTTCGACCGTTCAGGATCGCCTCGATGCGGCCGAGGAACTCGTCGAGGCGGAGCGACGTGTCGAGCAACTCCGCGAGAACCGCCGGAACGTCGAGCAGCTGATCGAGGAGCGAGAGACGACGCTGTCGGATACACGCGAGCGGATCGGCGACCTCGAAGAGCGTGCGAACGACCTCGACGAGCGTGCCGAACAGAAGCGGGTGGCTGCCGCCGAGGCCATGGAAGATGTCGAGCAGCTTCGCGAGGAGATCGCCGATATCAACGCCGAGCGCGGGGAGCTTCGGGAGCGCCGTGAGCGGCTCGAATCGATCGAAGAGTACCTCGACGAGATCGACGAGACGGAGGCGGCCATCGAGGAGCGTCAGGAACGGCGGGCGGAAAAAGCGGAGCTAAACGACGAGCGTCGCGAACGACTGGACGAAAAACGTGAGCGCAGGAACGAACTACAGTCAACCTTCGATGACGACCGTATCGATCAGGCCCGGGAGGATCGGACACGTGCCGCGGAGTATCTGGAGCAGGCGGAACCAGCGGTGGCCGACGAACGGGAGCGTCGCGACGACCTGATCGACCGGATCGGTGGAATCAAAAACGAACTTGAGGAGCTCGAATCATTGCGTGAGAAACGGGACGATGTCACTGCGCGACAGAACGCCCTCCAGTCGCTGTACGACGAAGCAAAGCAGCTACAGGAAACGTACGGCGACCTGCGGGCCGAGCTTCGCCAGCAGAACGTCGAAACACTCGAGCGAATGCTCAACGAGACTTTCGATCTGGTCTATCAGAACGACTCGTACTCCCACATTGAACTCGACGGTGAGTACGAGCTAACCGTATATCAGAAAGACGGCGCACCGCTCGATCCCGACCAGCTATCGGGTGGCGAACGAGCCCTGTTCAACCTCAGTCTCCGATGTGCGATCTACCGTCTGCTCGCCGAGGGGATCGAGGGTGCAGCGCCGATGCCACCCCTGATCCTCGATGAACCGACTGTCTTTCTCGATTCGGGCCACGTCTCACAGCTCGTCGAGTTGATCGGTTCGATGCGCGAGCTGGGCGTCGAACAGATTATCGTCGTGAGCCACGACGACGAGCTTGTCGGTGGGGCCGATGCAGTGGTCGAGGTTCGGAAGGATCCGACGTCGAACCGGTCGTCAGTGAAGCGACGCGAGGAAATCGGAACGGCCGCGTTCGCCGAGTGATCACCGATCAGTCGCCCCCACGGAGGAGTGTGAGCGCCTCGATTGTGGTATCCGTGGCGTCGTAACCGCGTTCGCTTCCGACTGTCCGTTCCTCGATCAGGCCTGCTGCCCGCAACTCTGCGAGTCGGCCCTGGAGTTCGGACTCGCACTGGTCGTACTCGCGCATCATCTCCCGGACTGGCACCGGTCCACGATCGGAAAGGTCGGCGAGTAGTCCGAGGCCGATATCGTCGTGGACACCGCCAAGTAACCGTCGAACGGGCGCCGAAACGCCGGTTGCAGCGGTCTCCAGCGGCGACACTCCCTCGACCGTATCCAGACGGTCGTTGTCGAGGTATCGTTCGCTTCCGTCCTCGGGATCACGTACCAGACTGCTGTCAGTCGATGATTTTACGACGACGTAGCGTTTCCCCGAGTCGTCACGAACCGTTCGCATAGCAGTAAGTAGTTCGCCGCGGAGCATAACCCCGACGATCCGTCTTGGGCTCCCGGCTCAACTGTACTTCGATAGTCGATACTTCAGATATGCGTGGCCCAGCGAGAACAGACCGAGTAGGAGAATGCCGGTACCGACACGCCGATACGGGGAGAGGGCGACCAACAGGGCTCCCGTACTGCCCGCGAGGATACCGACCTTTGTCAGCAGGAACACCCCCCAGAACGTGCTTTTGACCTCGGACGGCGCGTTCGATCCGTCCGGAATCTCCGGGCCGAGGTTTTCCTCGGCGTCCAGTGCGTCGAATCCTAGCTCGTCTTCGGGGTTCGGCTCGTTCGGTTCGATGTCGAGCGGATCGTCGAGGTTCACTACCGCTCAGTTGGCGGTACAGGGTAAAAAGCCCGGCGTCCCGACCGATCCGTGCAGTGTTCAGACGTGGTTGTCGAGCTGTACCGTCCGTGTCGCCTCGACCCACGCAAGCGGATTGTCGGCGTCGAAGAAGACGACACCGTCGTCAGTCTCGTATCGTTCGACGGTTTCTACCCCATCCGTTCGTTCCGTCGCGCTATCCTGCCAGCCGGTTGTTGCGTGGTCGGACACGTTCGTCACCTCTACGACATTGGTATGTGTTACCACGTTATATGCTTTGTTGCTGCGGCGATCAACCCTGGGCAGCCGGACTTTTGATACTTCAACAGGTATGTCCCTGTATGACACGACGAAGCGTCCTGTTCTCGCCGGGCGACCGCCCGGAGATGCTTCGAAAGGCAGCACAGTCAGGGGCCGACGTACTCGTATTTGACCTGGAAGATGCCGTCGCACCGGAACGGAAAGACACCGCCAGAGAGGTAATCGCCGATATCCTCGCCGATCCGGCGTTCGATCCGGAATGTGAGGTTCTGGTCCGTATCAACGAACTGCCAGCCGGCAACGACGACCTAACACGTATTCGGTCCGAAGACGCACGGCTCGACGGGGTCGTTCTTCCCAAAGTCGGTGCCGCTGCGAACGTACAGCGACTGGTACGCGTGATGTCCGATCGGAGAGGAATACTGCCGGTGTTCGCACTCGTTGAGACAGCAGCCGGCATCTTGCACGCCGAGTCCGTCGCTTCGGTTGGGGCGGTCGACGCCCTCGTGTTTGGTGCCGAAGACCTGACGGCGGAGATCGGGGCAACACGAACAGCCGCTGGAGACGAAATCTCGTACGCACGCCAACACGTCGTCCTCGCGGCCCGTGCAGCAGGTGTCGATGCAATCGACACGCTCTGTACCGCGATCGAAGATACCGAGCGGACCCGGACGGACGCGGAACACGCTGTTCGACTCGGATACGACGGAAAGTTAGCGATCCATCCTGCACAGATCGACCCGATCCACGACGCGTTCGTGCCCGCAGATGCCGAGGTTGAATGGGCACGCCGTGTGCTGAAAGCCGCGGAGGATCACGACGGAGTCTTCGAGGTCGACGGGGAGATGATCGATCAACCGTTACTCCGGCGTGCCGAACGGCTCGAAGAACGGGCCGAAAACGGGGTATAGAAGGTAACTGTATAGAGCCACCCGCTTGCCGACATTCCGGTTGATAACGTACTGCAACCCCGCCTGCACAGTGATCATCTGTAGACTAAATCGACGCAGAGTTCCAAAGATTGATTTTTACCATATCTATCACGTTCTATTTCCACGTTTAGTGGCCCATTGCACCTGTTTAATGTCTTTCAATCCATTTGAATATCGCTACACTTAAACTACCGCTATGAAAAAGCACGGGTATGTCTGACGGTGTCAACCCTTTTGAGAGTCTGCAAGAACAGATCGACGACGCGGGAGCGTTCATCGACATCGATGACGATGTTCTCGCTCGACTCAAACAGCCAGAACGCGTACTTGAGACGAACCTCTCCGTCGAGATGGACGACGGATCTATCGAGACGTTCACCGCGTTTCGGTCACAGTTCAACGGCGACCGAGGACCATACAAGGGGGGAATCAGATACCATCCAAACGTTTCCCGTGACGAAGTCAAGGCACTTTCGGGCTGGATGGTGTACAAATGTGCAACCGTTGGCATCCCACTCGGCGGCGGCAAAGGCGGCATTATCATCGATCCGTCCGAGTACTCCGAGTCAGAACTCGAACGGATCACGCGGTCGTTCGCCCGCGAGCTCCGCCCGATGATCGGTGCGGATCAGGATATCCCCGCACCGGATGTCAACACCGGCCAGCGGGAGATGAACTGGATCAAAGACACCTACGAGACGCTCGAAAATACGACTGAGCCCGGGGTCATCACCGGCAAGGATATCTCCAGCGGTGGCAGTGAGGGCCGCGTCGAAGCGACGGGTCGATCTACCGTCATCGCAGCCCGCGAGGCCTTCGAGTATCTTGATACGGACCTCGACGGCGCGACGGTCGCCGTACAGGGGTACGGAAACGCCGGCTGGATCGCGGCGAAGCTCATCGACGAGATGAGTGCCACCGTCGTGGCGGCGAGTGACTCCAGTGGCGGAATCTACGCTCCGGACGGTTTCGACCCCGTCGCCGCAAAAGACCACAAAAACGAGACCGGAAGCGTCGTTGGGTTCGCGGGTGCAGACGAGGAGATCACGAACGAGGAACTCCTGACTCTGGATGTCGATCTGTTGATTCCGGCCGCGCTCGAGAACGCAATCGACGAGTCGATCGCCCGTGATATCAGTGCGGATGTCATTTCCGAGGCTGCAAACGGACCGATTACTCCCACGGGTGACGAAATCTTAGAGGACAAAGACGTCATCGTCGTTCCGGATATCCTGGCGAACGCTGGGGGGGTCACTGTCAGCTACTTCGAGTGGGTCCAGAACCGCCAGCGGTTCTACTGGTCCGAAGAGCGCGTCAACGAACAACTAGAGGAGATCATCGTCGACTCGTTCGATACTCTGGTGGCGGCCTACGAGGATCATGACCTGCCAAGCCTTCGTGTCGCCGCCTACGTCGTTTCCATCCAGCGTGTGGCCAACGCCTTCGAGGAAGGTGGCGTCTGGCCGTAGCCGAGAGCGTCACTGTAGCCGTTCGACCGTCTCGACGAGCGGGTGTCGCGCGTAATCGACCACTTCGACGTCGTCGAGCTGTTCGAGGCCGTCAGCGTCCGCCGTCTCCTGCATTCCAAGCTCCAGGGAGTGATCGATGACGATGACGTAGGCATCCATTTCCTCGATTCCGAGTTGGTCGGCCGCAAGGACCCGATGATGACCGTCGGCCAGCAGATACTCCCCGGCGTTGTCGATCACGACGAGTGGCTCTGCAAGCCCGTGTTCGAGTTCGTACTGTCGCCCCTGTAACTCGTCGGCGTAGACTTTCGATTGGGTTGGTGTCAGTTCCTCCAGCGAGACCGTCCGTCGCTCCTGGCGTAGTTCGGCATCGTGGATATTTTCCAGCGTTCGAAGCAGTTTGCCGACTTTTTCCGGCGTGGCACGTTCGATCTGACTTCGTACCACGTCCGTATTGCTAATGATGCCGACAAGCGTCCCGGCGTCGTCTACGACGGGTAACTTCTGGATACCTGAGCGCAGAATCACACGAGCGGCATCAGTGATTTTCATATCCGGGTGGGCGACAACCAGATCGGTCGTCATCACCTGAAAGATCAGCTCCGAGTCGTCCGCCAACAGCAGGTCACGGGCGGTGACGAACCCCTCGACACGTCGCCGTTCACAGACTGGAAAACCATTGTGTTCGTCGGTTCCGGCGATCTTGCGTGCCACTTCAGCGACGGTATCGTCCGGTCCGACCGTCTCTACGTCACGAGTCATGTACTCTTCTACCTGTGCCGACCCACCCAGTCCGCTCACATCCATAGTTCTATGGCGAGGCGCGAACGGCAAAAAGCTGTCTTAGCTACCGATCCCCGGACGGTGTCGGGCTGTCCCCGGAATGGAGCGGAAACTCGAACTCCGACACTTCGGCGACATACTCGTCGGGCATATCGAACGGACGCTCGTGTAACGCCTCGAAGAAACGGTCTCTGACGACGCCTTCGACGACGGACTCTCTCGTTTCGTCGGCCTCCTCGACGTCGCCGAGGACGCCGATCGGAATCTGTGCTCCCGCCATATCCGAGTGGCCCCCGGCGCTCCCGATTCGGTTGAAGGCAAGCCGCAGGGTTTCTCCGAGGTCGAGTCCGTCACTGCGTGAACGAGCCGAGACATAGATCGTGTCATCGATCACGCCCCAGACGAGCGTCGTCGACACGCCCTCCATACCAAGCAACTGATCGGCGGCTTGCGCCAGCGAGTCCCGATCCGTTATCTCGCCGACGCTCGTCGTCAGAATCGAGCCATCGACCTGTCGTTGCTCGATTGCCTGCGCAACGGTATCGAGCGTCTCCCCGGACACGCTGGGCGATTCGACCCGTTCGAGCAGGGACGTATCCGCGTGCTCGATAAGCTTGCTCGCCGCACGGAAATCGAGATCCGAAACTTCGCGTTCGAAGTCGTCAGTATCGACGCGGATGCCATACAGCAAGGCGCTCGCGACCGTCTCGTCGAGGTCAACGTCGAACTGTGAAAAGTACTCCACCAGCAGGGTACACGTGGCTCCGACATCGCTTCGAATGTCGACGAACCGACCGTCGACCGGGCCCCGCGGCGGGTGATGATCGATGACGATATCGATTGCCAGCTCTTCAGGGAGCTGGTCGTTGATACCGGGTCGACTGTGGTCCACTAACGCAAATCCCGCAAACTCCTCGAGGGCCTCCGGCTCATCGGGAGATAGTTGGCGGAGATCGATATCGAGCAGGTTCACCATCGCCTGATTCTCCTGATGATTGATATCCCCATAGTGACAGGGGACGGCATCGACCCCGATGTGCTCTGCCAGACGGGAGAGTGCTACTGCACTCCCGATTGCGTCCGGATCCGGATTATCGTGTGCGACAACCGCAAGTGGTCCATCGATGCTTCCCAGTATCCTTCGTAATCGCCGTGAACGCCCCGCATCGGGACCCGTAGCAAACCCGAGTACGTGCTCGGCGAGTTCCACGCCGGGATCGATCAATCGGTCAGTGAGAGCGCGCAGCGCCGACAGCTCGTCTCCGGATGGATTCGGCCCGGAATAGCACAGATAGAACGCGTCGGGATACACCTCACGCGCCGTCTCGGCGAGCCCAATATTGCGCCGGGGATCGTCGTCGGCAATCACGACAACATCTACGGTTGGTGTGACTGACCTGAGCAACGCCGGGTCGGTCGGGTCTCCTTCGGTTACGTCCCGCCCCGGACCGCGGAGGGCATCGATCCGATCCGGATCGTCCGCGATCACGTGCAGATGGCCGTCTTTCCCGGCGATACGGCTGGCCAGGGTCTGACCGACCGTCCCACAACCCAGCAGTAGCCGGGAGACCATACCCGATCCTATCGATCCGGCAGAGTAAAAGCTACCGTCTTCAGTCCGTGGAAACAAAGGTCAGACGCTCTGGCTCGAAAACTGAGTCGTCGCCGAATTAGGCCAGCAGCGATGCAGCCGCGTTGACGGCAGCGTCGGCGACTGGCCCGAACGCGGCCAGTAGCGCGACTGTCACGACGGCTGCAGCGAGGATCGCGGTATACAGACCCGTCGGGGTGTCGGGGATCGAGAGATCGTCAGCCGGCTCTTCGAGCCACATGGCCTTCATCAGCTTCGCGTAGTAGTACAGCGAGAGCGCGCTGGCGGCCGCACCGACGGCGGCCAGCCAGACGAACCCGTTGTTCACTGCACCTGCAAAGAGCACGTACTTGCTCCAGAACCCACCACCGAGGGGCAATCCAGCGAGGTTGACGAGGAACACCGACATCGCCACCGAGGCGATCGGGGCCTGCGTCGCGAGGCCGTTGAAGTCCTCGAAGGTGCGACCGATTTCCCAGTGCTCGGTCATGGCCAGGAACAGGAACGCGCCGGTGTTCATGAACCCGTAGACGAACAGATGCATCATCGCGCCGCCAAGCACCAGCTCGTTGGCTCCACCGGTGTTTGACAGTGCCGCCAGCCCGATCAACGCGTAGCCAGCGTGACCGATCGAGGAATAGGCCAGCATCCGCTTTACGTTGTTCTGGACAGCAGCGGCGAGGTTACCGAGGACCATCGTCACCACGGCCAGCACCTGGAAGACGATCATCCACTCGATACCCAGTTCCACCATCGTCGCGATCGGGAACGCGTCGACGAAGATCCGGAACGCGATCACGAACCCGGCAGCCTTCGAGGCCGACGAGAGGAACGCGCTAACCGGGGCGGGAGCACCCTCGTACGCTTCGGGCGCCCAGAAGTGGAACGGGACGGAAGCAGTCTTGTACGCCACGCCACCGATCATCAGCAGGATACCGATGCCGAGGATTCCCTCGTCGAGGACAGTATCGAGCGAGCCTGCGATCTCAGGGATCAGTAGCGATCCCGTCGCAGCGTAGACGAGGCTGATGCCGTACAGGAAGATCGCCGAGGAGACCGCACCGATCAGGAAGTATTTCAGTCCTGCTTCGACGCTGCCGCGGTTGTGCTTGAGATACGCGACCAGCGCGTACGACGGCAGGCTGGCGAGTTCGAGCGCGATGAAGACGGTGACGAGGCTGTTTGCCATCGCCATCGTGACCATCCCGGTCGCGGCCAGCAACACCAGGGAGTAGTACTCGCCGCGGTGGTGCATGTCGTGAACGTAATCGTAACTGCCGATCAGGACCAGCGAGGTGACACTGAGCACGACGAAGGTGATGAACAGCGCCATCTCGTCGACGACGAGCGCGGAATCGAACAGCAAGAACGGGGTTTCGCCGACGCCGTCGAGTAGATACCACGCGGTAAAGGCCAGCGAGAGCAGGGCCCCGCCGATCGCGGTGCCGGCAAGTAGCTCGTGACTCGTCGTGTCGGGGTCGATACTGTCGATTACGAACGCCAGCAGCGCCGTCCCCGCGAGCAACAACAGCGGTGCCAGCGCCTCGTAGGTCGTCGCGTCGAGTACACCGAATTCAGCCATTAGCTATCACCTCCGGGAAGGATCGGATCGACCGCGTCGGTGATCATCTCGAAAATGAGGTCCGGCGCGACGCCGAGCAGGATGATCAGGCCGAGCAGGACAAAGAGGGGCACGACATCGTGCAGGGGCGCACGCCCGACCTCGTAATCGGTATCGAGCTGATACGGACCAAAGAGCGTACGCTGCATCGCGTACAGCAGGTAGCCAGCTACGATGACGATGCCGAACATTGCCAGTGCGGTCAGGACTGGGGCGAGCGAGCCGATTGCCTCGACCGCGCCAAAGGAGCCGAGGAAGATGAAGAACTCGGCCGCGAAGCCGCTCATCAGCGGGAGGCCCATGTAGCCGAAGGCACCGGCGATGAAGATACCGACCACGACCGGCATCTTGTCGGCCATACCGGACATGTCGGTGACCATCCGGGTGTGAGTCGCGTTGTAGATGACACCGACCGCCATGAACATCAGTCCCGAGATCAGCCCGTGGCTAATCATCTGGAACGTCGCACCGCCGACGCCGTAGACGGTGTACGCGATCAGACCGAGGATCACGTAGCCCATCGAGGAGACCGACGAGTACGCGACGATCCGCTTGAGGTCCTGTTGGGCGAGCGCCAGCATTGCGCCGTAGATTACGGAGATCACGGCGAAGACGCCAAGTAGCACCGCGAAGTCCGTCGCGACATCCGGCAGCATCGTGAAGTTGAACCGGAGCAATGCGTAGGTCCCCATCTTCAGCAGGACGCCAGCCAGCAGCACCGACACGGGTGTCGGCGCTTCGACGTGCGCGTCGGGCAGCCAGGTGTGGACCGGCACGATCGGCACCTTCACTGCGAATCCGGCGAACATCGCGAAGAACGCGAAGATCTTCAGTGTGTTCGCGTCGATCCACGGTGCTGCGTCGGGTTCAGCGCCGTCGAGCACGAGCGCCTGTGCGGTGTCGGCGAGGTTGAACGTGTCCAGCCCGAGGCCGAACACGAGCGCGACGAAGCCGATGAACATCACCAGCGACGCGACGTTCGTGTAGACGAACATCTTGATCGCCGCGTACTTTCGTCGGGAGCCGCCCCAGACACCGATGAGGAAGTACATCGGGATCAGCACGGCCTCCCAGAAGACGAACCACAGGAAGAAATCCAGCGCCGCGAAGACGCCGATCAGCGCCGCTTCCAGGAACAGGACGAGCCCGTAGAACTGGGACTGGCGCTCGTCGATCGGCGTCCACGCGCTGACGATCGCGAGCGTCGTCAGGATCGTCGTCAGCACGACCAGCGGGAGGCTAATCCCATCAAGCCCGACGTGCCAGTCGATCGTGTACAGGCCACCGAGTTCGATCCACGTCTCGCGCGTGTAGAAGGCGATTCCGGCGGGATCAGCCAGCAAGGCATTGCCGCTGGCGTCGAACGTGCTATACATCCAGAGGCTCCCGGCGATCGGGAGGAGGCTAATGCCGAACGCCAGCTTCCCGGCGTACTTGTTCGGTGCCGCGAGCACAGCCAGCGAGCCGATCAGACAGATCCCAATGAGCGCTTCGATCATCATAGTAACCACCCTCCGTGGAGTCCGAAGGCAACGAGAAGCAACACGAGTGCAAGCGCCAGCATCGCCGCATAGTCCGTCACCGTTCCGGTCTGCACACGTCGCAGCCGGTCTCCGCCGAAGAGACTCACGCTCCCCGTGCCGTTGACGACGCCGTCGACGACACTCTGGTCGAACGTATTCGCCGCGCGGGCGACCGGCATCGTGACGCGCTCGGCGAGTGCAACCTGGAACTCGTCGAGGTAGTAGTTGCTGTACAGGACGTCACGCACGGAGCCCAGATTCTCGACGTGAGGCTCGGGCTGTGGAACGTTGTACAGGTAGTACGCGAGCGCGGCACCCGCGATAGCGAGACCGAGCGCGAGCGCACCGGCGACCAGCACCGTGACCGCCTCGGAATCCGCGATGAACGTCGTGCCGAAGTCCGCGGTCGCAGTGTAAGCATCGTACGTCAGTGCCTCGTAGCCGCCGAATGAGCTTCCTTCCTGACCGCCGTTGAGCCAGTCTGCGAGGAAGGTGGCGTTGCTGACACCAGTGAGCTTCTCGACCGGTGCGAGGTTGGCGACACCGGCGACTGTTGCCAGCCCACCAAGCGTGATCAGCGGGATCTTGACACTCCAGCCGACCGGATGTGGGTCCTCGGCGTGTTCCGACCGCGGTTCGCCGTGGAACGTCAGGAAGACCATCCGGAAGGTGTAGAAGCCAGTGAAGAACACGGCGGTCAGCCCCATCGCGTACGCCGCAAGAAAGACCGGCTCGTTTAGCCCCAGGATAACGGCGTCATAGAGGATCTCGTCTTTCGACCAGAAGCCCGAGAACGGGATGATTCCTGCGAGTGCAAGCGCGCCCGCGAGGAACGTGTAGTAGGTGACGGGCGCTTTGTCTTTCAGACCGCCCATCTTCCACATGTTTTGCTCGTGGTGCATCAGGATGATGACCGCACCGGCACCGAGGAACAGGAGCGCCTTGAAGAAGGCGTGGTTCATCAGGTGGAAGACGCCGGCGACGTAGCCGCCGACACCGAGCCCGAGCATCATGTAGCCGTACTGGCTGATCGTCGAGTACGCCAGTACCTGCTTGACGTCGTTTTTCACACAGCCCATTGTCGCCGCGAACAGAGCCGTGAAGGCCCCCACGAAGGCGACGATACCGAGCGCGGTGGGGCTGAGTGCGTAGAAGCCGAACATCCGAGCCACGAGGTAGACGCCGGCCGCGACCATCGTCGCCGCGTGGATGAGCGCGGAAACAGTCGTCGGGCCTTCCATCGCGTCGGGTAGCCACGTGTGCAGCGGGAACTGTGCGGACTTACCGATCACGCCCCCCAGCACGAGCAGGGCAAGACCGGTGATCCACTGACTCTCGCTGAGTCCACCGGGTGTCCAGAAGTCGCCCGCCTCGGCCACAGCAACGAACGACTCCACACCGCCCGCGGAGACGAACTGTGAGGTGCCAAAGGTCGCCAGAATCCCGACGACGCCGATCAGGAAGAAGTAGTCACCGAAGCGCGTGACCAAAAACGCCTTCTTTGCGGCGCTTGCCGCACTGTCAGTTCGGAACCAGAAGCCGATCAGCAGATACGAACAGAGACCGACGAGCTCGAAGAACATAAACGCCATCAGCAGGTTGTCCGCGTAGACGAAAGCAAGCATGCTGAATGTAAAGAGACCGAGTTCAGCGTAGTACCGTGGCAGTCCCGTCTCGCCCTCGGCGTTCATATAGCCGAGACTGAAGATATGAACGAGAAAGGCGACCAGCGAGACGATTACCAGCATCAGCGCCGAGAGGGGATCGATCAGGATTCCAAAGGTCAGCTCGACTGGAGCCGAGTCAGTCCACACCCAGTAGGTCTCCTGATGCTGTCGACCACCGGCGACAGCGATCAACGCCCAGATCGATAGGAGCAACGACGCGCCCGTGGCGACGATGCCACCGATCGCCCCCTTTTTCGGCATATACTTACCCGCGGTAAGCGCGAGCAGGAACGATACGAACGGCAGCAACGCGATCGCCGGGGAGAGTTCGAATATCGCCATCTGTTACCACCTCATCGTTGTTGGATTCTCGACATCCAGGTCGCCGTAGTTCCGCACCAGTACCAGGATGATACCGATCCCGATCGCGACCTCCGCGGCCGCCAGACCGATCGTGAACAGCGCAAACACCTGCCCGGTGACGTTCCCGTAAAAGAACGCGAACGCGATCAGGTTGATGTTCGCAGCGTTCAACATTAGTTCGACGGAGACGAGGAACATGATCGCGTTCCGACGGGTCAGTACCCCGAACAGCCCGATACAGAACATCCCTGCCGAGAGCAGGAGGTAGAACTCGACTGGAACCGTCATTTGTCACCACCTTTCCGTCGATCGTTACCGTCCGGACGGAGGTCCGGAACGTCCTCGTCCTCACGCCGCGCAAGCATGATCGAGCCATCCAGTGCGGCGTCGAGCGCGAGCGCAATGAGGATGAACGCGGCCAGGAACCCTTCGGTCGGGATCGTTCCCTCGGCCGTAGTGATGTTCAGCAACGAGAAGCCGATGCTTTCGATCACCGATGCGTCGCCGAACCCTGCTGGCTCGCCGATCGATGCGGTGAGAAAGACCGCAGCCATCACGCCGAACAGGACGACAGCGATCACACCCGGCAACAGGTGTGTCCCGATACGGAAGCGCGGTCTACTCATCGGTACCACCCGTACAGTGCTCAGCTACCATGCTGAGCCACCCCTTCGGACGTTTCTCCGCCACGTGTCAGCATCACGCCGAACGTGATGAGAACCAGAACCCCGCCGATGTAGACGAGAATCTGGATCACTGCAAGGAACTCCGCTTGCAGCATCACGTAGTGCGCCGCGACGCTGGTCAGCGCGACGCCGAGCAGAAGTGCGGCGTGCCAGACATCTCGTGCCAGCACGGCCCCGGCGCTGCTCGCCAGCGTAACGAATGCAAACAGCGCGAACGCGATGTATTCAAGTGCCATTAGTATCCCTTCTACGTGGATACCCTTTGAAGATTTCGAGACTGTTCCGTCAGGACGGTCGATATGGCCGTGTTTCTAGATACCGCGAAACAAATCACGGTGTGTTGGGCTAACTGGCACAGTTCCGCAAAACTGTATAGTAACGGGAGTGAAACATCTGTCAACGGAGCAGAAACGGTGGCTGCGGGTCCTTACTGATAGTCCGCTTCGCCTTCCCCCTCGCCGATCCAGGCGTCCCGATCGGGTTCGCGGGAGGCGAGTGGGTCGATGTCCTTGTACCACGGGACGGACTTTAACTGCTCTTTGTTGTAGACGAGGTCGTCTTTCGTGTCGCCGGTGAACTCGAAGTTCTGGGTCAGCAGGATGGCGTCGACGGGACAGACCTCCTCACAGAGTCGGCAGTAGATACACTGCCCGATGTGGAGGTTGTACTGCTCGCCGTTGCGCTGTTCGTCGGTGACGATCTGGATCGTATCGTTCGGGCAGACGTTCTCACACTGCCGACACCAGATACACCGCTCCTGGCTGAACTTGTGAACGCCGCGGAATCGCGGGCTCACTTCGGGTGCTTCGTCCGGATACTCGACGGTGAACGTGTTCCCATCGAGCGCGTGTTTCATCGTCGTCGCCATGGATTTCATGATTCCGATCATAGTGCTAGCACCCCCACGATGACTGCCGTGAGGAGCAGGTTGGCAAAGGAAAGGACGAGTAGTCCCTTCCAGCCGATCTCGATCAGCTGATCGATCCGAACGCGCGGAATTGCCGAGCGTGCCCACTGGGTGAACAGGAACACGGCCCACATCTTGATGATCATCCAGAAGAGCCCGGGCAGTACGGGCCCATCCGGGCCGCCGAGGAAGACAACGGCGACGATCGCGCCGCCAAGGAAGATGTGAACGAACTCGCCGAGGTAGATCAACACGAAGTAGACAGAGGAGTACTCGGTCTGGTACCCCGCGACGATCTCGGTCGGGGCCTCCGGCGTGTCGAAGGGGTTCCGACCGACTTCGGCGAGGTTCGCTGCCATGAACAGCACGAATGCGAAGGGGTTGATGAAGGCAAACCACGTCGGGATCGCGATGCCAGCCACCGTCACGAGCGTCTCCTGCTGTGCGGCGACGATTTCGGAGAGCTGGAGCGTCCCCGCGAAGATCACGACCGACATCGCGGTGACGATCAGCGGAATCTCGTAGGCAAGGTTCTGTGCGACCGCGCGGAGACCGCCGAGCATTGAGTATTTGTTATCGGACGCGTAGCCACACATCACCAGTCCGAGGCTGGCGATCGAGGCGACCGCGAACACGTACACCAGCCCGATCTCCGGGTCAGCAAGCTGGAAGTTCAGCGGGCCGAGCGATCCCATCGGGATCACCGCAAACCCACCGAGTGCAGAGAGCACGACCAGCAGTGGACCGAGATCGTATGCGGGCCGGTCCGCACCTTCGGGAATGATCAGTTCCTTCGAGAGCAGACGTACTGCGTCGGCAATGATGATGAACAGTCCAAACGGCCCGACGCGGTTAACTGCGATCCGGTCGGTGAAGGCCGCGGTGATCTTTCGTTTCGCCCACGGGCCTGCAAGCGCAGCATTCGTCAGCATGATCGACGCGATGACCACTGCGCCGATCAGTGCGCCAACGAAGTCGCCGGCGACACCCAGAGCGTCGAGTCCGAGCAGATCGGCGAGCTGGTCGGGCATCAACGGGACTTCGGTCTGCAGTGGGGCCGAACTCATCGATCCACCTCCCCGAGGACGATATCGAGGCTACCGAGCGTCGCGACGAGGTCTGCGATGTAGCCACCCTCGG
>OBKM01000403.1_pt1 | contig 21707 bp, 18 predicted proteins | sample 1519691 | NCBI WGS metagenome assembly OBKM01 (sample SAMEA37050418, study PRJEB22526) | metagenome | biome: saline pan; feature: lake; material: water | place: Egypt | collected 2015 | depth 0.5 m | reverse complement strand
CTCCGATGATGAAGACGACTTTTACGTGATTGAGGCCTCCGAAGAGGAACCAGTATTCCTCGTCGCATTAGATGATGAGACGGTTCCGGCCTTACCACAGCAGCTTGAAACAGACTCGTGGCAGGAGGTAGAGGAGCCATTAGATATGGACGATATTGATGACGCTGCTGACGGAAGTCAGTTGTCAGCAGTCTACCACGAGGCCGAACATCCTGAGGACTTCGACGAGTTTATGAACACGTTGAACGACTTAGGACACTTGGACGATAAAGAACTCGAAACAGAACTTGCGTCTCCGGCCATTGACTTGCCCGGTGCTCGGACTGCGGGTATTGGCTTCGCCACAGACCCACCGGGTTGGGACAGAAGCTCCTACTTAAAGGCGTGGCGCACATTCCGTGGGAAGTGGCGTGTCTGTTATCCACGGATGATTCGACACTTTGGCCCACGGATGGCAAAGCGGTGGTGTAGTGCATTAAAGGATGAGGTTTATCAGACCACAAGGTGGAGAGTGAGAGGTTGGTGACACGTATAATGGTAAGTCTTTTAAGTAACCCGAGCCATAGCCTATATAAACGAGACGAACGATGACAGTCGCTACTACTCAAATTAACGTCAGTTCACGTGAGTCTCATCTCGCCGAAGGCTCTGCACCGTGGACGATACACGGCATTGCCATCGGCGCAGATGACGTTACGAAAGGTAGTAGTGGCATCAAAAAGTTTTGGCCAGCCGAGGAGCTTCAGGAAGCCGCAGAATCTCTTGAAGGACGACCTCTCGTTGTAGACCACGACAACTCCGCAGCAGGTGTTGTCGGACGAATTACTAAGGCTGGCTGGAACGGTGATGTCGGTGTCATTTACGAAGCCGAACTCTACGACGAGGATTATGCGGAGAAGGTTGACAATGGTCTACTGGAAGTGTCTGTCCGTGGATACCATATTCCAGTAGAGGAAATGGATGAGCGCGATGAAGATGGCGCACTGGTTGTCGAAAATATTGAGTTTGACAATTTGTCCATTGTTCCAAAAGGCGCTGCCCCGAGTAACACACTCGAAATGGGCGACCATGCTGAACTCGAAGCAGCAGAACTCAGTGAAGCACTGGGTCAGATTAACCGAGTTGAAGACTTAGCCGAATGGACAACTGGCGACTGGGTTCAGTGGGACGACACACAAGGGATTATTCTTGCTGGCCCTGAATTAGACGACCAAGACGAACCACTCGTCGAAGCCTACGAAGAGACTGACGATGGTGAGTGGTATCCGACTGGTGAGGAAGAAACTGTTTCAACGCAGTCACTTTCTGAATGGGGTGTCGATGAAGATGACATTACCACAGAGCCAGACGAGGATTCCGACGAGGATGATGAAGAAGAAAACTCGCCTGAAGATGAGCTTGATTTCGACGTAGGCGACCGCGTATCTTGGCACTCTGGAAATGGTGTTGTAACGGACTTTATTAAAGGTGAGTTGCTTGTCGAACCATACGCCAAGGATGGCGATGTGTGGACCGCAACCGGCTTTGAAGTCGAAGTACACCCAACTGACGCCGAGACGTGGAACATCTCCGCCGAGTACATTGATACTCGCGGTGGTGGTGTTAACCTTGAGCCAGAGTTTACAGCCGGTGATATGGTTGAGTGGGATGATGGTGAAGGCGAAGTGGAGGAGGTCTCTACTGATGATTCCTTCGATATTCTCCCAGACGTTGAACCAGAAGACGATGACCCAATCGCTAAAATCCTCGTACATGAGGATGGCGAACCTTCTGATGGGAATTTTGTTGTTGCTCACTTCTCCGAGTTGGACCTTGTTGAAGAAGAGGATAACGAAGAAGAGGCTGCGGAACAGTTCACAGATGGGGACTACGTTCAGTGGGACTCTGCTGGTGGGACGGCAGTTGGCCAAGTACTCGGTCGCAAGCAGGATGGTTGCTACTCCGATGAAGTAGACGGAGATGTTGAAGTATGTGCGCCAGAGGATGGGGCAGTACTTCTCATAGAAGTCTATCGTGACGGAGAAGGAACTGGCGTCCAAGTTGCTCACCACGAGGAAACGGTAAGTAACTGGGATGCTGGTGAAGATGTTGAAGAAAACATGTATCGGCCACGAGACGGTGATATGGTTACGTGGCGTGTTGAACCATCCTTGTATGGGCGAGTAGTCCATGTTGACAGAAACAAACATATCGCAATGGTCTCCATTATGGAGGACGTTGGTGGTGAGTATGTTGAAACCGGGTACACTGTCACAGCCGGATATGAAGATGTTGTTCCGTTAGATGATGGAAACCACTCGGATGATGATGAAGTCGCTGAGAATGGATTCTCGCGTCTTTCAGTAGCTTCTGAACTCGACCGACCAAGTGCATCGATGGATGAACTTGATGAGGTCTACGCTGATTGGAGTGACGCAGTTAATATGAGCGCGAGTGAGCTTCAGCGATGGAGTGGTAATCCGTGCTCCCGGCAGGCTTCCGTTGACGCATCTTCTGTCATCAAACGAAACCTACGACTCCTTGAGACGAATAAGGAGGATTGGGAGTTGGATGATGTTAAGGATGCAAAAAGAACCATTAGTTTTGTTGAGAGAATGTCTGGTATGCGCCCAGATGACGCTGGCGATGGTTCTCACGGATGTCCAAGTGATTGGGCTATTTCAATGTTAAACTGGGCGCACAATCCATTTGACTCCTTGCCAGAGCAACCAGACGACCTTGACGATGTTGACGAGGTTGAACTTGGCCACCGACCTGAAGGCTCAGAAGAGCCTATCCGTGGTGGTCGGACGGATACAGAAGACCAACCACATCGGTATCCGTATTGTGAGCACGGCTGTCCAGAAGTGGACTGTGAGGAATGTGCCGAGTTATCTGCTCAGGTCAGAACACCTGATTTTGATGGGACAAAAGAAAGCACTTCGTGGAGCGGCCACACGCTTTCTGACTTTACCAGCGAAGATTGGGACGACCTGAGTGAGTCGGAGCAGCGAGATATTGCAGGACATTTCCTTGTATCACGTTCTGGATGGCCGCCTGAAACGTTCGGCGACCTCGCATTTGAGGTTGTTGATACAGATGGCTCACTCGACCTTCAAGGACTCCGTGCAGCAAAAACTCGCGTCGGGTCAGCGGGCGACGATATTCCGAAGACGGAACTTCGTGAAACTATCGACGGCCTCGCTAACGAGAATTTCGACGTTGAGTGGAATGACGAAGAGGAAAACAGTATGAAAACAGGAGATGTACCAATGAGGGATGCTGTCCAACGAGGTTCGGACAAGCCCTCTGAGAAGGTTGTAAAGCGATACCTCTACGAGAAAGGTAAAGCAGACGGTATGTACGACGAAATGTCCCCACTTCGTGGAGACTCTGAGAATGAGTACGACGACGAAGATGAGGAGGACATGGACGAAGAGGATGACGAAGAGTTGTCCTACGGTGAACTATCGTCCCGCGAGTACGAGCACGAAGAAATCGACGCATATGAAAATGGCTACGGCGATGGCCGCAAGCGAGCTTCCGAGATGGAAGACGCTGAGTATGACGATGAGGAGATGCGCGAAGCATACTCCAAGGGTGCTCACGATGGGATGGACCCCGACGAGCCAGACAATGCAGCAGAGGCAGGCGCACATATGCCCGACGAGGAGCAAGCCGCCTATGCTGATGGCCACGAAGTAGGCCGAGAAGAGGCTCGCAATAACGAACTTCCATTTGAGCCGGGCAACGGCGATGAAGAGGAAGATGAAGAACTCGCAGAACATCAGTACGACTCTGAGGAAGACGCTCAGGATGCTGCTGATGACCTACCCGAACCGTGTGAGGCGGGCACTGCCCACCCACACGATGATGGGGATTACTACATGCCATGCGCCTCTCACGAGCAGTACCAAGAGGCCGTAGAGGGTGAAGAAGCAAGTGCATACCCCTGCACTAAAAACATTGGGGGTGCCCGTGGCAGCGATGACCTGCGTGAAGTAAAGGTTGCAGAGAGCAAGGCGGGCCTTGCGGTACTATCAGACAATAGAATTATGACAGACACAGCAGAACTTGAAGACTACGATAACCCTGTCGTTATGGAACAGGGCGAGTTCGAAGAGCTTCAGTCGATGAACGAGAACATCGAGGAACTCCGTGCTCGAACGGACATCCTCGATTCAGTCGAGCGAGAGCTTGTTGAAGAGCTTGCTGATTCCGACGCACCCCTCGTCATCGAGGAGGCCCGCTTTGAGGAACTCGAACAGGAAGCAGAGCACGTAAAGGGACTCTACGCAGAAGAGCTTGCCGAGCAGGTAGGCGTCTTTAGCAAGGAGGAACTTATGGACAAGAATACCCTCGAAGAACTTCGAGAGAAGTACGAGGAAGTCGGTGGAGACATCGAGGAAGAGCTTACGGCTGACCCACAGGGCGGCGCTGAGGAAGAGCTTTCCGAAGGTGACGGCACCACTGGCTCGCAAGAGACCGAAGAGCTTGCTGAGGAGAAGCGTGACGACCTCCGTCAGAAGCTTGGTCTTGGAGGCAACTAAGAGGTGACTGATTTATGACAGACACAGACCTACGATTCCCGAACCAAGACCTGCGTAACAAGGACTTCAAAGACCTTGCCGCAGGCGATGAGACGCACCGATACGGTGACTACATTCCGCGAGTCGCCGCAGAAGAATTAACTGTTGGCGACCTATTTGCTCTTAACGCAGAGGGTGAGGCGGTTGCGTATGGCGGGGGAGACGCCGACGACCTCGCTGGAGTTGTGTACAGCAACGTCAACGATGACACTGGCCCCGGAAATGTCGAAGAGGACGCTGTTGTTGAAGCAGAAGAAGCATTCACCGCTAAGGTGCAGGGGACAGTAATTGCAGCAGTCCCCGCTGACCCGGCGACTGATTCGTTCTATGATACACTCGCACCGGGCCGAGGGCCTTCGGGCGAACTGCTCTTGGATGTGAGTGAAGAAGATGACTTCGTTCATCTGCTGCTTCCCTAAAAGGTGATTATATATGGCACTTAAAGTTAACGACGTAATTACACGCGACTTTGTTCGTGAGACGGTTGAGGAAATTGTTCAGGAAGACCTTGTTTGGCGACAGGCCTTCCGAGAGATTGACGCCACAGGTATTGGCTCTAACGCCTATACCTTCTTCGTGGATAACGATGACATGGGTACGCCCGAGGTCATCGGTGAGGGTGAGGAGTTCCCACGCGACAAGTCCACGCTCCGTGAAATCACGGTGAACTTCGAGAAGTTCGGAGACGAAGTGGCTATCACGATGGAGGCACAGGAAGACGGAATGATTGACATGAAGGCCCGGCAGGTTGAGGACCTTGCCCGACGTATGGCGCAGTGGCTCAACGAGCAGGCCTTCGAGCAGCTTGACGAAGAGGGCAACCACATCGACGAGACCGCGAGTGGTGACGACATCGGAGACGGTGACGGCGAACTGACTTTCGCCGACATCCGTGACGGTATGGTTGGAGTCCGGTCTTACAACTACACACCGGACCTCCTCATCGTAGACCTTGACGGCTACGGCGACCTGCTCACTGACGATAACTTCAACCGCGCTACTGATGGCGGGGACGAGGTTGTTCGAAGTGGTGAGATTGGTCGTATCGCCGGAATGGACGTTGTTGTGGACAACACGCAGCGTATTGGTACTGGTGGAAATGGGACGGTCGAAGACGGCACGGCAAACGAGGCGGGAGCCTACGTCATCGACTCCAACTACTACGGCTACGAGCTAACCCGTACTCCGATTGCGACAAACGAGTACAACGACCCTGAGCGTCAGGCCGAGATTATGCAGATTTACACTCGGAAGGCGTGGGCCACAATCTGGCCTGAAGCTGCTGCGAAAGTAGACGCTTAAATAAATAAATGAGTTACTCACCTAAATACCTCAATCTCGATGAAATTCCGGTGCAAGTACCGGATGAATACGACGACCGGCATAAGGTTGACGCAATCGAAACTGCCGAGAGTAGTATTGAGATTGATATTAATGATGGTGAGGAACTCAGCGCAAAAGACCTGTCGTATTCAGTTGTTGTTTCAGCGATTAAGCAAAAAGCCACCTGCGAACTAATCAAAGGTGCGGCCCATCCAAATGATGTGCGCCTCGGAGACATTCAGGAGAATACCGGCAAGGAAGACCTTGCTGCAACGTTCTGTGAACGATACGAGGAGATGGTGGCGAAAATTAATGAAAGTGGAATCGTTGAATCGGGTCAGACTCGAACACCGTACACATACACAACAAGTAAGCCATAATGTTAGTTGACTCCAACTTCGAGGCTGCTGCTGATGAAGATATTCAGTTTTCGCAGTTGTTCGAAGGTGCGATTGTTTCAGGTGAGGAAGAATCACTTGAGAAATTGCGAGCCAACTACATCCGAACAACTGTGCTTGCTCGTGGACTTCGGTCGAGTAGTGTTGACCGACGACTCAATCAAGAACGACCTGTTGGACCTCGCCTCAGTACGAATGCGGCGTGGCCCATTGAAGAAGCGAGTGATGGTACTTCATTACGAATACATCCCGCTAATCGAACAAAGGTAAATGTTCTTGAACGAGGCCGAGACCCTGCCATTCACGCTGACCCTGAGACGACGATGAGTTTCGTCAATGAAGAGGGGGAAAATATTACCATCAAAGCGGAAAATATGACCCCTCGTGACAAGCGATATAGTGGTTGGCTGCGGCAGGCTATCAGAAGTTGGTTAGCTGATGGTGAGCCATCGGATACGGTCTCGAATGAGATAGAAGAATTAATGTTGGCGGTGTACACATCATAATGGCAGCACCAGATGATATACTTGACGGTGTTATCCTATCGATTAAGGATGGCATCGAAAAACATGAAATTCTCCCCGAACGAACGGACTTTCTAAAATATGAGGAAGACCGACAGGGTGAGAATGCGAATATCCAGTTGCCATTTGTGCAACTGCAACCAACTCTCGTTGATTATTTAAACGAGTGGAACACTGACCAAGTGGCTTTCATGCGAAACGACGCAGGAGACCGTGTTGGCCGAGTGTACCACAACGAGTACCGGATGACTGTGGAGGTAGACTTATGGGTTGCTGCACAGAGTCGGTACAACGTCAACGAACTCGGTACGAGCCTCCGTCGATGGCTCTACCGACACGAGAAAAGTTCTGCCGGAGTCCCACTCCCGTTCGAAATCGGTGAATACTACGTCGAGGATGAGGATGGAAACACCATTCGACTTGACGATGTATGGGACTTTGAAATAGTTACAGCAGAGCGTGCTGATGACACGGCAGGTTCTCCAACAATTAGACGTTGGAGATACGAAATCGACATTGCCTCTTTTGAGGCGGTCGCTGACCCTGCGGATACGACAGAAACAGCGATAGTCAAAGAAGTAGCAACCCCAAACTTAGATTAAGGTGATATAAACATGGCAACATTTGGTGACTTCCCCGGCGTCCGTATTACAACGTCTGGAGGCGGCATCTCAGCAGTCCGTATTGGGGCTGAAGAGAAGCTTCTCATCTTCGGTGACGCAGACCTCACAGAAGGTGACGCAACTCCAGCAGAGGCCGTTCAAGTCAGCTCACGACGTTCTGTTAACGACGCCTTCGGTGCAGGCTCCGAGCTTGCTGACGCAATCATCGATGCATTCGGTAATGGTGCGAACACTGCATTCACATATGGTGTCGCGCTCCCTGCTGAAGAAGATATGGGTACGGACGAACCCTCCCCACTCGAAGCAGCGTACAGCGTACAGCGAGGAGAGGATTACACAGACTGGGAGTTCCTCGAAGCAGGTGAGGAAATCGGTCGTGCTCCGAAGGACCAAGTTAACGAAGGTGAGACTGGCGTACACGCGGTTCTCACAAAGGACGCAGATGACGTATCGACATTAGAAAACGAAGTCGGCACACTCCGTGGAGACTACATTATGGTCAAAGGCTTCATCGCTAATCCGCCGGACGATGGCGACAAGTATGCCTTTGATACTGTTACAGCAGAGAGTAGCTCTGACGCGATGTTCGAGTTTGCTCCTGTGGACCAGCGATTTGACACTGACGCAGACCGATACCCAACGGTTATGGGAGCCGTGTCTGGTCTCTTCGCTGGAAACGACATCACACAACCTGTTTACAACAGCGCACTGAGCGGTGTTGGTGAAATGCGACAGGTTGTCTCCCGAGCAGACGCCAATGACATTCGTGATGGTCGCGTTATTCCTGTAAAGGAGAACGGAACCATCCGAGTGGCTGATAACCTCTCCACATCGGAAGAGGAAGATTGGCAGCGGGACTTTTGGCGACGGCGCATTGTTGACCGAGTAATTCTTATTGCCAAAGGTGTTGGTGATGCGATTCTTGGTCGAATCAATGACGAGCGCACACGTCGTGCAACAGAGCGTCAGATTGAAACACAGCTACGGGGCCTCCAGCGAGACCGTCTTCTCACAGAAGATTGGTTTGTCGAGGTAACACAAGACGAGGCTGACCCCGACAAAGTAAACATCGACCTTGGCATTACCCCACAGGGTATCGTCAAGCGTGTTGATGTGGATATTGTGATTGACACATAGGTGATATAATATGACAAAGAATTTCAAAGAAATCGGTAACGACGTGTCGCTTGAGGTTGGGGGAGAAGAATACCCCATCACGAACGCATCCTACACAGAGGATGCTGACGTTGCTGAGACTCAGTTTAACAGTGGTCTCAACCCAAGCATTGTAGTTACTGGAGTGACATACTCGGGTTCATTCGAGCACTCTGGTGCGAACACGGATTTGGAGGATGAGTTCTACTCTGCGGAAGGAAGTCCCGAGATTTCCCTCCCACAGCAGATTGACGAACTCACAATCATTGACTCACAGTACGAATACAAGTTCGAAAATGTAATCGTCGAGTCTCGTGACAAAGACTTTCCGGCAGACGACCGCACTGAAGTTACGTATGACTTTATGGCCGAGTCGCTGGACAAGTCCGACCGAAGTGGTGAGTCAACTGTTGGGCTTGGTCGCAAGGACACTACCTCAGCCCCCGGCTTCGGTGACAGCAACGGCGATAACGGCGAATAACAGAATAGCGGTATAATAGTGGGTGACGGTTACGTACTCACCCAATAGCAATCTGGTGCCAGTGCCCCCTACTTTTCTACTGGCAGCGGGGAGCAGTTAGTACGTATCGCTCAGAGTAGAGCTTAAATACATACATAGGTACAATTATGGACCAACAAAACGCAATGGAGTTTTATAAGAAAGTTGTAGAGGGTACTGACCACAGCAGAACTATCAGTCTTGAGACAGAAGACGGCACAGTGCTTGAGGGAGTCAAGATGGCTCCTGTTGACAAGAAGACACTGGCTGCGGTAATCGAGCGTCTACCGGATGAAATGTTCGAAGTTCCTGAAGACATCGACCAAGATGAGCTTGAGGATATGGACCCGGAAGACCTCGAAGAACAAACAGGGGGCAACGCAACCTCGGCTGTTACAGAAGACGCGGTTGCAGGGTTCGAAGAGCTGTGTATCAAGTCACTCTCCCACGACGACCTCGTTGACCGAAAGATGGCTAACATCATCGCTAACCTTTCTTTCGAGATGTTATTCGAACTTGGGTCAGAGGTAATGGACTTCTCCATTGAGCAGACAGGTGACGTAAAGGATTTTCACGTACAGGAATAGGTCAGAAGTTATATAATGCCCATCGTTATGGCATCCCCTTCTCGGTAACTGAAGAGGATGGCACAAAACGACAGGCATATATTGATGAACTTACTGACGCTCAATTAAAATTCCTCTTCCATACGGAGATGGAGCGTGAGAAAATGAAGAAGAAGGAAGCAGAGAAAGGACAATCAAAGTTTTAATATAAATGGCAACAGCATTTCAAAACGTAGTAACGAAAGTTCGCTCTATTGGTGTTAAGGCGGCTGCGAGAGAGTTCACAAGCCTTGCAGCAGCAAAGAAAGCTGCTGGTGTAGCCAGCGACTCCCTCTCACGCTCCGGTAAGCAACTTATCGGCACACTTTCAGCACAGACTGCTGCAACGAATGCTGCTGCCAGTGCTGCCGGAAGAAAGGCTGCTGCAATGACGGCAGACTCCGTTTCGACTCGGATGAATACGCAGGAGAATATTAAGAATGCCGCCTCTCAAGCATCGTTAGCTGCCGCTGCTGACAGTGCTGCATTCTCATTCGGACGAGTGTCACTTAACGTTTTCTCCTTCACAATTGCGCTGAAGGATATGGCGACACAAATTCCGATTCTTGTTACAGGTCTTGGTTCCCTGCTCTCAGTCGTCATAGCCCTTGGCTCGGCGGCTGTTGTTGCTGGAGCCGGTCTTGCCGGAATGATTACCGGCGGCCTCATCCAAATGGCCGGGGACTTACAAGACAAATATGAAGATATTGAGGGCACGATGGAGGCCATCCAAGCAATTGGAGAAGCAGTCAGAGACCTCTTCGTAGAAGCCCTCTCCCCACTTGTCACGCCTGAAAATGCGGCGATGACAAAAACATTAATTGAGGATGTTGCAGGAGTTGTTCACTCACTCGCCACAGCCATCGATAACCTAATGATTATCGGTGATGATGCGGGTATTCTCCCACTCATGCGAAACCTTGCCGATATTTTCCAAGAGGGATTATTCGGCGGTGGTGATACAACTGGAATTATCAATCAACTTGGACACACGTTTCAACAACTTCAAGGCCCGCTTGAGGATACAGCCCGTGTTCTGACAAACACTGTTGCACCAGCAATTGAGTTCTTCACTGATATAACACTCAAGCTGATAGACAGTGGTTCAACATTCGTGAAAATGCTTGGTGATTGGCTCCGTGCAGCCGTTGAGCTTGGTTCAACTGTTGCTGATGGATTCCTTCCAGTGCTAACAACACTTCTTGCACAGACCATGCACTTAATAGATGCGGTGAACTCCATTAATCCAGAGCTTGTTTCGCTGGTTGCGCAATTCGCAACGGCTGCGGCGATGGTAAAATTCCTCACAGGACCACTTAGTACGCTCGCCGGGACACTTGACCTTGCGTCACGCTCGGTGTCTGCGATGTTCTTCCGAAGCCAGACGCTTACGGAATCTCTTGGGAACATGACGCGAGGATTTACTCGGATGACAGCAGCCGTAATGCCCGGTATTCTTGATATGGGCCAATCTTTCATGTCTGTCTTGGACCAGATGGGCTTATTTAATAGAGTTGGATTACAGAGTGTTTCAAAAGGATTGGAAAACCTTGATGTAACAATCAGGGAGATAGAAAATGGGTTAGACAGCTTCGGAGATGTGATGACTGCTGTCGCTACTGGCGAGATAGAAGAACTACAGACAGCATTTGATGATACATTTGACGTTTTCAGATTTGGTAAAGTCGTAATTAAAGATGCTGCCGCCTCGTTTAGAAATCTTGGCTCGTCTATTGTTAGAGGCACTAATCGTGGAATTGATGGCTTACTTGAATTATCTTCATTCTTACGAACCCGAGTAAAAACAGCATTTCTTGAAACTGCTGTTGCTGGTCAGAATGCAATGTCGGATATTCAAAATACTACTGCTACTGGTTCTCATAGTATAAAATCTGCATATGATGCAGTAGTTAATTCACTGTTCCGATATAATGGTGGCCTTGCAGATTTGCAAATGCAATCTGGAATGGCTGAAAGTTCAATGGGTGCAGTGGCTAATATGGGTGAAGATATGACGGATATGATTAACAACTCTGCCACTGGCCTTGAAGCACTTAAGTTAAATATAAGAGCTGTTGGTGGCTCGCTCAAGGAAAGCTTTATCGGCGGATTAGTTACTGCACAAAATGCGTTGTTTGATTTCAGAGGTTCAGTTACTGGCCTGTTGCCAACAGTTTCAAAGTACGAAAAGATGGCAAATACAATGAACCAAACGCTGTCGGAAACGGCAAAAGGTTCTATGACTGCTGCAATTCAGGCTGATGGGTTTAGAAGTAGCATTGGACATCTGATAGACGCATTAATGCTAAAAGTCTCAGCGTTGTGGAAAAACATTACAGCAGAAAATGCGCTTGCCAAAGTTCAATTCCTTCGAACAAATGGACTTCGAGCAAGCATCGCAGCTACTTGGGCGTATATAAAAGCATTAGGTGTAAAGACTGCTGCACTACTCACATCTACAGCAGCAGCTATCGGTCTAAACGCTGCACTCGGTGGAATCCCACTACTTATTGGTGTTGTTGTCAGCGCCATCGCAGCACTCGGTGGTGCAATTGTTGCACTGGGTGGGCCAAGTGATGCGTGGTCTACTGCTATTGGTGGAATCCGAGAAGCACTCGGTAATATGGTCGAGTTCCTCCTAAAAGAAACAGTGCCAATATTTAATTCCATGATGACAATACTACGAGCAATCATGGACCCTATTTCCTCACTCATTAACGGTGTCTTCCGAATCGGTGAAGCACTTGGAATACTAAGCGACGAGGGAGGTGCTGGTGCAAGTACGATGAATCTGCTTACCACAACGGTAAGCACCCTCATTACACCCGTAGAAATTGCTTGGGGAGTATTAGCTTCTCTCGCCAATATTATTGGCACGCTTGCTGGACTAATTATCGACCGGCTCGTTGGTGGTATTGTTAATACTATCAATGGCCTCCAAGGTATTGCTGAGTCGATATTTAACATCGCTGAAGGACTTCCGGTCATTGGCCGACTCATCGAAGCATTTAGAACATTCAGAAGTCTTATTGCAGAAATTCCGGGTATGTTGAGCGCAATACCCGCCATTCTGACAGATGTGATGGAGGATGTTGTTAACACCGCCATTGCTGGAATCAACCGAGCTATCAGTGCGGCGAATACGGTGCCGGGTGTTGATATTAGTGAAGTTGGTGAAGTGAGCTTCGACACAGAAGACACTATCACGACGGACGACGTTGACGAGGCTCTTGAAGCAGAAGAAGACGAAGATATGATGGATGCACTCGACGGACCAACTGAGTTTAATGCTGACCTCGACCTCACACAAGAAACGTCCGTCAGCGGAACCTTTAATATGGCCCCCGAAGAAGAAGAACGTGTCAAGCGCCTTGTTGAAGACGCTGTTGAAGACGCGAACCAGTTCCGTCGTCGCCGAGAAGGAGCAGGATAATATATGACAAGAATCATCGTTAATGAGTCTTCCCATTCCGTAACACAAGGTGTTACAAAATGACTACATACACTGACCCACGAGGAGACAACCCAGTTGAGGTTATTGGTTCAGAGACAACTATCGAGTTCGTCTACGAGCAGCCGAATGTTTCTGTTGACACATCCGCCCGCTTTATCGAGCACGAGGTTATTGGTGGACTAACAGTCAGACAAAAAGTTGGCGAAGAACCACGGCAGGTTTCTGTTAGTGGTATTTGCACACGTGAAGAGGCTCGTGACATTGACAATCTCTTTGAAGAGACGACCGTCGAGTTTATCTCCTATCGTACTGGTGCAATGACAGCACAGGTAACTGCGACAAGCACAGACCCGTATGATGATGGTGGTGCTGTCGCTATCAATGGTGACGAATCTGACACAATCTACACGTTCGACCTCGAATTAGTGGAGGTATAATACATGGTATCAATGCGAGCACCAGACGATTTACTTGCCTCAGACGGTGCTGATGGTGGGACAACGCCGGGGGAGGTTGACGCAGAAGACCTCATTGAAACAGAGCGCGACCCAACTGATACACAGCGTGTTGACGAACCAGACCTTGGTGGAGCAGACTTTGAGGATGTTGACGCACGCTGTTACATCGACGGAGACCTCTATGGGATTGTTGCATACCGACAAGAATACGACATTGGTCCAATGGCCTCCTTTGGAAAATGTGAAGTATTCGCCCTCGGACACGAGAACTCCCCGGACTATAATAGCCATTTTGAGGCACAGGTTCGTGTCAATGTGGACGAAGATGCACAAGACATTCCAGAACGTGAGGAGATGTATAACGAGTGGGTTCCACTGTTCACGGGACACGTAAATAACTTCCGACACAAAGGCTATGACAGGTGGCACGTCGAGTTCAGTAACTTCGAGTCGCATCTTCTGGAAGACGTAACAGTTGACTTCACCGACGACACCATCTTCCTCGATGAGATTGTCGAGGAAATTATCGAAGAAGTTAGCAGAGACCCTGCTGGCGTTGAATTAGACAATATAGAACTTGACGCAACCGTTGAGGGGGTTGACCGAGTTACTGGCGTTGCACAGCCAGACGGTGGCTTCTCGGAGCAGTCACCGTTACAAAGTACTGCCGACAGCCAATCACTTGGCTTTGCACAGCGCATTGGACAACGCTTTGCTGGTATTTTCGGTGGACCACTTGGTATGGGTGGTCGAACTGCACTAAACATGCAGCCAGCAGGTATTGTTGGTCCACAGCCCGTTACGACTCGGATGAAGTACCATCGTGAGAACGAGCGTGCTGCCGAGTTGCTCGATGAGCTTGCGACCTTCGCCGATGCAAAATGGTGGGTTGACGCAGAGAATGTGTTCCACTTCGGCAAGCCAAACACTGAAGACAGTGACGGGTTGCTTGACCCACAGGAGAGAAAGCTTCTCTTTGTCACAGATACGGACGCTGGTTGGCTCACACCACCATATAACAGCGTTGTCGTAATTGCTGACGGAGTTGTTGGAGAAGAAGGTTGGGGTAGCGAACATCTGATAAGCAACGAGAACCCAGTAATCGCGGCCCGAATCCCCTCACCCGGTGCTGACGAGGATGAAATTATTCCGAACGAGATTGAGGAGCCTGTCTTCACATATAAGAACAAGGATATTAAGACACCGGAGCAGGCAAATAATGTTGCCATATCACTTGCCGCAGACCTCGCCGAGCAACTTGAAGGTGGTGCTATTGAGGTTGTTGGGCGACCGGATATACAGTTGCTCGACGTGGTGTTAATGCCAGACCACCTTACACCGTCTGGTGAGGAATATGCGTACAGTGTTGGTGGCGTGGTTCATAAACTTGACCCACAAAACGGCTTTACTACTGAGATACAAATATTCCACATGCTTGGCCTTGATAACGACGTTACTGAGGTGAAGCGAGCACTTGAGTTCCAACGAGAGGAAGAAAGTGAACGACAGCCAGATGACACTGTTACATACAGAGGCACTGAAATGACACGAAAACAGCAAGACTTACTACGGGGGACGAACTAATGGCTAATTTCTTTACAAACGACGAACGACAACATCGGGAGAAGCAGATTGAAAATGCCTTGGAACAGCCACAACTCGCACGAGTTACTGCTGTAAAAGAGCGTCACCCCGAAGCAGAAGAGAGATGGGACCAAGGAGACGGTGCTAAGTCGAACGTGGTTAACGACCACCTCAACCGACAGTTTGAAGTTGACTTATCTGCACCCCACCTCGCAACAGTCGATGCACGGACTGGTACGAAAACTGTCGGTGAACGATTGCGTGATGTACCAGTACTCGCTGGAGCTAATGGTGAGGCTCGTGTACCGGAGCCGGGCCGAGACCTTGCCCTTGTGGTATTTATGGAAGGTCAAGAGAAGCGAACACCTGTTGTCATCGGCTTCCACTACCACAAGGATAACTTCCCACCAGTCGCCCGACGTGGCACATGGCGAATGCAGAAGGGCAACATGTGCTTTGAAGCATACGAGGAACTTGACCGACCAGAGCAGGAAGAGTTGCCTGAGTACGCTCGTATGGCTGTTCAGGACAACGATGAGCAAGTCGATGAGCCAGAAGTTGAGGTGGCAATAAAGGAAACTGAGGCCGACTCAGGCGAATATGAGGTACATATACGTGCAGAGACGGTTATTATCGACTCTGACGACGTAAAAGCTGGAGACCCCAACGAAACAATACTTACCGAAAGTGCCACATTCAATGACACATTCCTCGGGTTTGGGGGAGACGTGGATGATGTGGGGAGCGCAGGACAATGACTGAAGAAACACGCAGTACAGTTGAAATAGATGGTGAAGAAATTGACCAAGTAGAGGCTAACGCATCCGTTATCTTAAAGCGCATCGGTGCAACGTTTGATGTACTCATTGGAGAAGACTGGTCACTGCAAGCAGACAATGATTCACTGCTGTTACAAAAAGATGATGAAGTCGTCTTCGAGTCATGGGAGGACCTTCGTAGTAACGATGAGCCAGTTGTTATCGGGGAGTGGTCCTTTGTTGAGGAAGGCGATGAGTTACAATTGAAAAAAGGAGATAACGTAATAGAGTCATGGGAGTAAAATATGAGTAGAGAAGAAGAAATTAATCAACTTGGAAAAGGAATCGCACTACAAAAAACAGCGGATAGTGACGAGATTACGTGGGATATTGAGATTGGTGGTGACGGAGACCTCGCTATTGTAGCTGGTGTTGATGAGCTTGAAAAAGACATCTCCTTCAAGGTAGCTCGTGTTATTGACACAAGCCGTGGTCAAAATATTACACGAAACTTCCTCGCTCGTGTTGAGAGTGTTGTCGAAAACATTCTTAACAGAGATGAGCGTATTCGGGAAGTGATTGACGTTACTGCGGTACAGGACGAGAACGACCCCGATAGGTATAGTGTCGAGGCAGAAGCAGTATCAATTACAGCAGAACGGATGGTGTTGGATATATAAATGGCATTTGGACCAGAACCAATTGACAGCATTTATAACCGCTTAGTTGAGCGTATCACTGATGAGGACAAGTTCCCCGAAACTGCTGTTAAGCGGATTACGAACTTCCTCAACGGCTCGTTTAACCAAGTGTGGGTAGAGGCATTCTCGGAAGGACTCCGAGAAAACCAGATTAAGGCAACTGCGACACAACTATCTGGCTGGATTAACTATTCAGGTGGTCCTGTAACAAACGACGACCTGCGAGAATTAGGTATTGAGAATGTTGTAAGCGCCGACGAAATCAATGAGTTTATGGACGAGTCCGACCTTGACGAACTCGTTGAGATTGTCGGGGTTCAGCGAGACGAGGGGTCTCGTGCAACGGTTGAACTGCGTATTCTCACAAACGAGGACCGTGAGGTTGAAATTCCAGCAGAAACACCATTCGGTACACAGCCAGACTCTCGTGGTAACTTCCTCCGCTATCGGACAGTGGACGATGCCACAATCCCCGAAAATCCGCCAGAAGAGCAAATTGATGAGCAGGGTCGTCACTTCGTTGAAGTTGATGCACGGGCCGAGGAGGTCGGTGAACGATTCAACGTCCCAACTGGCACAATCACATACCTCGTCAACCCACCAACTGGTGTTGACGCAGTTATCAATCTTGACCCAGCGACGGGTGGTGTTGACCGAGAAAGCAACGAAGAGCTTCGGTCGAGAGCGAAGGAGTCAGTCGCACGCTCCGTTGGTGGTGGGACAATTGACGGTATTACTGGTCGTATTATTGACGACACAGATGCCTCTGACGTACTTATTGAAGAGTTCTTCGATGGTAACAACCCGAACAGGCCACTCACCACATGGCCACACGTTGAGGTAATTGTTGATGGTGGTATTGAGGACGACGTAGACGACGTGCTTCAAGATACGCGACCAACTGGGGTCGAGCACTTCCTCAACCGTCCAGACACCTTCACGATTAGAACGGAGACTGACATAAACATCACGGATGAGATTAATGAAGACATCATTATCGAAGACATTGAGTTGTTCTATGCCACTCTTGGTATCGGCGAAGACCTGTTCCGAGATAAAGTTATTCAGACAATCCTCAATGCTGACGCCAATATTCAGACAATCACTGGTCTGAGCCTTTTCGTGGCTGACGAGAATATGGACTTCACATTCGAGAGTGAGGAGTTTACCTTCACTGATGGCCAGTTAGAGTACGACACAGAGCTTCGTGCAGGCCGTCTCGCAGCAGTTGTTGCAGAAGATGGGTCATTCTTCGAGTTCGAAACAGACTGGGAAGCTCGACGTAATGAGGGCATTACATGGATTGATGACGCAGAGTCAACGATTCCAGAAGATGGCGACTTGTTCGAGGTATTCTTCAATGAGCACCCGCCACGAGAAAATATTTTCCGCTTCGAGGATGGCGTTGATGAGTATTTCCTCAGCAACCCGGTTTGCAGCGGCGACGTTATCCAAATCGAGGACGAACTCGGCACAGTGTACGAAGAGGGTGTTGACTTCGAGGTAGGAGACAACTCCATTGTCTGGCTTGAGGCTGGAGACTCACCAACAAGTGGTCGGCTCTTTACAGTCGAGTACTTTGCGCTGCTCTCGAACCACCAACTTCGAAAAGCTGAAGTGCGTCAGATAAATGACGACGAAGACGTTATTGCAGTAATTGACGGACAAGACGTACATTTGGAAGACGCTGTACACTACATTGACGAAGGTGATAGTATTCAGCTACCCGATGGTTCGGGGACGCCGTTCAACTTTGAAGAACTGGAAGATGTTTCTATCATCAATGCCGACGACTTCCGTATCAGCTACGAAATTGAAGAAGACCTACCAGTTGACCGACGTGAGAAGGTTCAGTCTGGTCCGGTTATCATCGACGCCACAGAACTATGACTATTCGAGACGCATTCCCTGACATCATTGCGACTGATGATGACGACAGTATTATTAGTCGCTATACTGATGCTCACGACAATGAATTAGAAGAGATTGAGGGTGAACTCGATGAAATCCTCGTCACATTCCAACTACGACAAATAGACTTATATGGTCAGCGGCCAGACAGCGCATACTCCATCACGTATATCGACACCGATGGAAATGAGCAGACGCTCGAAGTAACTGACTTCAGCTTAGTTGAGGATATTCCAGATGTCGATGAAGTCATCTCCGTTTTTGACGATGACCGAGAATATATTCTCGATGGAGACTACAAATTATTCTTCATCGATGGTGAGCTTGAAGGGATAGAGTGGACTCCTGATAATAATAACCCGTCGTTAGACAGGATTGGTCAACTGTTCGGAGAAATTGGGCGACGACGCGGGCGTGATGACAGAGAGTACCGCCGCTTCCTCAATTCACTCGTCCCTGTTCTAAGTGGGCGTGGGCAAGTTCCGACGCTGAAGGAAGCTGTTGCAATTTCTTTGAGTATGGATGCGGAGTCTATTGGTGTTGAGGAAAACTTCGAGGAGCTTGAGTTCGAAATTATTCTCTCCGACTTTTGGGAGCCACACCAAGGTTCTGCTATCGAGTCAATTGTTGACAGAGCACGACCAAGTGGTGTGGAACACGTTTCCACACGATACCAAGTGCCTGATGAGGAGTTACTTGGTGCAACTGCTATTGCCACAACGGACGGCCAGCAAGTGCTTGTAGAAGCAGAATCCTCGTCCGACGTGGTACTTGTCGGTATCCGTATTACGGAGACGTTTGAGGATACAACTGCTCAAGATATTGTTACTGCCGCAGATAATGATAGAGAAACACTCGAACAATTTTTATCCAATACATTGGTGACAGAAGATGTTGACGTTGAAGTGTGGACGACAACATCATCGGGCCAAGATGTACCATATGTTCCAACAGAAGCCGATGATTTATCAGAAGATTATGTTGAAGACGTTGTGTTCGAGGAGACAGCTTCTACGGATTCAACAACACAAAACATACAGCAAAATGTCGATGATTCAACCGACACACTCGACCTTGTTACCGAAGATATTGACGTTGAAGTGTGGACAACAACATCATGGGACGTAAATAGATGGGATGAGTCTGACTGGGACCAAAATGTACCATATGTTCCACTCAAAACACGTGTAGAACAAGAGACCAACATAAATGACGAGAATGTAGATGAGTTATTCTCCGATGTATCAGTAGATGAAACTGTATCAGATGACACTGCTGATGAAGCATCGTCTTCATCACTCGTGGCAGAATCCATCAACATCGTATACACTGAACAAGGTGACACATTTGACGCAGTAGATGAAATCGTCAAACAAGATATTACGAATGATACTGTTAGTGGAGATGAGACAGAAGATGACATTTCACTTTCAGTAGATGATTCAATCGACACACTCGACCTTGTTGCACTTGTTACCGAAGATGTGACACTAATCCTCGATGTAAACAATACTCAGACAACTGACACAGTTGCGGAAACTGTAGACCAACCACTGTCGGCAGATGTAAATACTACTGACGATATACAGGCAGAGAACTTTAACAACGCATGGGACTTAGGCAATTACGATGAGTCCCTGTGGGCATAGTACACAAGCGAAAGATTTAAATAGTAGCAGCAATAAGACTATTACAAGACACAACTTTTCCAACAATGACAGCAATTAGCGAACTTTCGGTTACTGGGCGCATCGACACACGAGCATATTCTAACGAGCAGCTTCCCGAAAACTGGGATGACTTCTCTACTGAGGAGAAACTTCAGACAACACGAGAACTGGAGCCAGTCGAGGAGCATACTGATTACAATACGACAGTATTCGGGATGCACGAATACTTTGCAATCAACCTCGACCCAACACAGACACTCGAAGAAGACGTGACACACCTCGCCATCGGAGACGACGACACTGCTCCGAGCGACACGAATGACACGTTGAATAACGAGGTCTTCCGTAAGTCCGTTACAGACCATAGTCAGACAGACAACGAAATTCTCGCTTCAACGTTCATCGAGTCCGAAGAGGCAAACGGTGAGACGTTCCGAGAGGTTGGCCTGTTCGCAGGCCCCGACGCTGCTGACCGAATGTGGAATCACTCTACAATTGCTGACATCGAGAAGGACAACACTCGGACCATCACAATTGATGTAACGCTTACGTTCACGGCAGCATAGAGAGCCTAACTAATTTTTTTGTATAAAATATGACAGAAAAAGTAAACCCCTCCTTAAACCGACCAGCCAGTTCGTTTAAGACTGCTGGCGCAATAGCATACGGGGGACACGGAGGAGGCGGATTCGTCGTAGATGGGGCTAACCCTACAGAGATTGTTACGCAAGACCAAGACTTGAACGAGGTGAATATGAATGCCTTCCAAGAGACAAGCAGCGGTACGTCTCTCGATGTTGACATCGACGCAGGTGAGGCATTCGTATTTGGTTCATGGCTTGCAATTGACACAAGTGCGACAGTAACGCTCGACGCAAGTACAGCAGGACAGACAGTGTATGTTGGTTGGAACAAGGACGGCGCGGATGACGTGATTGTCGGCCTTGCTACTGCATTTAGCGATGCGACAGGCAATGCAGACCAACGCATTCCGCTCTGGACATTTGACACTGATGCAGATGGTGTTACAAGTGTTACAGACGAAAGGCGTGTTGGATACAGTCAAGGGAAGACGTTCTATGGGGACTCGGATTTCTCGATTTCGTACAACTCATCGACCGATGAACTCGAAATCGTTGACGAAGAAAACGATGTTGTAAAGCAGACGTTCGACAAGCAGGGCGACGTATTCTTCCCGAATGGTCGCGCTCACGCACAGAAGGGGCTAACTGTTGAAAATGGTAATATTCTCGATGGTGATGGAAATGTCATTTACGATATTACAGAAAGTAATATTCCCCAACCACGCCTTGAGAATGATTTGGTTACTGTTGCTGGAAACAGTGTAAGTCTTGGTGGCTCGACGGGTGTAAATCACGGAGATTTAAGTAATATTGGCACATCTGACCATCACACTCGATACGCCGATTCAGAAGCAAGAGGTGCAGTTGGTGGTTCCACACCATGGCCGAATAG
>OBKM01000401.1_pt1 | contig 21768 bp, 23 predicted proteins | sample 1519691 | NCBI WGS metagenome assembly OBKM01 (sample SAMEA37050418, study PRJEB22526) | metagenome | biome: saline pan; feature: lake; material: water | place: Egypt | collected 2015 | depth 0.5 m | reverse complement strand
CCCTTCAGGGGTGGGAGGAAGTCAAGCCGGGCTCTCCCAGGAATAATCGAGTCGCCCCCGGCGCCCGTCAAGAAGATCGAACTGTTCGTCGCGACGCGTTTCGAGCCAGTAGAGCAACCTGGCCGCCCACTCGAGTTTCTGTGATTTCTCGGCGGTGAGTGTCGGATCGTCGAAGTCCCACCCCGGAAACACCAGCCGGCTGGCGCCACAGTGGTCCGCGATAAACGCTCCTCGATCCCCGTCGGTGAAGCCCCCGTAGTTCTTTACCGGCCCACTGGGTGGTGCCTGCGTGGTCGGCACAATCGCCGCCGCTGGAAAGGCCGGGAGTACGGTCTCGAGGGTTGCCTGGTTGTCCCCGTGGGCGTGCACTGCAACCGGTATGCCGTCGGCTGCGAGCTGGCGGACACCGTCTGGATCCCCATCGAGGTCCGTCACGACGAGATCCGGCCGGTGGCCAGCCGCAGCCAGACGGGGCCCAGCGTCTGAGGCAGCAATTATCGCGTCAGCCGCGGTGAGTTTGGCCTCGATCTGTGACAGCGATGCGCCACCGACGACGGCCACTGTCTCCCCATCGATGGCCGGTAGTGACCCGGCACACCCGGCCGTTCGACAGTAGTCCGCCAGCCAGTCGCGGCTGCGCTCGTCGGCCCGCCGGCTGTACCCGAATGTCTGCAACAGCGTCTCATACGCTTGGTTCCACTCGTGGTACTCCATCGGTAGCGTCTCCAGGAACATCTTGGACCGGATTGGCGTGTCGGTACCCCTACCCATCACGCCCGTCCGGTTTCCGTGCGGGTATTTAGACGGATATGGTATAAGCTTTCTTACTCGGACGCCGCCTGCTCTGTCGGTCTCCGTTGTTGCTATAATGTCCGCGGCCGTATCAAACTCTGTGACTTCACCAGCAGTAGCAGTCGTCGATCCAGCGACGCCTGGGAATATCGGCACGATCGCCCGTGCGATGAAGAACTTCGGCTTCGAGGAGCTGGTTTTGATCGACGCGCCACCCCTCGACCCCGACGGTGAGGCGTACGGTTTCGCCGGTCAGGCACGCGAGGACATCTTACCGGGCCACCAGCGCTGTTCGTTTTCCGACCTGATCGAAAGCTACCACACGGTCGGGTTCACTGCGATTCCCGGTGGAGCGGGGGCGCGTCCTGCGCGAGCACCAGCAGGTACCCCTGCAGAACTGATGGCCGCCCTAGACGATGTGGCCGCCCCGACCGCCTTGGTCTTCGGTCGCGAACGAACGGGGCTGAGTAACGCTGAACTGGCACAGTTAGACCGGGTTTGCACGATCCCAGCGGCGGAGTCGTATCCCACGCTGAATCTCGGTCAGGCAGCGACGATCGCACTCTACGAGCTTTCGGCGCTGACCGACGCTGAGATGCGGCGCCCGCCAGCGGTTGAGCGGGCCGCGGAGGACGACCTCGAACGTCTCTACGATCAGTTCGAGACGTTGCTGTTACGTATCGGTCACCCGCCGGAGAAACAGACAAAGACAACCCGACTGTTCCGCAGATTAGTTGCCCGCGCAAACCCGACGGACCGTGAAGTTAGTACGCTGACCGGTGTCCTCCGGCGTGCCGGCGATCTCGTCCAGTTGTCCGAGGACTAAGAGTCGTGATCCCGTCCGGATGAGAGACTCACGCCTACGTCGCCTGTTGGAGCTTTTCACGCAGGAGCCGTGAGACGACTTCTCCATCTGCTTTTCCTCGGAGATCTGCCATACATTCGCCCATAAGCGCCGAGAATGCGTCCATTCCTTCTTTGTGTACCTGCTCGCTGTTACGTTCGACGACGCGGTCCACGACGGCTTCGATGTCCGTTTCCGAGACCCCGCCCAGACCGTCGCGCTCGATGACCGTGGAGACGTCTGCTGCCGGGTCCGCGGCTAGTGCACGGAGCAGGTCGTCTAGTGCTTCGTTCGGAATCTCGCCGTTCTCGGCGGCGATCAACGCCTCGACGAGGGACTCCTCGGGGAGGTCTCCCACGGAAACCCCATCACGCCGCAGCTCGGTCAACCGACTCTCCAGTGTATCCGCCGCGAGGGTCGGATCCACGCCCGCTTCGACAGCCGACTCGAAGACCGGCATGTGATGGCCGAAGGCGACTCGCTCCGCGAGGTCCGCAGCGAGTCCGTACTGCGTCCGATACCGTTGTACCTTCTCTGTCAGCAGCTCCGGTGTCTCGACTGTTTTCAAGTCCGGAACAACGGGCGGGACGTCCGTTTCCGGGTACATTCTGGCATCACCCGGCAGCGGGCGGAGGTACTCGGTCGTTGTGTCGGCCTGGGCGCCCCTGGTCTCTTCTGGCACACCGTCGATAGCCTGGGTCGCCCGTTCTCTAACGGCCTCGATCGCGACCGTGGCGGTCTCCGGGGCTTCGACAACTAGTGCAACGGCATCTCGAGGGCCGGCGTCGACCGCATCCCGGAGTGTAGTCACCGTCTCTTCGGTGATGCCGTAGGCGGGGAGCTCGTCAGTGTGGAAGATGCCACCTGCGCCGTGGCGCTTCGCGTGATCGGCCAGTTCTGTGCCCAGGCGCCGGTCAGGCTGGAGGGTCCGTCCGAGAAGGTTATCGAACCCCGCCAGACAGACCGCGGAGGCGACGCCGCCCTCTGCTAGCAGGTCCGCGATAAGATCACTCTCGGTGTCCTCGAATACGTGAGTGACATCAACCGGTGAGCCAATAGCAGCGTCCTGGTCACGGAGCGACGCAGCGATGTCGAGCAACTCGACCTGTCGGCGAACCTCGTTTCTGACGATCTGATCGATATCGTCCAGTGACTGGACGCCCTTAATTTCGACGCGGGCACCATCGTCGATTGAGACGTTGACGTCCTGTCGGATCGTGCCAAGGCCCCGCCTGACGGCGCCTGTCGATCGTAACAGCATGCCGATGTGTTCCGCCGCTGCTCGTGCTTGCTCCGGTGTCGTGATGTCGGGTTTGGTCCCGATTTCCACAAGCGGGATGCCCAGCCGGTCCAACCCATACCGGACACCGTCTTCGGTCTCCGCGACTCGCTTGGCGCTTTCCTCCTCGAGCATCAGGTCGTCGATCCTGACCGCCCCGGCATCGGTCTCGATAGCCCCATCAACAGCTACCTTCGCCGTACGTTGAAAGCCGGTCGTGTTCGATCCGTCGACGACGATTTTCCGCATCACCTGGATTTCGTCGACCACTGTCATTTCGAGGAGACTCGCAATCTGGAGGGTGATCTCAAGGGCGGCGTCGTTGAGACGACGAGGTGGCTCCTCGTCTGCCTCCACGAGACAGGTGGTGTCGTACAGCAGGTACTCGAAAGTCCGTTGCACCCGTGTCTCCTCGAGTGCAGCGTCGTCGAGCTCACCCAGTTCACTGCGTGTTGGATGGAGGTAGCGGGTAATCCGCCGGGTAGCGGCTTCCGGTTCGCGAAGCTCTGTTGGACACCGACAGAACAGCTTTTCGTCTGTGTCCAGCTGCTGGTGGATCTCAAGCCCAGCGACCAAGCCGAGTGCATCGTAGTCGTACTCGCTGCTCATTAGTCGGTCGGTGGACATACGTCGTCAAAAACCCTCGTGTCTTGAGAGACGATTGGGCTGTTTGTTTTCGACGATCAAATCAATAGTATGTTGGAGTACGATATCGCTGAGCCGTCCGCGGCTTGCCTCGTCGTGCGAAACACACATGCCCGGTCTCGATAAAGGTGGAAACATGCTCGATCGGCTGCGACGAGTCATCGGGATTGCCTTCGGCGAAGGGGTCCTTGAGAACGCCGATCCGGACGACCTGTTCGATATTTCGACCGGGTACGTGACGCTGGGTGCCAACGGCTACGAGTCGCGCCGAGAGGCTGCCGTCTGTGTTGGTACTGTCGACACCACCGAGTTTGCGGCCGTCTTAGAAGATGTCGATGCGCTTCTCGACCTCGACGGGGCGTCACCGAAAAACCACCTCGAGACCGATGCCTCCGGCTACACGTGGGCGGTCTTCGAGAACGAGGATTTCGAAGGGCTCGTGACAGAGGTGTACGGTGTCGTGGACACACTGCTCGAGGCGGGGGCTGGTGACTACCTCCTCGCGGCCGTCTTCGCCTTCGAGAACGAGACACGGGCCTACTGGATTTATAATTTCAAACGCGGCACGTGGTACCCCTTTGTCCCTCGAGGGCGGTACACCCGCGATACCGACACCGAGGACCGCCTCCGGGAGCTTCTGGCCACAGAACTCGACCTCGAGGAGAAGGCGAACCGTGAGTATCCGTTCTGGGATCTCCCAATCTAGCCCCGTTACGAAATCCTTTTTTGACAGCCACAGTTAGTCACAATGGGAACAGCACGGCCGCAAATCTGACACGCCAGCGAACTGGCTTGGGATTGCGGTAGTGCACCGGGCGTCAGCCACGCCCGTTTCTTTCGCGGTTGTGCCGTTCCTATCCGCAACTATGGCACGAATGCATGCACGACGTCGTGGGTCGTCCGGATCGGACCGGCCGGCGACAGACGAACCACCGGAGTGGAGTGACATCGAACCAGCGACAATCGAATCCCGCGTTGCCGAGCTTGCAGAACAGGGATTCTCGCCCAGCGAGATCGGGATCAAGCTACGCGACGAGGGCGTCAAGGGAACCCCTGTGCCGGACGTAAAAGCCGCGACCGGCAAGAAGATCACGGCGATCCTCGAGGAGCAAAACGCAGCCCCCGAGATTCCAGAAGACCTCCGAAACCTCTTGGAACGGGCCGTTCGGCTGAACGAACACGTCGAGGCCAATCCACAGGACTACCAGAACAAACGAGCCCTGCAGAACACGGAGTCGAAGGTCCGTCGGCTAGTAGACTACTACCGCGGAGACGAGCTGCCGGACGACTTCGACTACTCGTACGAGAACGCTCAACAGCTTCTTGAGTAAATGTCCGTCACGAGCCGTCCTCCACGAGTTACGCCCGAGCCGGGTGCCGCAGCGGGGCAGTTGGCCGAGGCTTCGCTGGTCCGGATCTTCACCCGTCAAGACGGCGACGCACTCGCTGCGGGTGGCATCCTGGCTCAGGCACTCACGGCACAGGGGACGGCATTCCACCTGGCGCCGACCCGCTCGCGGGCCGAGCGCGCCCGGCGACTCAACGCTGGTGACGACCGGACGATCACCGTGGCAATCGGCGAAGCAGAGGGGGCCGATATAACCCTGGTTGGCGTTCATACGACCGCTGCGGCTGCCGAGGTCGTCCGTGCGCTCGATGGGACGCCACCACAGGCACTCGCCTTGGCCGGCACACTGGCCGGTGGCAACCAACTGGCCGAAGCCGAAGTCCCTGTCACTGAGCGGCGAACCGACCGGTTTGGAACCCCGACGCCCGATCCGGTTGCCGGACTCGCACACTCGCTGTGGGTGCACGCCCCGTTCTCGGGGACCCCAGACCGAGTCGAGACATTCCTCAAAGAAGTTGGCCTGTCGCCGACCGACGTCACGGACGGGGAGGCGATGACTCGACTGCGCTCACGGCTGGCGGTTGTTGGAAGCCGCCCCGAAACAGACGGTAGCGTCGAGTCACTTAGGCGTCTCGTTGCCCCCCACGACAGTCCCGGACCGTTCCCCACAATCGAGGGGTTTGCCGATGTCCTCGCTGTTCTCGCTGGCGAGGCCCCTGGACTAGCGACCAGTCTGGTCGTCGGTGGGGACGTTGGCGACGCGGCGGTCACGGAGTGGAAACGACAGGCACAGGCGAGTCATCGGTGTCTCGAAACCGGTGAGACAGAACGGTACGGCGGCCTGTTCGTTATCTTCGCCGACGGCGGACCGGTGCGGACCATCGCGACGACAGCTGCCAGGCTGCTTTCGCCGGAGCCGGTAACGCTGGTGATCGGTGCCGAGGAAACGGCCGTTGTGGCCCGGAGTGATGCGTCTGTGCGGGCAGTAACGGCCGCAATTACCGACGCGACAGGCGGTACAAGTGACGGAACCAAACACCGGGGTGTAATCACACACACCCCCGTCCCGGATCGCGATCAGATCGTCAGCATTGCCCGTGATGTGTTATGAGCGAGGCCCGTATCGAAACCGAAACCACAGCGCCGACACCGGTGGCGAAAGCGATCAGCCCGGACAACACGGCAGCGGTAGAAACGCGTGCCGGCGATGGAACGGTCGTCACGACCGTCGAGCGGTCCGGCATCAACAGCCTCGCTGCGACAGTCGACGATTACATCGTAGCGCTGAACGTCGCAACAGCGGTAGTACAGATTGCAGATGACCACCACGAGTCAGCCGGATCGACCGACGAGCCAGCCGACACACCAACCGATACACATGAGTGACCGATCAGTTTCACGACAACGACAAGGGAAGCAGTGGTACACCGTCTACGCCCCAGAGTCATTCGACCGGGCCGAAGTCGGTGAGACCCCTGCGGACGAGCCAGAACAGCTACTCCAGCGCACTATCGAAACGACGCTGGGTGATTTGACCCAAGAGTCAGGCGAGAATAACACCAAACTGACCTTCCAGATCAACGACGTAGGCAGTGATGCCGCATACACCGAGTTTGTCAAACACGAGCTCACGCGCGATTATCTGCGGTCGCTTGTCCGCCGCGGAACCTCGAAGATCGAGGCCTACGTGACGGGACTGACGGCAGATGACTACCGCGTCCAGGTTCAGCCGGTTGCGTTTACAACTCGGAAGGCAGACTCGAGCCAAGAACAGGCCACCAGACGGGTGTTAATCGAGATGGTCGAGGAAGCGATCGCCGACCGAACCTACGAGGACCTGTCGGCGTCGGTCGTCGAAGGGCGTCTCTCGAGTGCGATCTACAGCGAAGCCAAAACGATCTACCCCCTGCGTCGCGTCGAAATTCAGAAGCTAACCCTTGAGGCACAACCGGACGAGGTGGCCGCCGAACAAGAAGCCGCAGTCGACGTCGACGACGCTGATGTCGACCTGTAGCGGAAGGCAAACGGTAAGTCGGTAGTCGGTCTCCCCTCATATATGGCCCCGCGATTCGTCGGTCGGCTCACTGTTGCCGACTTTGTGACGGTACTAAACGCCGTTTTGGGGTTTCTCGCTGTCGTGTACGCGTTTCAAGACATCGAGCTGGCGGCGAGAATCATGCTCCTCGCCGCTATTTTCGACGGTCTCGACGGCGTACTCGCTCGCCGGTACGGCAGTTCAGATGCGGGTCCGTACCTCGATTCACTGGCCGATGTTGCCTCCTTCGCAGTTGCTCCGGCGACCGTGGTTGCGGCCCTCCTGACGGATGCGGGCGCCAGACCGACGACCGATCCGTGGACGATCGCCGCCTACCTCGTAGCCGCAGCCTTCGTCGGGTCTGCGGTCACACGACTCGGGCTGTACACGGCACACGACACCGAGACCCACTACACACACGGTGTTCCAAGTACCCTCGCGGCAACGGTCATCGGGGCAGCGGTACTCACCGAGATGATCAGTCCCTTCGTCGTGTTCGGTGCGACACTCGCCTTCTGCTATCTCATGGTCTCAACCATCCGGTATCCCGACCTCCTCGCCCGCGACGCGCTCATCATGGGGGTCGTCCACGTGCTTGCGGTGGCCTTCCCCACTGCACTCGCAAACTCGTTTCCGGTTGCACTGCTGCTGCTTGGCCTCGCGTACATGTTTCTCAGTCCGTGGTTTTACTGGCGAGAGGACCCGACTGCGAGTGTACAATGAACTCGCCGGGTCCTCACTACCCTACTCGCCGATGAGGCCGGCCCAGCAGTGATCAGAGGGGTTTTACTGGTTGCGAGTCTCCAGTCAACTATGTCCACCTTCGAGCGGCTGGATGCGTTTCTCGCAGAGCAGGACGCCGATGGCTACCTGTTCGACACCGACGGGAGCGACGCGGACCAGTACTACCTTTCTGGGTTTACCGCCCCGGACCCATTCGTTGCGGTCTACCACGACGGCGGGCTGACGTTGTTCGTCTCCGGACTCGAGTACGGTCGTGCACAGAAAGACGCCGCTGATGCCGAGGTTCTCCGGCACAGTGACTACGGGTACCGCAGTCTCCAAGAGCAACTCGGCCAGGCAGGCGGGAAGGCTGAGGCCATCCGCCGCCTGCTGGTCGATCGCGGTATCGAATCAGTGCTCGTTCCCGAGCGATTCCCCCTCGAGACCGCAGACGAGTTACGGGCTCGGGGCATCGACGTCACTGTGACACCGGAGCCGATCATCGGCGAGCTCCGGGCCACGAAAACCGACGCAGAGATCGATGCGATCGAGACCACCCAGCAGGCAAACGAGGCAGCGATGGCGACTGCGGAGCAACTACTCGAGGCAGCCGCTGTCAAAGACGGTGTTCTCGTTCACGACGGCGAGCCCCTGACGAGCGAGTGTGTCAAACGGGCAATCGAACACACGTTGCTCGACCACGACTGTGCCCTCGAAGAGACAATCGTTGCCGGCGGTGCGCAAGCGGCTGATCCACACGACCGCGGCAGCGGTCCGCTGCCGGCCGACAAGCCGATCGTGATCGACATCTTCCCCCGAGACAGCGCGAGTAAGTATCATGCCGATATGACACGCACCTTTATCAAGGAGCCGCCGTCGGAGGAACTAGCACGTCGGTATCAGGTCACGAAAGACGCCCACGAGACGGCTCTCAGCGCTCTTGAACCTGGCGTGACGGGGGCGACCGTCCACGACGCAGTCTGTGACGTCTTCGAAGAGGCGGGATACGCGACCCTCCGATCGGACCCGGAGACAGAAACCGGGTTCATTCACAGTACCGGCCACGGTGTCGGCCTGGCGGTTCACGAGCGTCCACGGATCAGTGCTGCCGGTGGGGAACTTGCGGCCGGAAACGTCGTCACGGTCGAACCGGGCCTCTACGATCCCTCGGTTGGCGGCATCCGGATCGAGGATCTGGTCGTGGTCGCGGATACCGAGACCGGATACCGGAATCTCACAGACTACCCCAAAGAGTTCGTTCTGTAGACCGGCGTAGCCTGCGACCACAAGCCGGATCTTATATTACTGCGGGGGACTGACCGGGTGAAACGATATGCCCAATTACCCGACACACGCTCGCTGGGGGCGTGCGGGGGCGCTCGTGATGGCACTCGGTGCCGCAGGATTCGTGTTTTCCACCTTCGGAACCCTGCGCCTCACCGCGGCGGCGGCCATCGGTGCCGGTATCGCCACGTTCGTCGGTTCGATCTTCCCTGATATCGACCACCACGCGTCGGTTCCGCGCAGGAAGGCCACTCGAGCGCTCCAGATACTGGTTGTCTCGGGGCTTGCCGCACTAGCCGCCTTACAGTTCGAGACTATCGTCTCGGTGAGTGCCACTGCAATCTCGATGGCCGGCGTCGACGCGCCCCCCGAGGCTGCCGCTGGGGCCGGGATCGCACTTTTCGCCCTCGCCGTTGCGGGGATCGTCGACCCCACTCTCGGTGCCTTGACCAGGAATCACCGTGGGTGGACGCACAACCCACTGATTATGTTCGTCCTCACCGGGGTGGTCTGCAGCGCGATGTGGTATCTCACGACCGGACTGGCGGTCGCCGAACAGGTGACGGCTGTGACAGTTGTCGGAACGTTTTACATCGGGGTGTTGATACACCTCGGGTTAGACGGTGAAGTGGTCTGAGACTCCGTCTACGCTGTCCCGAACCCCACGGCCTCGGCCTCTGCCAGTGCCCGCCTGCGGGCCGTCTCGATATCGAATTCCCGAACGACCTCACCGTCTCGAATGAGTGGTTCCATGAGGGAGGTCCCTGCGTCCGGCTTGGCTGCTTCGGCGAGGGTGATATGGTGCCCCCCATCCGGAGTCCGGTAGACAGCTTTACGCCCCGACAGCTTGCCACGCTTTGCAGCCGGCTCGCCGTCTCGTTCCACGATATCGAGGGCGAAATCGATCGGCGCTGCTGTACTCACGTAACTTCCGACGCCGAAGCCATCGACGTAGGGCTGCAGTTGTCTGATGTCTGCCGGGGTCAGACCACCGCTGACGAACACGTCGACTTCGTCGTGCCCGCGGGCGCTGAGTTCCCACCTAACCTCACGGATGATGTGCTCGAAGTCACCGCGACGCGACCCCGTCGTATCGATCCGGACGGCATCGAGGGCGTCGCCGAGGCGCTCGGCTGCGCGGATCGTTTCGTCGACTTCGTCAGTGTACGTATCACACAGGACCGTCCGCGGGACCTCCCCTGGCAGCGCATCGTCGAAGGCACTCCAGGCCGCCTCTTGTTGGCCACGACCGTAGGCGATCATCAGCGCGTGTGGCACGGTGCCAACGGCCGACCGGTCGAGATGCTCTTCGGCAGCGACATTCGAGAAGCTATCTAACCCGCCGATCAATGCCGACCGTTCCACGACCGCCGCAAGCGCCGGGTGGACACTCCGGCTTCCGAAGGATGCGATCGTGGCCTCGGGCGCCGCCATGCGTGCACGCAGCGCGTGTGTTGCTATGCCGGAAGCCTGAGCCAGAAGGCCAAGCAGCGCAGTCTCGTAGACCGCAAACTCCCTGTAGGGCCCCTCAACCTGTAGGACCGGCCCGCCGTCGAACACCGTCCCTTCCGGAAGTGCATCAACGTCGACGGGGAGCCCAGAGAGTAGCTGTGCAACGTCATTGAGACCCGCAAAGACCTCGAACTGGCCTGTGGGAAACTGGTCTGCAGTCACTTCTGCGGTGACGGTGGGGTTACGGTCGTCCCACCGAAGCGTCTCGACGGTCCGTTCGAAGTACGCGTCAGTCGCTTTGCCGGCCGCGATTGTCTCACCCGAGACAAGCGTAAACTGGGCCATAGGCCATGATACGGGACGGCGGCGTAAACTGTCTGTTGGCATCGCAACGAACCGCTTTTGATGGTTACCCGGTTATCGGAAGGTAATGGACACGCTGATTCTGGGTGCCGGAACGATGGGGCGGTGGCTCGGAGGACTGGACCTCGGGACGATCACGTACGCCGATCGTGATCCCGCAGCTGCCGCGGCGGCAGCGGCGACCGCCGATCGCGCGACCGACACAGAGCTGTCGGGCAGTTACGACCTCATCTGTGTTGCGGTACCGATGTCGGCTGCCACGGGAGCGATCAGACGGGCCAGTCGACTGGACCCTGCGGCCATCGTCGACGTTACCGGTGAGATGGCAGGCCCACTCGCGGCGCTTGAGCGATACCATCCGAGTGCACAGCGAGCGAGCTTCCATCCGTTGTTTGCCCCGGCTAACGCACCCGGGGCTGTCGCCGCGGTCACTGCGGTGGGTGGGCAGTACACCGACCGGTTCGTCGAGGCACTTGAAACCGCCGGGAACACCGTCTTCGAGACGACCGCCGCCGACCACGACGATGCGATGGAGACGATCCAAGCGGCAGCTCACACGGCGATTTTGGCCTACGGGCTGGCCGCAGACACCGTCCCTGATGAGTTTGAGACACCCATCTCACGAACCCTCGAGGGGCTCCGTGAGCAGGTCACCGACGGCGATCCAGCGGTATACGCCGAGATTCAGGACCGATTCGACGGTGCCGAGCGCGTCGCGGCGGCGGCCCAAGAACTTGCAGACGCCGACCGGGCGGCCTTCGAGGATCTCTTCGAGGCGGCCCGTCACACGGATTCCACTGATCATGGTTGATCCGGAACCAATTCTGGATACCGCGAAATACCTCCGCAATGTCCGTCCAATCGATCCCGATGCCGTTCAGGAGTACGTCGACCAGCACCCAGGCGTGATCAGACAGGTGTTGCGTGAGTACGCCTACGACCTCGGACTGGTCCAACAGGCCGATGGAACCTTTGTTCCGGTTCCCGAGGGCCACCCGCCGGTTCCGTCTACGCCCGTGACCGAACTCCCCAGGCGGTACGTCGACCAGATCGAGGAGCTTCTGATCGAGCGCTTCGGGCCGGACTGGCAGACCGGTGCGACCGGCACTAGGTTGCGCGAACGTATCGATGTGATCAAAGATCGATACTACCGCGGTCAGTCGATCGACTACGACGATCTCACCGTGTACAGCTACCTCTTGTACCACTTCCCGGGGTACTACGCCGCGATCCAGTACCTTCTCCGAGACCTGGTCGCCGACGGTCATGTGGGACACAGCCTCCGGGTGCTCGACGTCGGTGCCGGTACCGGTGGGCCGGCGATGGGCTTGATCGATGCACTCCCAGCAGACGCCTGGATCGAGTACCACGCTGTCGAACCGTCTGCACCCGCTGTCTCTGTCTTTGAGTCGATGCTTTCACTCGCCGGGCCGAACGTTACTCCGCACACCACGACCGCGCCCGTGGAGACGGCTTCGCTTCCCTCGGAGGCCGATCTGATCGTTTGCGCCAACGTGTTGAGTGAACTCGAAGACCCAGCAGCGGCGATGCGTCGGGTTCTCGACGCGCTCGCCGAGGACGGTACCCTCCTGTTGATGGCCCCGGCCGATCGCAATACGACTGAGACCCTCCGGCGGGTGGAGCGGGCCCTCGCCGACGACGGCCCGGCGACGGTGTACGCCCCGACACTCCGGCTGTGGCCGGGCGAACGGCCCACCGACGACGGCTGGTCCTTCGTTCGTCAGCCGTCACTCACCGCGGTTCCCGTCCAGGAAAAACTCCAAGCTGCTGCGGAGCATCCCGGTGGTGCCACCTATACAAACACGACAGTTCAGTACGCGTACAGCCGCCTCCGGTGTGACGGTCGCCGCCGGATCGAAAACGACCCGGACCCCGCGAGCTGGGCAAAACTGGCGACGTCACCGGATCACGTCGGGAACCGTATCGACGTCCTCGTGGTGAAACTGAGCGATAACCTGGCCGCCGAGGGGAATCCACTGTACAGAATCGCCGATGGGTCCCAGTCGGTGGCGCATTTTGCGGTGCTCGTTGCTGAGACCGCCCTCAACGATGCACTTTCAGCAGCCGAGTACGGGGATTTACTGCGGATTGAAGCCGGCTTGTTATTGTGGAACGACGACGAGACGGCCTACAACCTGGTGGTCGACGACGAGACGGTTGTCGACGCAGTGCCGCTGTGACGACTCCTGGGGTCACGCTCCGTGGCATTCGCCGCACAGTGCTGTGAGCTGCTCTCGGAGAGCTTTTGACCCCGCCGTTGCCAGTGGCGGTATGAGTACGACGCGTGAGATTTTGCTCACGAACGATGACGGGATCGAGAGCCCGGGACTGACAGCACTGTATGCCTCCTTGTCGGCACTCGACGACACGACTGTCACAGTGGTGGCACCGGCGTCGGATCAAAGCGCGATGGGGCGTGCGACCTCAGACGCCGTTAGCGTCACCGAACACGAACTCGGCTACCTGGTGGCCGGAACGCCGACCGACTGTGTCATCGCTGGGCTCAATACGTTGGCCACAGACCCCGATCTCGTCGTCGCCGGCGTCAACCTGGGTGCGAACCTCGGCAGCTACGTTCTCGGCCGGTCCGGGACGGTGAGCGCAGCCGTCGAAGCCGCATTCGCCGGCGTCCCTGCGATAGCGGCCTCACTGTACATCCCGGCGCAGATCCGCGAGATCAAGGAGCTCAGTTTGACGCCGGCAGAGTTTGGATACGCCGTCGATGCCGCCACGTTTCTTGCCGACCAGGCGCAGGCATCGGAGGTGTTTGCGCAGGCTGATTACCTCAACATCAATGCCCCGCTCACAAGAGAGGAAGAGACCGCCCCCGAATTGCGCATTACGCGTCCCTCCCAGCGCTACGACATGGCTGCTGACTGGGCCGATGACGAGGCTGAACGCGTCTCGCTTAGGGACCGGATCTGGGAACGGATGGCGGCCGGTGACCTCGAAAGCGAACCGGGCACCGATCGCCACGCCGTTCTCGACGGTGCGATCAGTGTCTCACTCCTGCAAGCTCCCCACACCGTACCCGAACTCGACACGATGGACGCACTGGTCGATCGGTACAACGGCCAACGGTGACACAGTCCGATCGGAGCCACACCGCGACGATCACGGCCCCGCTTCGAGGCGTGTCAGGTCGGCGAGATCCTCTCGCGCTCTGGTAACGCGACCACCGAGTGTAACCTCTGCCGGCCGTGGTTGGGAGTGAAACTGGCTGGCCAGTTCGTAGCCGTAGGCACCCGCATTGCCGATTGCGAGGATGTCTCCCCGGCGTGGACTCGCGACCGGCCGGTCCGTCGTGAAGACGTCAGCGCTGGTACAACACGGCCCGCCAACACTAACGGCGGTCTGTTCCCGGGCCGGGGCGCTGACGTTCGCTATCGGATGGTACGCGTCGAACAGCGCCGGCCGCAACAGTGTTGCCAAGGAAGCGTCGACCCCGACTACCGTCGTCTTTGTCGTCGGCTTGACGGTGTTTACTCGTGTCAACAGGACGGCTGCATCGGCGACGATGTACCGTCCCGGTTCGAAGACCGGCGTTGCTGACAGCGGCTCGATGGCCGTTTGAATCCGCTGGGCCACCGCCTCGATGTCGAGTGGGGCAACCTCTTCACGGTAGGGGACGCCAAACCCGCCGCCAAAGTCGACAAACTCGAGACCGTCGACCTCACGAGCGAGCTCGGCAACAGTCGCGAGTGCGTCTGCGTGTCGGTCGATGTCCTCGTGTAAGACGCCGCTGCCGACGTGTGCATGGATCCCCACGAGGTCGAACCGGGCCCGGACGCGCTCGACGGCCTCAGCGAGGCGGTCTCGTGGCACGCCGAACTTTGCGTCTTTCCCCGTTGCCACCTTCTCGTGGTGGCCGGTTCCGATCCCGGGGTTGACCCGAATCGCCACGCGTCCGTCGAACCCCCGCTCGGCCAGCCGATCGAAGGTGTCCATCGCGCCGGCTGTCACCGTCAGTCCCGGCGCCGCTGTCCACAATGAGACGGCGTATTCGAGATCCGCAGCCGGTGGGTTGACCGCAGTATACTGCAGGTTATTTGGGTCGGCGCCGGCCGCGACGGCCCGGTGTAACTCGCCACGGGCGGCACACTCGATCTGGCCGCCGTCTTCCAAGATGGTATCGAGGACTGCTCGGCCGGTGTTCGCCTTCGCTGCGTACCGGATCTTCGCCTCGGGAAATGCTCGGTCAAAGCGGCGGTAGTTCTCACTGACGCGGCCTGGATCGAGGACGTAAAGCGGCGTCCCGTGGGCGTCGGCGAGCCGTTCCAGGCGGTCGTAGGGCCAGTCCGTGAGTCGCCGTACAAGCGGTGTCTCAGTCGTTGCCATAGGGTGTTGCTCGTGTCCGTGTCAGCCGTGTGGTGTCGTTATTCACGCAGTGCATCTTCACGCTGGGTTGCCTCAAGCGTCGTCTCTTCGAGCGCTGTCGCCACGAGGGCTGGCTTGTACGCGGTGCCAGGAATGAGGTCGTGGTCGGAAACCGACGAGCGAACGTACCGCTGGAAGACACGGCGGTGTGACGGAAGCTCTCCGTACCGGACCGCTTCCGCAACGAGGTCGTAGATCGGAATCCGCGGCGTTACGAGCGTCGACTCGCCGATGACGGTCTCGGCCCCGACCACCACACCGCTTGTCAGTACCGATCCGGCGCCAACGGTGACCCCTTCTTCGACGATTACCGGGCGATTCTCGACAGGTTCGAGGACCCCACCGACGAGCGTGTTCGCGCCGAGTTTGACGTTGGCTCCGAGCTGGGCACAGGAGCCGACGGTCGCGTTCGAATCGACAAGGGTTCCAGCGCCGACCACCGCGCCGACGTTGACGAAGCTCGGTGACATCAGGATCACGTCCTCACCGATAGCGGCGCCACGGCGCACCGTCGTCCCATCCGGTGTGTTTCGTACCCCCCGATCGGCGAAGTCGTCTGCATCTTGCAGCGGCAGAACGTCGTAGTAGTGCTGGCTGCCGTAGGTGTACACGCGGCGGTCACGGGTCTGGAAGAGGAGCAAAATTCCGCGCTTGACCCAGTCGTTGACCGTCCAGCCATCTTCGGTCGGCTCTGCTGCTCGGATCTCGCCTGCCTCTAAGGCATCGAGGAACCGGCCGAGGACCGCGGCTGCTTCTTCGGCAGCCGGCGTACTCTCCCAAAGCTCTTCGATGGCGGGCTTAAGTGCCATGCGACCCCTCCTCGTCGGCGAGTACTGCTGCGTATGAGTACTGACCCGGGGAGCGATCGACCAGCCACCGGGCGGCCCGCAAGGCACCTCGTGCGAAGACCTGTCGGTCTTCGACGCGGTGTGTCAGTGTGAGCGTCTCACCGTCGCCGGCGAAGACGACCTCGTGGCGGCCCGCAATCGTTCCCCCACGGACGGCGTGGACACCGATCTCATCACCAGACCGGTCGGCGTCGCCGTGGCGTCCGTAGACGGCTTCTCCGCCGTCGTCCCCATCCATCAGCTCCCCGAGTAACAGCTTCGCAGTCCCGCTTGGCGCGTCACGTTTCCGGTTGTGGTGAGCTTCGATTAGCTCCCGGTCGTACTCGGGGAGCGTGTCGTCTGCGGTCCCCAGAAGCATCCGGAGTGTTTGGATCGCAGGCGCGAAGTTCGCCGCCTGCAATACCGGGATGTCGGCTGCGGCTGCATCGATGGCTGTCGACTCCTCGAAACCGGTCGTCCCAATCACCGTTGGGACCGTTCCTTCACGTGCAGCCCCAAGCAGCTCTAGCGTCGCCGTCGGCACGGTAAAGTCAATCACGACATCGACGCTGCCAGTCCGGACTTGATCAAGGAGTTCCGTTCTGGCTCGGATCTCGACACCACCGATCGGCCCGGCTCCGGGGGACCGACTGCCAGCTGTCAGGCTGATATCCGTGGCCTCCGCTGCGGTATTCAAAAGCGTCCGGCCCATCTGGCCGGTCGCACCCGGGACGGCGACGGCCATCACGCGGCTTCACCCGCCGGTGCGGCGGTGTACTCGGCAAGCAGTGTCTCGAGCTCCTTACGGACAGACGGCGAGGCCGCGGTAAGTGGCTCACGCAGCGTCGGCTCCATCTCACCCTGAATCGCCCGTGCCGTCTTGACCGGAATCGGATTCGGTTCTGCGAACAGCATTCGCATTAGCGGGCCCAACGCGTGGTGTAGTTCCCGAGCACGGCTAACGTCACCGTCGTTCCCGGCAGTGACCATCTCGACGGTCCGCTCCGGAAGCACGTTCGCCACAACACTGATCACTCCTGTGCCACCGAGTGCAAGAAGCGGGAGTGTCATCGCGTCGTCTCCTGCCAACACGTCGAAGGCCTCGTCGCGTGTCTGCTCGATGATCTGGCTGATCTGACTGACGTCACCGCCGGCGGCCTTGTACCCACGGATGTTGTCGTGACTCGCCAGTTCGACGACAGTCTCTGGAGCGATATTCCGGCCGGTTCGCGACGGCACATTGTATACGATCTGTGGAAGATCGACGGCGTCAGCAATCATCCGGTAGTGTTCGGTGAGTCCCTGCTGTGTCGGGCGGTTGTAGTAGGGGCCTATGAGCAACAGTCCGTCGGCACCCACGGCTGCGGCAGCCTCCGATAGCTCTAAAGCCTCTTGGGTACTGTTCGAACCGGTGCCCGCGATGACGGGCGTGTCCGGTACGGCCTCGACGACGGCCTCGATGACAGCGACGTGTTCGTCGTGTGAGACGGTCGCGCTCTCGCCGGTCGAGCCCATCGGTACGAGCCCGTCCACGCCGGCATCGACGAGTCGGTGTGCTTCTGCCCGCAGTTGGTCGAAATCGATACGTCCGTTGGATCGAAACGGGGTCACCATTGCCGGATAGACCCCGTGAAACGGTGTGGCTGACATCTGTGGAATCTGGTCTGCAGTATACTCGACGTCGGTGCATCGAACCACTCGATCGCCCCCGACGGGGATGCTACGCCCGCCGCAAGCAGCTCTCAGACCCGTTTCCGTTTGAAAAGGCAGTCGCTGCCCGCCATCGCGGTGCTCGTGTCGTGAGCAGTTGGGGCAGCCCCGGTCACGGCTACAACGGCGTACGCTAGCAGTATAACCGTTTTGATCACGCCAGGAAAGCGGTCGGTTCAAAACGTCTATGGGGGTTGCAATCGGAGATGGTGTATGTTACTGACCGTCTCTGGGCCGCCGGGGAGTGGAAAGAGCACGACGGCCGCGAACCTGGCCGGGGAGTTCGACCTCGAGCACATCAGCGGAGGTGACATCTTCCGGGAACTCGCCGCCGAGCAGGGCCTTTCCGTGGGTGAACTGAACGAGCGGGCCGAAGAAGACCCACAGATCGACCGCGACCTCGACCGTCGGCTCCGGTCTATCGCCCGGAATCGAGACGGAGTCGTACTCGAGTCCCGCCTCTCGGGCTGGCTTGCCGGCACGACAGCGGACTTTCGAGTTTGGCTCCAGGCCCCACTGTCGGTGCGGGCCGAACGCATCGCAGCCCGCGAGGACAAACCCGTAGCCACGGCTCGTGAGGAGACACAGGTCCGGGAGAACAGCGAGCGCAAGCGGTATCAAGAGTACTACGGAATCGATATTACCGACCTCTCGATTTATGACCTCGCGGTCAATACTGCCCGCTGGGACGAGCCCACCGTCGCTGCCGTAATTACCGAGGCCATTGGGGGCTACGACCCCACGGTCGACGAGGGCGCTCCCGAGATCACCGTCGATATCTAGTATGCGTGGACCGCCGGAGACCAGACCACGAAGTGAACGCCTCGACTTTGGCGTCGTGATCCTCGATAAGCCGTCGGGACCATCCGCACACGAGGTCTCGTCGTGGGTCCGTGAACTGGCCGGCGTTAGACGGGTCGGCCACATCGGCACCCTCGATCCGAAAGTCACCGGGGTCTTACCACTGCTACTGGGGGATGCAACCCGGATCGCCCAGGTCTTCGACAAGGCGATCAAAGAGTACGTCGCCGTGTTGGAACTTCACGCACGACCCCAACAGTCGATTCAGGCGGTGCTCGACCAGTTCGAGGGGCCGATCTACCAACAACCGCCGAAGAAGTCCGCTGTCGCTAGACGGCTCCGTGTTCGTGAGGTATTCAGCTGTGACCTCATGGAACACTCCGGGCGACAAGCGCTGCTCCGGATTCGGTGTGCGAGTGGTACCTACATCCGGAAGTTGTGCCACCATATCGGTCTCGCGTTGGGCACCGGGGCTCACATGGGGGATCTCCGTCGAACGGCAGCCGGGCAGTTCGACGACCGCGAGACCTGGACACTACACGAGCTTGCCGACGCACTCGCCTACGAATCGTCTGATCCACCAATTGCGCTTCGTGAGGTCGTCAAACCCGCAGAGTGGGCACTGGATGGACTACCACGGGTCACCATCGCTGACTCGGCTGCCGAAGCCGTTGCCACCGGCGCACCGGTGTACGCACCCGGGGTGATATCGGCCGAGCCGACCGCCGACCCCGATGACACACCGCAAGTGGTCTGTGTGACACCGGCCGGAACCGCGGTCTGTCTGGGTCGACTGGTTGGCGATCCTGAGGCCAACAGCGGTCGTGTCGTGGCACTCGAACGGGTCCTCGTCGATCCCCCGTGAGGACACAACGTTCTTTTTCGTTCAAGGCGAGTGCCTTTGCATGGCAACACTCTCTGACCCCAAGGACCGACTCTGTGCCGCCGTCGATGCCCGACGCGAACACCTAGAACAGATGGCGATGCGGATCTGGGAGAACCCGGAGGTCGCATTCGAGGAAACAACGGCTGTCGAGATCTTAACCGAGGCGCTTGCCGGGGCTGGATTTACCGTCACCACCGGAATCGGCGGCCTTGAGACGGCCTTCAGTGCACGGTACGGCGACGACGACCCGGTCGTTGGGGTCATGGGAGAGTTCGATGCGCTACCAGGCCTCTCACAAGAACGGGCAGCCGAACAACGCCCCCGCGAGGCCGGTGACCCCGGTCACGGCTGTGGTCACAACCTCTTTGGTGTCGGGAGTCTGGGTGGGGCCTTCGCGATACAGGAAGCGATCGCCGATGGGCTGGTTGAGGGGTCGGTCGTTTACTTTGGAACGCCGGCCGAGGAGGCTGGCAGTGGGAAGGCATACATGGCGCGTGCCGGGGCCTTCGATCCGGTCGACGTGATGCTCTCGTGGCACCCGGGTTGGTACAACGCCCCGGGACGACAACGGACACTCGCGGTCGATACTTTCGAGGTGACCGCCGACGGCACGACTGCCCACGCGGCCGCGGCGCCGGAAGGCGGTCGGTCGGCGCTTGACGCTATCCAGCTTTTGAACACCGCCGTCGAGTTCATGCGTGAACACGTACCGGAGAAAGCGCGAGTACACTACGTGATCGACGACGGTGGCGCTGCTCCGAACGTAGTTCCCGGTAACGCAAGTGCGGAGTACTATCTCCGCGCGCCGAACCGCGAGACCGTTGAGGACCTCTCCGCGTGGTTCCGACGGGCTGCAGACGGTGCCGGCTTGATGGCAGATGTCGACGTGGCGGTGACCAAACACTCCGGTATGTACGGCATCGAACCAAACCAGACCCTCGCCGATGCGATCGCCGAGAATATGACCGCCCTCGGGGGCTTCGAACTCGACGCCGAGAGCCGCGCGATGGCGTCGGATCTCCGGGATAGCATCGACACCCAGAGGCTCGAGGAGCTGCCGGCCGAACACCGCGAGCGGGCGGCTGCCGAGCCGGTCTTCACGGATCCTGTCGACGTTCATACGCCGGATGCGGTTGCATCGTACTCAACGGACAGTGGCGACGTCAGTCAGCTGGTGCCACTGGGGCGCTTTCGGGCGGCAACCTTCCCGGTTGGGACGCCGTTGCACTCCTGGCAGGCCGTCGCCGCGAGTGGGACCGTCGGCGTGGCTGGAATGTGCTACGCATCGAAGGTGATCGCAACGACGCTGTACGATCTACTCACCGATCCGGCCCTCCTGGCGGCCGCCCGCGAGGAGTTCACTGACCGGACGAGCGATCGACACTACACCTCACCGTTGCCATCGGATGCCGATCCCGAGGTCTTGTACGACTGAGTCTCAGGCGGCCACTTTGATCGCAGGACAGCATACATCCCGGTCGGCATACGAGCCATCGTGGAAGGCGTCGTCCCGGCTGGTCCCCTCGGGATGAATTCGGGTTTCTTGATGACCCGTATGGAGGCTGAATTCGGGGCCGCGATGGTCGCCGAGATCCGATGGACGCGAAGCGCTCGTCGTGTTGTTCCGCCGATGTAGGGGCACACATACTTGCACGACCGACTCAAAGCACGACTGTGACTGTAGCCAGAGCCCAGCTCCAGCAGTTCCCACGGGATCGTCCGCTCGTGGCACTCGCGGTGTCGATTCTTACCGTACAGCTCGTCGGTGCCGCTGGGTCGTTGTTCACTGCGGCCGGACTCGACGTGTGGTACGAGACCCTCGAACAGCCCGCGCTTGCGCCGCCGAACTGGGTGTTCGCACCGGTTTGGACGACGCTGTTTGCGCTTACTGGGGCCGCAGCCTGGCTGGTCTGGCGACAGGCCCTAACAGCTCCACGCGCTGTGGCCCGTGCCGGCGTCGTCTTCGCGGTTCACTTCGTGTTCAATGTGGCGTGGTCCGGTGTCTTCTTCGGGCTCCAAGCAATCGGCTGGGCACTGGCCGTCATCGGTGTGCTCTGGGTGCTCATCGCGGCGACGATGGTAGCCTTTAGGACCGTCGATCGGCGGGCGGGACTGTTACTTCTCCCCTACCTCCTGTGGGTGTCCTTCGCCGCATACCTCAACTACCAGTTTTGGGTGCTGAACTGACACTCTGGCTGCAACAGTCCCATACCAGATAGTATAAGGCGTCAAACAATTATCCTCCTGGGCCGATTTGACGGCGACTTCGACGAATTAGTTGCTATATAGCGATTTAAATAATCGTCTACCGACAGTGTGCTTGAATTTACCAGTTACGGGATGAGAGAGATGAGTGACTTTTTCACCAGCCTTCGCCCATC
>OBKM01000400.1_pt1 | contig 21813 bp, 17 predicted proteins | sample 1519691 | NCBI WGS metagenome assembly OBKM01 (sample SAMEA37050418, study PRJEB22526) | metagenome | biome: saline pan; feature: lake; material: water | place: Egypt | collected 2015 | depth 0.5 m | reverse complement strand
ACCCCCGACCGACGGATTAAGAGTCCGTCGCTCTGCCTGACTGAGCTACCGGCCCTACTGTATCGTGTTTGAACGAGGCATGCACATATAGATTTCCTTCCCGGCCAACGGGTACTTCCCCGGTCTTAAGTAGGTGGGCTCAGAAAACGTTGCACTATGAGTGGTGCAGCTGTTGCAGCAATGTCTTCGTATGCAATTTTAGGCTGTGGCAGCGTCGGATTCGCCGTCTCCGAACAGCTCATCGACCAGGACAAGGATGTCTTGATCATCGACCACGATCCGAGTCGCGTCGAGGCACTCCGTGATCAGGACTTCAACGCCACCGAGGCAGATATGACTGATCCGGAGCTGGCCCGTGAGTTGAGCGATCGTGATGTCATCCTGATCATGGCCGCCGATCCGTCGATCAACAGCACCGCGGTGAAGAACATCCGGAAACACAGCGACCAGCCGTTTATCGTCGTCCGCGCAGAGGACCCGGTCTCAAGCGAAGAGTTGGATGCCGCCGGTGCCGATGTCGTCATCACTCCAGCCGAGGTCATCGCCGACTACGCGCTGCGGTCCCTCGAGTCCGGTGAACTCGAGCACAAAGCCGCACAGTTGCAGGATGTCCTACGGGCGACGACCGAGCGTGTCGAGATCCTGCTGCGAGGAATCCCGGACGCAGACGCAATCGCGAGTGCAGCTGCCCTCCAGGCGATTGCTAACCACTTCGGCGTCGAGGCAGACATCCTGTATGACGGTGACTTAGGCCACCACGAGAACCGTGCGTTCGTCAATCTGCTGGACATCGAGTTGACCGAACTGTCCGCTGCGGCCGACCGTGAGTACGACACGGTCGCGGCTTTCGAACATCGGGTGATCGATGAGACAGACCGGCCGGTGGATATCTTGATCGATCACAGCGAGCCCGACGAGGCCCCCGACGTAGAGTTCCAGGATCTCCGGCCGAGTATGTCATCGGTGTCGACGATCATGACCAAATACGTACAGGAGTATGACATGCACCTGGAGAAAGACGTCGCTACCGCCTTACTGTACGGTATTCGGACCGAGACTGTCGACTTCAAGCGTGACACGACACCGGCAGACCTCACGGCGGCGGCGTACCTGTATCCCTTCGCCGCCCACGAGACACTCGAGCAGGTGGAGTCGCCGTCGATGTCTCCGGAGACCTTGGATGTCCTCGCCGAGGCAATCCACAACCGCGATGTTCGGGGCTCACACCTCGTGTCGAGTGCCGGGTTCGTCACCGACGAAGACGCCCTCAGTGAGGCTGCACAACACCTTCTCAACCTCGAGGGTGTCACGACGGCTGCGGTCTTCGGGATCACCGACGAGCGGATCTACATCGCCGCGCAGTCGCGGGACATTCGGATCGACATCGGGAACGTGCTGTCCGACGCCTACGCGGAACTCGGCGAGACGATCGGGCACTCGAAGCAGGCGACGGCGGCAATTCCGCTCGGAATCTTCACCGGGCTGGAGGTCACAGATGAGAACCGAGAACAGCTCATGGAGCTGACCGAAACGGCCGTCAAGACGAAGCTGTTCAAAGAAATCGGCGTCGACAGCAGCGACGGAAACGGGAACTAAGCTGTTGCCTCTTCCTCCTCTTCATCGGCCGTTTCTACGGAGACTCGTTCGACGACGTCACTGATGATGATGACGTCACCGATGCCCTGGATCCATCGGTAGGGGATCATTACACCACGGTTGTCCTCGACGGTCGATCCGAGCAACTCGGTATTGATCTGATTCAAAGCAAGCCCGGCGATGCGTTCGGCACCGAAGTCGAGTTTGATGTCCTCCACTTGGCCGATGTAGATGCCGTTGTTCGAGTACACCTCACGCCCCACGAGTGTCGTGATTTCTTGTGGTTCAGTCGCCATGTATCAACGCTTGGCGGGGGGGGCCTTAACCGTTTGCGGCCCTATACGTCGGCTGTGTACCCAGCCAAGACGACTTTGTTCGTGAGGACCGTCGGGTCGACGTCGTCTCGCGCCTCGACGACGACACGGTCTTCGTAACGGTCTGCGTCTGCGGACTCGACGCCATCGGCCATTTCGATTGCTTTCTCGACGACATCCTCACAGCCAGGGCAGGTCATCCCAGTCACCGTTAGCTCCAGTGGCATTATTAGCGTGGATGCAAGCCGTCCGTATCAATGTTTGCGGTTCGGGGGCTGTCGGTCCTCGATTGGCCGGGGAGTACACCTCGGGAGCCTGACCTGCAAGAGTTAAACCCTGACTCGGTAAGTATACGCTATAGAGTATGACGCTTCGTTCACTGTTGATGGGACTTGGTGGTGGCGTCATCGGGGCCCTCGCCAGCCGGAGTCTCGCTCGGTCGGGGCGGCCAACGGCACCGGCAATTGCCGGCGAGACAGCGACCTACGAGTGGCGTGGCTTCGACATCGAGTACGCAACCCGGGGTGATCCGGCGGCACAAGACGTCGTCTGTCTGCACGACGTCGGTATCACGAGCAGCGGCCGGGAGTACCGCGGACTGGTGGAAGAGCTTGCGACGGCGTATCACGTCGTCGTTCCCGATCTCCCTGGATACGGCCGGTCGGACCGGCTCCGGGTACAGTACTCAGCCAGCCTGTACCAGTCGTTTCTCCGGGAGTTTCTGGCCGACCAGGCAGACACGCCGGTGGTGATTGCATCGGGGTTGACAGGCAGCTACGCGCTCGATGCAGCTGCCGGGACGGACACCGCCGGGGTTGGCCTCATCGTGCCGGGGGCCCGAAGCGGGAGTCAGAGCCGGTCACTGTCGCGGGTCCACCGTCTCTCGGTCGTCGGGCCGGCATTGCACAACTTTCTGACTGCACGGCCGGCGTTGTGGTACCGCACCATCACCAGGGACTACTACGACGCAAGCGCAATCGCGGACGGTGACATCGAGTACCGGTGGCAGCTCGGGCACCAGACCGGCGCTCGGTTCGCGCCGGCGGCCCGACTCGGTGGCGGGCTCGACCCCGGGACGACGGTGGCAGAAATCGCAGGGCTCGTCTCGGCGCCGGTCGGCCTCGTCTGGGGGCGAGAGGCAACCACGCCGCCGCTTGCGGCTGGTCGCAGGCTGGCACGTGGGATCGAAGCGCCCCTTGCGGTCGTCGATTACGCACGGAGCAAGCCCCACCAGGAGCACCCGGTGGCGACTGTCGATGCGTTGAAGAAGGTCGTCGACTCGCTGTGACGGCGGCCACGGCGGCCGTGGGGTGGCGCTGCGAAACACGGGAACAAAGTTTGAAACCATCCTGGCTACGAATACAGGTATGCAGTTACACTGGCACCGTCGTGACTTGCGGATAGCCGACAACCGGGGGCTCGCTGCCGGAGCTGAGTCGGGAGCTGTGCTGCCGGTGTTCGTGTTCGATCACGAGCGTCTCGAAGGCGTTGGACCAGCGTATGTCGATGGCCTGATCGAGGCGGTGCGGGCACTCCGTAAGCGGTACAGAGAGCACGGCGGGGACCTGGTCGTTGCAGTGGGTGACCCTCAGGAAATAGTTCCCGAACTGGCCCGTGAGTACGGAGTCGACGGCGTTACCTGGAACGAGGAGTACAGCCGATACGCGAAGACCCGCGACAGCGCGGTCGAGGCGACATTGAGCGAGGCCGGCATCGAGGTTAGTCGGTTCCACGACGCCGTCCATCATAGACCTGGCTCGATCACGACGACCGACGGCGACCCGTACGCAGTCTACACCTACTACTGGCGCAAGTGGCAGGACCGAAGTAAGGCGACCCCGATCGACCCGCCAGCAGAGGGAACAATCGTGGCGGCCGATGGCTCGTCAATCCCCTCACACGAAACTCTCGGTGTCGGGCTCCCAGAGGCAGACCGCCAGGCCCTCAATCCAGCGGCCGCGAAGGCCCGTCTCGAGACGTTCTGTGATGAGCCGATCTACGAGTACAAGGACAAGCGTGATTACCCGGCAGCAGGGTGTACCTCCCGGCTGTCCGCAGACCTTGCCTTCGGAACAATCGGGGTGCGGAGGGTGTATGCCGCAACCGAGCAGGCCTACGAGGCCGCACCGACAGAGGCAGCCGAAGAGAGCGTCGAGGAGTATCAGTCCCAACTCGCCTGGCGTGAGTTTTACACACAAGTGCTGGCAGCGAACCCGACCGTCGAGACCGAGAACTACAAAGACTACGAACAGCCGATCCAGTGGCGGACGGATCCGGAGGGATTGGCGGCCTGGAAGGCCGGGGAGACCGGGTACCCGATCGTCGACGCCGGGATGCGACAGCTCCGTGAAGAGGCCTACATGCACAACCGCCTCCGGATGATCGTTGCCTCCTTCCTGACGAAAGACCTGCTGATCGACTGGCGGAAGGGCTACGCGTGGTTCAAACGACGGCTGCTCGATCACAACGTGGCGAACAACAACGGAGGGTGGCAGTGGGCTGCCTCAACAGGGACCGACGCACAGCCGTACTTCCGGATTTTCAATCCGATGACACAAGGCGAGCGGTACGATCCCGACGCGGAGTACATCACCGAATACGTGCCGGAGCTTCGTGGGGTCGATCCCGAGGTCATCCACAGTTGGAACGAGTGTTCGCTTACCCAACGGCGGCGGGCGGCGCCAGAGTATCCCGATCCGATCGTCGACCACGGTGAACGACGGGAACAGGCACTGGCGATGTTCAAGCGAGCCCGGGGTGAGGACCCCGAGGAGTGAGGGGCGTTGCCGTCGACTCAAGGCTTATCACTGGCCGACCCGTCCCTTAGATCTGGGGATTATTATGCCAGAACACTCCAACCCGGAACTACCTGAACTTCCGTACGACTACGACGCACTGGAACCGCACATCTCCGAACAGGTTGTCAGGTGGCACCACGATACGCACCACCAAAGCTACGTCAACGGTATCGGAAGTGCAGAAGAGACCCTCGCCGAGAACCGTGCTGCCGGCGATTTCGATGGGTCGGCAGCCGCCATCAGGAGTTTCACCCACAACGGCGCCGGCCACTATCTGCATACGCTCTTCTGGGAGAATATGCATCCAGACGGCGGTGGTGAGCCAGACGGTGCGCTTCGCGAACGGATCGAAGCGGACTTTGGTTCCTACGATGGCTGGAAAGGTGAATTCGAGGCTGCAGCCGGCGACGCAAGCGGGTGGGCGTTGTTGGTGTACGATTCTGTTGCCGACCAACTGCGGAACGTCGTCGTCGACAAACACGACCAAGGCGCCGTCTGGGGAGCACATCCTATCCTGGCGCTCGACGTCTGGGAGCACTCCTACTACTACGACTACGGCCCAGCCCGCGGTGAGTTCGTCGAGAACTTCTTCGAAGTTGTCAACTGGGACGACGTAGCCGAGCGCTACCACACCGCTGTCGGCAACCACGAGTAGGTTTCGCGCCGCCTGGCCGCTTGCACCAAATTCCTAACCGAAGGATGCTAAGTACCCCGAGGAGCTATGCGTGGGTATGGGCTTATTTGGAACCGCCGGCATCCGGGGGCCGGTCACGGAGACGGTGACACCGGAAGTGGCAACTACCGTTGGCCGGGCCGTTGCACACACAGCCACCGCGACGACAGTTGTCCTTGGCCACGACGGCCGCACGACGAGTGAAGGTCTCGCGGCGGCCGTCGAGGCCGGCCTGACAAGCGGCGGTGCGTCGGTGACCCGGATCGGGCAGGTGCCGACGCCGGCACTCGCATGCGCGAGTCGTGGCCGGGCCGGGGTGATGATTACGGCGAGTCACAACCCACCAACGGACAACGGGATCAAGCTGTTTGATGACGGAATCGAGTACGACGGCGAAGCCGAGGCCGCCGTCGAAGCAGCATACGAGACGGCACCGCCGCCGGTTGCGTGGGACCAGTGGGGACAGACGACCAGGGAGACAGTACTTCCGGCGTATCGTGATGCCGTTGTCGAGTACGTCGAGACCACGGCCGGCCGACTCGATGGAACGACCGTCGTTGTCGACTGTGGTACTGGGATGGCCGGCCTAGCGACCCCACAGGTGATCCGCTCTCTGGGCGGACGACCCCTCGCGTTGAACGCGAACGTCGACGGGACCTTTCCGGCCCGGGAGAGCAAGCCAACGCCGGAATCACTCGAAGACACCCGTAGGTTCGTCGCCGACACCGACGCAGCCCTCGGCATCGCCCACGATGGGGACGCCGACCGGACAGTCGTGATTGCTCCGGATGGAACCGTCGTCCACGAGGATACTATTCTCGCCGTCCTCGCACACCAGTACGTCTCGTGGAGCGGAGTCGCCGACCCAGTCGTCGTAACCACCCCGAATGCTTCCGGACGCGTCGACGAACGGGTCGCCGCCGCCGGTGGTCGCGTCGAGCGAACGGCACTTGGAACGCTCCACGAGGGGATCAAACGCGTCAGAAACGCCGGCGGTGAGGAGACGGCGGTCGTCTTTGCCGGCGAGCCGTGGAAGCATATCCACCCGGACTTTGGTGGGTGGATCGACGGGGTGGTCAGCGCAGCCGTCATCACCGGCCTCGTGACCGCTGCTGGAGATGTCGCGAGTCTGACCGACCAGGTCACCGAACGACCGTATCGGAAGGTCAGTGTGTCCTGTCCCAACGAGCGGAAAGAACCGGCGATGGAGCGGGTCGAAGCGGCCCTCCCCGATGTCTTTCCCGAGGCAGCAGTCTCGACGGAGTACGGACTCCGGCTTTCGTTCCCCGATCAGTCGTGGGTACTCGTGCGGCCGAGTGGGACCGAGCCGTACCTCCGGGTGTACGCCGAAAGCGACGACGTCGACACCCTCGTCGACACGGTTCGAGGGACACTCAGAGACATCGTCGACAACTGACCGCGGCAACCGGCAGGTGTCTGGCGCCCCGACAGTTCCTACGGTCGGGTGCACACGACTGATATACCGGGCCGACGAACACGGCGATATGACAGACCACGGCGACAGTGAGGATCCGAACACGGACACCCAGTACCACCTCGAGGTCGGGCCAGCAGACGTCGCAGAGACAGTGTTGCTCCCCGGCAATCCAGAGCGTGTCGATAAGATCACGGCACAGTGGGACGAGGCGACTGAAGTTGCACACCACCGGGAGTATCGCACGGCGACTGGTCAATACGAGAACACGCCCATCTCGGTGACCTCGACGGGAATCGGGAGTCCATCGGCAGCGATCGCAGTCGAGGAACTTGCCCGTGTCGGCGTCGAGACGTTCATCCGTGTTGGTTCCTGTGGCGTGCTTCAACCCGAAATCGACGTCGGCGACGTGGTCATCACGACCGCTGCCGTCCGCCAAGAGGGGACCAGCGACGAGTACGTCCGGGAAGACTACCCGGCGAGTGCAGACGACCGGGTCGTAGGGGCCCTCGTCGCGGCCGCCGAGGAGCTTGGCGTGGATTACCACACCGGAGTGACGATGAGTGCCGACAGCTTCTATCCCGGTCAGGGACGGCCAGGGTATCGGGACTACCAGCAGCCAGACAACGAGGACCTCATCACGGCATTGACCGAGGCCAACGTCGCGAACATCGAGATGGAGACAAGTGCCATCTGCACCCTCGCGAACCTCTATGGCCTTCGCGCGGGGGCCGTCTGTACGGCCTACGCGAACCGCGCTACTGGAGAGTTTGCGGTGACCGGCGAACGGACCGCTGCGAAGGTGGCGGCGAAGGCAGCGACAATCCTCGCCGGCATGGATACACAGGCCGAGGCGGCAGGCGCCGATCGGTGGTACCCGGGCCTCGGCTACTGAGTGTCCGGCGGCCACGGCGTGCCGTCGGCCCACATGCCCGCAAACCGATCGGCGAGTTCGGCAGCGAGATTACTGTCACGGAAGTTGATCAAGGCAAGCAGCTGTTCGCCGGAGACTGGGTGGACGACCTCGAGACACACCTCGATGTCGTCGATTACTAGGTATCGCTGCTCTGGAGGGTGGTCCGTCTGTCGGATCTCCAGGCCAGCCTCAAGCAGTGATGCCAGATCCGGCGTCGTCGTTGAGTCGGGTGCAATCGGCGACGAGACGGACACGGACACCATCGTGTAGCAGTGCTTCGAGTTGGTCGGTGGCAGCTTGTTCGAAAGCCGGAGCGAGATCGACACCGCCGGCGACGATAATGATCGAGTCGGTGGCGGCGTGGAACCGCTCGAGTAACAGCTCTTGGGCGGCGTCGGCGCCGAGTGCACTGGTCGCGAAGGACTGTGGTTTCGTCTCGGACTCGAGTTCTGCGAGTGTGGTTTTGAGTTGGTCGCCGGTCGCCTCGAGGCGGTTGCGTCGGCGGGTGAGCTCGCTGAGCTGGGCGTCGAGCAGCCGATCGATTGCGGTTTCGGGGGGGACCGCCGTGTACGTCTGGGGGCGGCCGTCGTCCGCCCGGACGAGTGACTGATCCAGTAAGGCGTTGAGCGCGTCGTAGACTCGTCCCTGTGGAATGTCGGTGCCGGTTGCGACGACACTGGCCGTGGCCGGCCCCTCTGTGAGCAAGGCGAGGTAAGCCTGGGCCTCGTAGTTCGAGAGGCCGAGGTCGGTGAGCGAGGCAGCGGTGGGCTCGTCCATACAAAGTGTAAGATAGCCTAAAAACAATAACGTTGTTGTTTCCGATGGAAACACTGATATGAACGGTTCCACTAACGGTGATAATGCGAGCAGGCCTCATTGGCGCGGTTGTTCTCTTCGGGATCCTGACCGGTGGGCTGGCAGTCCATGCGGCCGACGGGTCCGAACCGGAAATCGAAGTCTTCCTCCCCGAGAACATCGTCGCGCCTGGTGAAGAAACGACAGTCGATCTAGAGATTCGCAACGCTGTCGGCCCGGAAGATGATGAATCAGACGCCGGCGAGACACCGACGACACAGGCGCGGGACGTGACCATCCGATTGCGCGGCGAGGACACGCCGGTGACGGTGAAAACGAACGAGACACCGCTGCCACAGCTCGACGAGCAGGCGCTGTTGACGGAGGACTTTACGATTGCCGTCGATGAGGACGCCGAGCCGGGGACCTACGAGCTGACCGCCGAGGTCGAGTACGTCTTTACCGACGAAGGCGAGACGGAGCGTGACCGGAGTGTCACCCTGCCGGTTATCGTTCAAGTCGAGGAACAGGCACGGTTCGCTGCCGATGAGGTCGACTCCTCACTGGTCGTCGGTGATCGTGGTACTGTCGCCGTCAACCTGACGAACACCGGCGTCGAGAACGCAAGCGATGCTGTCGTGCAGTTTGCCGCACCCGACACCGACACCGAGTTGATCGCCCCGACGACCGACGAGTCAGCCGTCGACGTCGAGGCCAGCGAGGAGTTCGTCGGTGAGTGGGCTCAGGGTGAGACGGAGACCGTCACCGCCGCCGTCGACGTGGCACCGGAGGCTATCCCTCGGAGCTACCCCATCACGATGACGGTGAGCTTCCGTGACGACGACGGTGTCGAGCAGGCCTCCCGAGAGATCCGTGTCGGGGCAGCGACCGCTCCCGAGCAGCGACTCACGATGGAACATCTCAACAGTACGCTGCGTGTCGGCGAGGAAGGGGTTGTCACTGGGACAGTACGGAACACCGGGCCAAACGAGATGCGCAATATCGTCCTCATCGTCGATGACGACAGCGATATGTTCCCAGCAGTCCCCGGTGATGAGAGCGTCGGCCGGATCGGTGGGGTCGTTCCACTTGAGTTCCAGCAGTCGATCGGGACCCTCCCGGTAAACGAGACCGCCGAGATCTCCTTCCGGTACGCCGCTGGCCGTGAGGCCGAGCCGGGCGACCGCCTGATCGAGTTCGATGTACGATACCGGAATCAAGCCGACGAACGGCGGCTAACCGAGGAAACCCTCGACGCGCCGATCGCTATCGCACCACAGCGCGACGAGTTCCGGATCACCGCAGTCAACCAGACTTACACTCCGGGTTCAGGGGCACAGCTCACCCTCAACATCACCAACATTCGTGACGAGACGTTCACCGACATCGAGGCGAATACCTTCGCGAACGACCCACTGTCCGTCGGAGACAACGACGAGGCGTTCATTCCAGAGCTTGCACCCGGCGAGACCACGACGGTGCAGTTCGACATCGCGGTTGCCAGTACGGCTGCACCCCAGTCTTACCCCTTGCGGCTGGACTTTCGGTACGACGACGAACGGGGCAGTTCACAGCTGTCGGACACCTACCGGGTCCCGATCTCGGTGACTGAAGCCGAGGATGGACTGCCAGGCTGGGTGTTCGTCGGTGGGGCGATGTTGCTACTTGGGGTCATCGCAGCAGCGTGGGGCCTTCGCCGCCGGGGGGCACTGCCGGGTGTCCTGCAGCGACGATGACCGACGGGGATCCACCGGCGATTCTGCAGGCGATCTACCGTCTCCGGGGGGCCATCATCAGCCGGCCCCGGCTCATCGTCCTCGGATTCCTCCTCTTGACAGCCGGCTTCGGGGCCGGGCTCGGCGACATCGAGCAGGCACAAGGCTTCGATACGTTCGTCGAGGGGGTGCCGGCACAGGAGGCCCAGGACGCGATCGACGAGGAATTCGAGGCGTCCGGTGAGACGACACAGGTGATCCTCCGCGACGAGAACGTGCTGACGAAGAGTGCACTGCTCGAGCTGGCGCGTGTCCTCGAGCAGTTCGAGACCCGAGACCGCTACCAAGTCGAGTCCTCAAGTAGTATCGCGTGGATCGTCGCCGAGCAGCTCGATCCCTCGGCGACGACCCCGACGGAGCTCCGGCAGGCTATCGAACGAGCGCCACCGGCCGAGGTCGAGGCAGCCGTTCGAGACCTGATCGAGCGCCCGGGCGTTCAGACGTTCCTCAGCGACGACCGATCCACAGAGGAGCCGTTCGCGGCGGCGACGTTCGCGACGGTCGCCCACGACGAGACGGTCGATGCCGAGACAGTCCAACTGGAGATGCGGACCGTGGCAGACGACTTCCGGGGTGAGTTCATCGTCTTCGGTGGCGGCATTCTCGACGCGGAGCTAGAGACTGTCATCGCGGATTCACTCGCGTTGGTCGTCCCCGTCGTTCTGTTGTTGATTCTTGGTTTCCTGATCGTCGCCTACCGGGATCCAATCGACCTCGCGTTAGGTCTGGTTGCACTGGTGATGACGATCGTCTGGACCTTCGGCTTCATGGGCCTCTCGGGGATTCCTTTCTCGGAGATGATGATTGCCGTACCACCGTTGTTACTCGCAATCGGTGTCGACTTCGGGATCCATACCGTCAACCGGTACCGCGAGGAACGGATCACCGGCCAGGCACAGATTCCGAGCATGACTGCCGCCGCCGACCAACTGCTCGTCGCCTTCTTCATCGTCACCGGAACGACCGTCATCGGCTTCGGAGCGAACGTTATCAGCGACCTCGAGCCGATCCGTGATTTCGGGATCGTCGCCAGTATCGGCATCGTGTTCACGTTTCTCATTTTCGGGATCTTCCTGCCGGCAGCAAAACTCGAGGTCGACCGCCTGCGTGAACGCTTCGGGGTGCCGGCGTTCTCCGAGTCCCCGATCGGTGGCGGCGGCGAGACGCCACTCGGACAGCTGCTGACCGGCGGCGCGAGGGTCGGCCGGCGGGCACCACAGTTGATTTTGGTCGTCGTGTTGTTGTTGACCGTTGCCGCCGGTGGGTACGCAACGACCGTCGATACGACATTCGCTGAGGAAGATTTCCTTCCACCGGAGGAACTGCCGGCCTACGTCGAAGCGGCCCCTGGTCCACTCACGCCAGGTGAGTATACTGCGACCGAGTCGATCAACTTCATTGAGGACACCTTCGAGACCACCGACGACGACGAGATCACGATCTACCTCGAGGGGTCCTTACGTGAGGATCACACGCTTGCAGCACTCGCACGCGCCGGCGAAGATCCTCCGGAGACGGTCGTGACCGGCCGCGGGGTCGCCGAGCGTGACAGCATTATCGACGTGATGCAAGACCTCGCCGAGGAAGACGAGGAGTACGCGCGGCTGTTCGCCGCGAGTGACTTGACCGGCGACGGCATCCCCGACCGCAACGCCGAACCGTTGTTACAGGGTGTCCTCGACTCCGAGTTCGGGACGCAGGCGAGCCGGTTCGTCACAGAGGACTTGAGCAGCACCCGTGTCATATACACCGTCGAGGCTGAGGCGACCCAAAGCGAGGTAGCAGCAGATGCCACGGCCCTCGCCGGCGACCACCGCCTCGCTGCGACCCCGACCGGCGAGTTGGTCGTCTTCGACCAGGTGACGACGATGATTCTCGAGTCTTCCCTGCAGAGTCTGGGCATTGCGCTGTTGTTGACCGCGGTATTTCTGATGCTCGTCTACGTGTTGCTTGAGGGACGGCTGTGGCTCGGGGTTGCAAATCTGGTTCCGATCGTGGTGACGGTGGCGTTACTCGGGGCAACGATGGCAGCTATCGGCCTCCCACTGAACGCGCTCACCGGGACCGTGCTGTCGATTACAATCGGGGTCGGCATTGCCTACTCCGTCCACGTGACCCACCGGTTCATCGACGAGTACAACGAGCGTAGCGATGGCTATGAGTCACTCCTGGTGACTCTCAGCGGGACGGGGGGCGCACTGACCGGGTCGATGATCACGACGTTGGGCGGTGCAGGTTCGTTGATCCTCGCGATCACGCCGCTTTTGGGGCAGTTTGGACTGTTGATGGTGATCAGCGTGTTGTACTCCTACCTCACCGCAATCGTCGTATTGCCACCGACACTGCTGGTGTGGGAGCGGTACGCAGCCTAGAGGTACTGCCAGGCCCGTTTCGCGTGCCCGAGTGAGGCCAGGGACGCGATCATCCGGGCGGCGATTCCTTTCTTGATGAGTACCGCTGGCGGGCCGGTGAGTGGGTCGATCGGCAGGAATGGAACGTCGTGGACGAGTGCGGCGTCGCCAATAGAGATGGCCGTGCCCCGGTCGGTGTAAGAGGCGGCGGTGAGGGGCTCGTCACCCATGGCCCGAACGAGATTCACAGCAGCAGTCGGGGCAGTCTGCCAGGCTGCCTGTGCCGTCGGCGGGATCGGCGGTCCGTCTTCCGTCGTCACCTCAATGTCCCCGGCCGCGAAGACACGCTCGTCGTCGGTTTGGAAGTACTGGTCGGTGACGAGACGCCCCTGGCGGGTCGTGAGAGACATCTCGGCGACGGGTTCACGACCGGTCACCCCACCGGCCCAGATCGGGAGGTCGTGTGGGATCGTCCGACCATCGTCGAGTTCGACTGCAGACCCCGAGACTTGTGTGACCCGCTTGCCAGTGATGATATCGACCCCACGGCGTTCGAGACGATCGGCGAGTGCCTGTTGAATGCGTGTGCTGTTGCCGGGGTAGATTGCATCGCTGCCCTCGATGAGCGTAATCTCGAAGGACCGCCCGGTTTCCGCGCCGTAGGCAGCGACTTCCCCAGCGGTCTGAATCCCGGTGAGTCCACCACCACCGATGACAACCCGGCCGGGTCTCTCCGTCGTAGCCGCCGCGAGTTGGTCGTTGATCGCCAGTACGTCGTCGATGTCTTTGAGCGTGTAGGCATGTTCTTCGGCTCCTGGAATACCGTAGTACGCGACTTTGCTGCCCAGTGCGACGAGGAGATAGTCGTATTCGACCTCGGCGCCGTCGGCGAGCTCGACGTGGCGGGCATCGGAATCGATGGCCTCGACCCAGCCCGGTTCGAACTGCACACGGTCGGGGCAGACTGCAGTAATCGGGATCTGGAGTGCTGATTTCGCACCTGGCCGCCGGACGAGCCGGTGGAGTTCGTGTGCCACGGTGTGGTACGGCGCTGCCGAGATCCACTCAATGTCGACCCCTGGTGGCGCAGTTCGGGCAAGCCGTTGGACGGCCCGGGCGCCCGCGTAACCGGCGCCGAGCACGACGACACGATCTGACATACCGCTACACGGGACTGGATCCGTACAAGCGCTTGGATTTACTGTGGCTCACGGGACGGGGCGCGCATCTCTTCGATCCGGAGCACGACGGTGCTTGAGCCCTCGTCGATTCCGTCGACGGTCCCCGTGATCGTGAGCTTCGACAGGGGTGTTGGGCCGACACGCAGCGGGGCATCGGTTTCGATTGCGCTGAGCGGGCCTCGGAGTCGGATCTCTGCGCGACACCGTTGTGGGTGATGGACAGAACTGAGTTCGATCGAGACGACGTTGACGTCGGGAACGAGCTCACCGGCCTGTCGAACGGGGACGACCGCCGGGTCGTCGACCTGCTGGATGTCGAGAACGTCGTATGCCCGTGCCGTTGGCCGGTAGCCACCTTTCGGTCCCGGGACCCCCTCGACGAGCTGGAGTGCTTTGAGGCTCTGCATCTGGTTGCGGATCGTACCGGGATTCCGGTCGACTTCCCCCGCGATCGTCTCACCCTTGACCGCGTCGTCGGTCTCAGAGTACAGGTTGACGAGCGTCATCAAAATCGTCTGTTGGCTTGAGGTGAGCTCGATTGAGGACATGCACAGTGATTGAACTGAGACGCTGATAAATGCCCCGCCCCCAGGGAGAGGGGCCGATGCTCCTATGCGAGGTGGTCTCCAACGTGGTCTATGAGCGACGTTCGCGTCATTGGAGTGCCAATCGACTACGGGGCCAACCGACGGGGTGTCGATATGGGCCCATCGGCAATTCGCTACGCCGGGGTGGCCGAGGCAATCGAGGAGGCTGGGTACACCTACACCGAGACCGGGGACTTGATCACCGCCCAGTCACGGTACGAGACGGCCGATCCAGAACACACCCAGGCGAAGTACCTCCCGCAGATCAGGGAGGTCTGTGAGCCACTTGCCGACCGGGTCGCGACGACGATCGACGACGGCGGGACCCCGGTCGTACTCGGCGGTGATCACTCGATCAGTATCGGCTCGATCGCCGGGAGCAGCCGGGACGGCACGATCGGCGTTCTGTGGCTTGATGCCCACGCTGATTTTAATACACCAGCGACCAGCCCCAGCGGGAACGTCCACGGGATGAGCCTCGCGGCGGCACTGGGTCAAGGGGCCTTCGGAGACAAGGACTGGGCGACAGCACACGGCCTCGAGCCAGAAGCGGTCGGGATCGTCGGGTTGCGGTCGGTCGATGAGAGTGAACGGACTGCACTGAAAGCCGGACCGATCGGAGCCTACCCGATGTCCGAAATTGACATCGACGGCATCGCGACGGTCGTCGACCGGGCGGTCGCGTCTTTGCCGTCAACGATCGACGGCGTCCACCTAAGCCTCGACTTGGATCTCTTGGATCCGAGTGTCGCACCCGGCGTCGGGACTCCGGTCCACGGCGGCATCACGTACCGCGAAGCACACACCGCGATCGAACGCATCGCCGACCAGACTACGGTTCGGTCGGTCGATCTCGTCGAGGTCAACCCGATTCTCGACCAACACAACAAGACCGCGGAGTTAGCCGTCGAGTTGTTGGCTAGTGCATTGGGAACTCGGATTCTGTGAGGCCCATTACGGTCGATGTCGGTTCGTGTATTCTGTTGATCTGTACACAAGCCAATAGGCTTAATCAGCCGAAGAGGGTATTTAACTACAGTTTGATCGTGGCAGCAATAAATAACGGGCGAGGACACCGATGACAGGCCGGTGAGGCGACTCAGGACCAGTGATCGTGCCGTCGCGCCTGTCGTCGCTGTCGTCCTCTTGCTCGGTATCGGGGTTATCGCGCTTGCAGGCTTTCAGGCCGAGGTTGTGCCACAACAAAACGAGGCCGTCGAGTTCGAGCACAGTCAGGCTATCCAATCTGACCTCGAGGAGCTGTCGGCATCCCTACTCGACATCAGAGCCGACAGGACCACCGCTGGCGGAGTCCGTGAGCACCCACCGGTGACGCTCCGGCTCGGGACCGACTATCCGACACGGCTGATTGCGGTCAACCCACCGCCACCGCGTGGGGCCGTGTTCACACAATCGGAGGGAACTGTCTCGATCGACAACGCTCGGGTCGTTGATGCTGGCACCTTCACCGGTGACCCAGAGGAGAACCTGTTGAATACGCCCCACGAGACCCAGCTGCTGGTCTACGAGCCGGACTACCGTGTGTTGCAGAATGCGCCGACGACCGTCTTCGAACACTCACTCCTGTACAACGAGTTCGACGAGGCGAGTCTCGCGTTGACAGAACAGCGGTTGATCCGGGATGGTTCGCGGAGCATCAACCTCGTCGTCTTCGACGGAGACGTCTCGGCGTCGGGGCTCCAGACCACACTCGATCCCGAGACCCTGGATGGACCGACCGCACAGGTTCCAATCGAACCGGAGGAAGGAGAGACGTTCGGTATCACACTACCGACTCGAACGCCGGGCGTGTGGACCGAGGAGGTGATCGGCACGACCTTCGACGAGGAGACAGAACACGCACGCGCAGAGCAAACCGGTGCCAACGAGGTAACGATTACCGTCGAGGCAGCCGGCGAGGAGACGTGGACCTTGCAGACGACCCGGGTCGGGTACGACGGCGGTGAAGGCGACGACGTCTTCTCGAATGTCACCGGCGGCCCGACCGATCCGGATGCTCCCCAAGCCGTCGCTGGACCAAACGTGACCCTCGATACGGACCAGGTCGAATTGTTCAGCGGCCAGGTGATCGACCTGAGCGACATCGGTGGGACGGTCTCGAGTCTCGGGACCGAACAGCGGCTCCGCAGTGGCACACCGATTCAATCGATCCGGTATACTGTCACGGGACCGGAGCTAGATCGTACACGGACGATCCAGGAGTTCGACACCAGCGAGTCCGGCCTGGTCGTTGATCTCGACGAACGAGATGGGTTGTTGATCGACACCGATGACTGGGAGCCAGGCGAGCACACGGTGACGGTACGAGGCCAAGACGCCGCTGGGTACGTGTCCAGACAGGATGCCGATTCGATCACGGTCATCGTTCAGGACGACGAGGGCGTCTTCCAGAACGTGACGGTCGGAAACCTGGTCGACAATCAAGACGGGCAGACCCAGGCCGTTGAGTTCCTCCTCGGTGAAGACCTTCCCGAAGGCAAAGAGGTCACCATCGACCTGACTGAGGCACCCGAGGGCGTTGAGTACCCAGCCGGCGAGGCATCGTTCACACTCGACCAGGGTAGCGGGGATGTCACCAGAAATATCGACGGTGGTGACGTCGAAATCGTGTACACGGCAGGTGAAGACGACACGGAGGACGACACCGTGGTCATCACAGTCGAGGACATCGATGTCGAGGATATCGCCGGCGAGCAGTATCCCGTCGAGTTCAGCGCGTTGGGGGAGCAGCAAACGGCAATCGTTGAAATTACGGACTGACGTTCCGCAACGCGGGTAGCCGCAGGTCAGTCCGCGCCTGGCTGGTGCAGTGTGATGTCGGCGACCCGGTCGGTGCCGTCTAGGGTCATTACACGGACGCCCTTCGTGTTCCGGCCGACGCGAGAGATCTCATCGACGCGTGTCCGCATGATCTGGCCGTTTTCGCTGAAGACCACCAGGTCGGCTGTCTCTGGAACGGCAGCCACCGCGGCGACGGGGCCGTTGCGCTCGCCGGTGTCGATGTCGACGAGTCCTTTGCCGTACCGACTCTGGGCACGGTAGTCGGTAACGGCGGTTCGTTTGCCGTAGCCGCGTTCGGTGACCGTAAGCAGCGTGTCAGTCGCCCCATCGAGGGCCTCGACACCGACGACCCGGTCGCCAGGTGCCAGGTCGATACCGCTGACACCACGGGCGTTCCGGCCCATTCGGCGGACGTCTGCGGCGGGGAACCGAATTACCATGCCCTCGGCACTCGCGAGAGCGATATCGTCGTCGGGCGCAACGACGGCAACGTCCACGACTCGGTCGTCGGGGTCGACGGCGGCAGCGATGATACCGGGACTGTGAATGCGCTCGAAGGCCTCGATACTCGTGCGTTTGGTGTAGCCGGCTTCGGTGACGGTAACGAGGTCAGCCTCCGCTGGGAGAGCTGCGGTGTTGTAGACGGCTACGATGGACTCCTCTGGGTCGAGATCGAGGACGTTGACCGCCGCCGTCCCGCGGGCGGTGCGACCCATCTCGGGGATGTCGTAGCCATGGATTGCGTACGCCGTTCCGGCGTCGGTCACGACGAGCAGCCGGTCGTGGGTGTTCGCCGCGAGGACGGTCTGGACCTGGTCGCCGTCTTTTGGATCGGCGCCGATGATGCCTTTGCCGGCTCGTCGTTGGGGATCGAACTGCTCGACGGGCATCCGTTTGAGGTAATCCGCCTCGGTGACCGCGATGACGACATCCTCCTGTGGGATCAGGTCAGCACGGGTCACGTTGCCGTCGTCCTCGATGATGTCGGTCCGGCGGTCGTCTGCGTAGGTTGCCTTGAGTTCCTCGAGTTCCTCGACGACGACGGCGTCTAGCTCGGCGTCGTCCGCGAGAATCGTCTCCAGCCGGTCGATCTCGTCGGTGACGTCGGCGTACTCTGCCTCGATCGACGCTGCCTCCATCGAGGTCAGACTCCCGAGTTGCATCCGCACGACGTGGCGGGCCTGTTCTTCGGTCAGTCCGAGGGTCTCGATCAGGCCGTCGACGGCGGCATCACGGTCCTCTGCGTCTTGAATCAGGTCGACGACGGTATCGGCAGCGGTGACCGCCTCGAGGCGGCCTTCGAGGATATGGGCCCGTTCACGAGCCTCCGTGAGATCGTGTTGCGTGCGCCGGCGGACGACGGTCCGGCGGTGGTCGATGTACTCCTCGAGGGCGTCTTTGAGGCTCAACAGTTGTGGACTGCCATCCACGAGGGCGAGCATGATCACCCCGAAAGTCACCTCAAGGTGGTGTTCGAGCAGCTGGTTTTCGACGAGCTCGGCGTTCGCGCCGCGTTTGCACTCGATGATGATCCGGACGCCGTTGCGGTCCGACTCGTCTCGGAGGTCACTGATGCCTTCGATCGTGCCCTCGTTGACGTCGGCGGCGATGCGTTCGATCAGCCGGGCCTTGTTCGCCTGGTAGGGGACCTCGGTGACGATAATACGGTCGCCACCACGCTCCCGGCGGTCGATCTCGTAACTGGCTCGGACGCGCAACCGGCCCCGGCCCTCGGCGTAGGCCTTCTGGATGCCGGCGCGGCCGACGATGGCGCCGCCGGTCGGGAAGTCGGGGCCAGAAACGTGCTCGAGGAGGTCAACGAGGCCGGCGTCGGGGTTCTCGATCAGGTGGACTGTGGCGTCGATAATCTCTCCGAGATTGTGTGGGGGGATCTTCGTCGACATCCCGACTGCGATGCCGGAGGCGCCGTTGACCAGCAGATTCGGAAAGGCAGCTGGCAAGACTGTCGGCTCCTCGAGGCGGTCGTCGTAGTTCGACTGGAAGTCGACGGTGTCGTGTTCGAGGTCGGCGAGTAGTTCCTCCGCGATGGAACTCATCCGGGCCTCGGTGTACCGCATCGCAGCCGCCGGATCGTCGTCGAGTGATCCGAAGTTCCCCTGGCCGTCGATCAACGGATACCGTAGTGAGAACGGCTGGGCCATCCGAACGAGGGTGTCGTAGATCGCCGAGTCGCCGTGGGGGTGGTAATCACCCATCGTCTCGCCGACGATCGAGGAGGACTTACGGTGGCTGCTGGCGGCGGTGACACCGAGGCGGTGCATCGCGTACAGGATCCGGCGGTGAACCGGTTTGAGCCCGTCTCGGGCATCGGGGAGGGCCCGCCCGGCAATAACACTCATCGCGTAGTCGATGTAACTCTGCTCCATCTCGTCCTCGATGCGAACGGACTCGACGGTCGCAGCGTCGATGTCTGTGGGTGCCGGCCGGTCCGAGCTCATATGTCGACCCACTCCGCTTCCGGTGCGTGTTCTTCGATGAACTGCCGGCGGGGTTCGACTGCATCACCCATCAGCGTCGAGAACATCCGGTCGGCCGCGGCGGCGTCTTCGATCGTGATCTGCTTGAGGTGTCGGCCTTCGGGAGCCATGGTCGTGTCCCACAGTTGTTGGGGGTTCATCTCACCCAGCCCTTTGAACCGCTGGACCTGATCGGGCTCGCCAAGCTCCGCAATGAGTTCGTCGCGTTCGGCTTCGGTCATAGCGTCGTAGGTCTCGCCGTTTTTCCGGATCCGGTACAGCGGCGGTTTGGCGGCGTAGACGTATCCGGCTTCAAGAAGCGGCTTAAGATGGCGGTAAAACAGCGTCAACAACAGCGTCCGGATGTGTGCGCCGTCGACGTCGGCGTCGACAAGAATGATGAGCTTCTGATACCGGGCCTCGTCGATGTCGAACTCGTCACCGATGCCGGTGCCGATCGCAGTGATCAACGACCGGATCTCGTTGTTCTCGAGAATCCGGTCGAGACGGTGTTTCTCGACGTTGAGGATCTTCCCCTTGATCGGCAACACGGCCTGGAACTCGGGGTTACGGGCCTGTTTTGCGCTGCCGCCGGCGCTGTCGCCCTCAACGATGAACAGCTCCGATTCGGTTGGATCCCGGGACTGGCAGTCGGTTAGTTTGCCCGGCAGGGCCGTCGACTCGAGGGCGCTCTTCCGGCGGGTCAGCTCCTCTGCCTTCTTGGCTGCCTTGCGGGCCTTCGCGGCCTCGACGGCCTTCGAGACGAGTGCCTCGGCAGTATCGGGGTGTTCCTCGAGGTACGTCGTGATCCCCTCGTGGGTGGCACTCTCGACGATGCCTCGGACTTCGGAGTTACCGAGCTTAGTCTTCGTCTGGCCCTCGAACTGCGGATCGGGGTGTTTGACCGAGACGACTGCTGTCAGTCCCTCGCGGATGTCGTCGCCTTTGAGTCCATCGAGGTCGCCAAGCAGGCCGTGGCGGTCGGCGTAGTCGTTGATACACCGTGTCAGTGCCGTCTTGAACCCCGTGAGGTGGGTCCCTCCTTCACGAGTGTTGATGTTGTTCGCGAAGGCATGAATTGACCCCTGGACGTCTTCTGTGCCCTGTATTGCGACCTCGACGGCAACCTCACCGTCGGCCTCCCGTGCAGGGGCGGTATCGGAGAAGGAGATGATATCGCCGTGAAGTGGGGTTCGTGTCTCGTTGAGGTAGGAGACAAACTCCCGAATTCCACCGTGGTACTGGAACTGTGAGCGGCGGTCATCGCGTTCGTCCGCGAGTGTGATCTCGACGCCGGAGTTTAAGAAGGCAAGCTCACGGAGCCGGCGTTCGAGGGTCTCGTACTCGAACGTGGTCGTCTCGAAGATGTCGCTGTCGGGCCAAAACCGGATTCGTGTGCCGGTCGTCTCCTCGGGGTCGAGGTCGCGGACTCGTTCGAGGCCGTCCTCTGGCGCACCGTGATCGAAGCGGTGTTGCCACAGCGCGCCATCCCGTTTGACCTCGACGTGCAGCCACCTGGAGAGGGCGTTGACGACCGAGACACCAACGCCGTGGAGGCCGCCGGAGACCTGGTACGATTTGCTGTCGAATTTTCCCCCTGCGTGTAACACAGTCATGATGACCTCGAGTGCGGGTCGGTCGTGCTCCTCGTGGGTATCGACGGGAATCCCCCGACCGTCGTCGACAACGGAGACAGAGCCATCGTCGTGTAGTGTGACCGTAATCGAGTCACAGTACCCCGCGAGTGCCTCGTCGATTGCGTTGTCAACGACCTCGTAAACGAGATGATGAAGGCCACGAGAATCAGTCGACCCAACGTACATCGCCGGGCGCTTTCGAACGGCCTCCAGTCCTTCGAGCACCTGGATTTGACCGGCGCTGTATTCGCTATCGTTGCTACTCATAAAACACGATATTATGTAACGCACGTAGTGTGATAAGGGTTCGTGTTGCGCGCGCGTGCGAGGCGAACCGGCCGGCGGCAGGAGGGTTCGATTCGAAATTCTTTTTGGACCACTGGGCCTCCTTCTGAATGAGCCGCCTTAGCTCAGCTTGGGAGAGCACTCGACTGAAGATCGAGCTGTCCCCGGTTCAAATCCGGGAGGCGGCATCC
>OBKM01000399.1_pt1 | contig 21852 bp, 23 predicted proteins | sample 1519691 | NCBI WGS metagenome assembly OBKM01 (sample SAMEA37050418, study PRJEB22526) | metagenome | biome: saline pan; feature: lake; material: water | place: Egypt | collected 2015 | depth 0.5 m | reverse complement strand
GACGATCACCACTGCCCCGAAGATCGAGTGGGCGACCGTCCGACCCTCGGGCGTGACTCCGACGAGCCACAGCGGTTGATCGATGAGATCCGGAAGCAGTGCGGCGAACACTGCGACGACAGTCGGCTCTCCCCGTGGCTGTGACCCGTACCGAGCGCGGGTGTACCCGGCATAACACAGGTAGGCGACGACTGGATGAACGATCGGCTGCATCCGTTCCGAAACGAGACCCCGCATTCCGAAAAAGTAGGGGGCCGGAGCGACCGTCCTCGCCGCACGGGTGCCAGTCCGAGCACACACGGACGACGTGGATCCGGTCTCGCTACTCGTTTTTCGGCACCCGACCACGGTCGTCGTCGACGAGGCTCGGATGCGTTCGCTGGCGCTCGTCGTGGGGTTCGGCGAAGTACTCTCGCATCGCCGCCATCGACTCTCGCTCCCGCGCTCGCCGCTCAGTCTCGGATATCTCCTCACATCCCGGCGGGACGTCGCGTCCGCGGTCGGTGAAATACCCCTCGGGAGTGACCCAGTCGTGATAAAACGGCGTTTCGGAGTCGTAGATTAGCGTCGTCGCAACCTCCGCGCCGTGGCCGGCGGCGATCGCCGTCTGGTGGTATCGCTCGGCGATCCGGCCGGCGGTATACACGCCCTCGACGTTCGTCCGTCCCAGTCCGTCGTCGTCGACGTACCGCTTCGAGCCCGCATCCCGGACCTCCACGCCGAGCGGATCGAGGAAGTCGGCGTCCGGCCACGACGCGGCGACGACGTACTCGGCTGCGACGTGATACCGTTCGCGGTGTTCGGCGGAGTCCTCAGCGTCGCCATCACCGGCCTCCCGGTCGACAGTCACGCGGAACCGGGCGTCGGCCGCCACATCGTCCGCGCGGTCGACGCGGATGATCCGTCCCCCGCGGAGGTCGGCTCCGTTTCGTGTCGCCTGCGACCGAAGCATATCGAGGAACAGCCGCGGATTCACGCCCGCCGGGAAGCCGGGGACGTTCTCCAGGTGTGCATTGCGCGCGAGAATCGGCTCCCCGGCAGTGACGACGAGCGTGTCGAGGCTCGCCCGGGCGGTGTACACGCTCGCGGTAGTCCCGCGACCCCACCACCGGCTACGAGCACCTCGTAGGCGTCGATCGGAGATCCATCGTCTCTTCGTTGATCGGTACCGCTTCGTTGACCGGCGTCGTCGGAATCGGTCATTGTGTCCGGTCGACTCCGACCGCATATATCAGTTGACGGTCGTGGTCACTCGCCGCCGTCGCCTCACTCGTCAGCTTCGTCGGCGTCGCGGTCGCGGTCGTCCGCATCCTCGAGCGTCGCGAGCGAGATGGTGTTCGGCAACAGCTCCTCGAGGGTGTACTCGCTCGTCTCGCCGTCTCCCTCGTCACAGACGATGACGAGGTCGCCGGCGGCGAACTCCGAGAGCGTCTGCCGACACATCCCACAGGGGGTCACACCGTCGCGCACGCCCGACGTGACGGCTATCCGGTCGAACGCCTCGTGGCCGTTCTTCACCGCCTCGGCGATCGCGACCTCCTCGGCGTGGAGACTGTTCGAGTAGTTCGCGTTCTCGATGTTACACCCGGTGTAGACGGTTCCGTCGGCGGTTCTGAGCGCAGCTCCGACACGATACTCGGAGTACGGCACGTACGCGTCCGCCAGCGCGTCGCGGGCGGCTGCCACCAGCTCGTCGGTGTCTTCCATACGCGTGGATCGAGCCGGTCCCCGATAAGGGTGCGACATACGGACGACTCGGTCGGATCGCTGCACCCCGATACGTTCCGCCGATCCCGGCCGCACTGGTCGCCGACCGTTTATCAGTTCGGCTCCCCTACCTGCTTACCATGGACGGTCGGTCCGATGAGGAACAGCTCGACGAGAGACGGCGCGCGACCGGCTCCTCGACCGCCGTCGATCCGGAGCTCAAACGCCGGCTGGAGGAGGCGTATCTGAACGACGAGGAGGACGTCCTCGTCGTGACGGCGGTCAAGTCGGTCGACGATGGGGCGACGGTCGTCGTCGAGATGCAGCCTCCACACGGCGAGACGACACACGCCGTCCGGTTCGACGGTCCGGAACACGGGTCTCTAGACGAGTGCGAGCGATTGGTCCGGTTCCTCCAGTCCGTGGGCGTCTCCCCGCTCGAGCTGGACGACCTCGTCGGGACCCGCATACCGGCGACGTTCGACGCCGACGCCGGATGGCGGATCGATGAGTCGTACCTCCCGCCCTCAGATGACGGGACGGAGGGGGTATCTCGCCTCGCGACGGTCGGGCGCGGGTCGATCGACTGGGTTCGGAGCTACCGGGACTGGGTGCTCGTGGTCGTGATCGTCGGCGTGGAGCTGCTGCTCGTGGTCGTGTTGATTCTTCTTTTCGCGTGACCCGTCCACGCAACGTATCGATCGGTACTGTTTCGGGGCTGTCTCATTCTGGTGTGTAGCCGTCGCTATCGAGGCGTGCGATCGTCGACACTCGGAGGCGTCACTCGATGTGGCCTTCGCGTCGGAGCTGGTCCGCGTCCTCGTCGCTGTAACGCCACTCGACGTTCGCTTTCTCGTCCTGCCAGGACCACGGCTCGGCGAGGACGACGTCACCCTCGTTGATCCACGTTCGGTACTTCATTCGACCGGGGATCCGGCCGAGCCGTTCTTCTCCATCTACACACCGGAGGCGGACGTGATTGCCGCCGAGGTGTTCTGTGACGACCGCGAACACTTCGTCGCTCGAGGGCATACGGAGGTTCCGTCGCCCGGATTCTTCGCTCACGGGTACTGTACCACCTACACCCTGATAAGTCATGGGAGACGCATGCTATCGACGCCCGTGGATATTCAGGGCGTCGGGACGTTTGTGTGTCCCGATTCGTGGCTCGGATGGCGTTCGTTCCGTGCGGCGCTACTCGAACGCGCTGTCGATCTGGGCGAACGTGGTCGCCTCGCTTCCGGAGTTATCGACGACGAGGTGCTCCGAGTCGATCCCGTCGAACAGCTCCGTAAAATGGAGGTACACGTCGAAATCCGCGTCGCTGATCCCGTCACGCCGTTCGATCCGTTCTCTGACCACCGACTCGTCGCATTCGACCTTGACGAGCTCGAATCGGTTCGCGACGCGTTCCGCGAGTTCGCGAGCATCCTCGCGAAACTGACGCTTCGCGAACGTGGCGTCGAGGACGACGCTCCGACCGTCCAGCACCGCGTCCCGGGCACGCTCCAGCAGCTCGGCGTACACCGCCTCAGTCTCGGCCTCGTTGTAAGTGGGGTCGGAGAACAGCTCCTTCCGGATCACGTCGGTTCGGAGGATCCGCGCGTCGGAACGGTCAGATATCCGCTCCGCGACCGTCGTCTTTCCGGCTCCAGGTAGCCCACAAACGACGACGAGATCGCCCGGGTCCGACGGCTGGTCCGATCGGGACGACTGGGACGACTCCACGTCTCGTCCGGAGTCGCCGGTTGATCGCCGCGTGTCGGTCATTCGGTCGAATACAACACCGAACGATACATGAACGTTCTCCCTCGACTCGACCGTCGAACGGCCACCTTTGAGGTTGGGTGGGGCGGTTCGGATCGACCGAGCGAAGCCTTCAAAACGTCCCGAGGCGTTCTCCGGGACATGGAAGACCTGATCCTCGACGAGGACGAAGAGATGCTCGCGCCGGCGGTCGTCGTAGCGACGATCGCGTTGATCGGCGTGTTCGTCCTCGGCGCGCTGTATCAACTCGTCGGGCTCGTTATCTGACGGTCACGCTCCGCCGTCGCTCGGACGGACGACGTCCGCCTCGAGGACGCCGACGCCGTCGACCTCCGCGCGAACGGTGTCGCCGTCCTCGATCACGCCGGCACCGGGTGTCCCGGTCGAGATCGTGTCGCCCGGCTCTAGGGTCATCACCCGCGAGTGGAACGCGACGAGCTCCGGCGGCGAAAACAGCATTCGATCCAGCGTCTTCTCCGCGATGATCTCGTCGTTGATCACGGTACGGACCGTCACGTCGTCGAGCCGATCGACGGTCGCTGGGGCCGAGAGCCACGGACCGACGACGAGGAACGTGTCGTAGCTTTTCGCCCGGGTGAGAAACCGCGGATTCCGCTGGAGCACGTCCTCCGCGGTCATATCGATTATCGGGACGAACCCCGCGACGACATCGCTGAACGCGTCGGTGTCGACGTCACGGCAGGTCCGACCGATGACGACGCCGAGCTCGGCCTCGGCGGTGACCCGCGACGACTCCTCGGTCGGCGGGAGCCGGATCGGACCTCCGGGAGCCGTCAGCGTCGTTCCTGGTTTCATGAAACTCGCCGGCTCCTCCGGGCGAACCTCGTCGAGATCCGCCGCGTGGTCCGCGTAGTTGAGACCGATCCCCCACTGTTTTCCGGGGTCGTACGGCGTCGAGAAGCGAAGGTCCTCGGCCGGCGTCCGCGAGACCGGCAGGTCGTCGACCGCCGGAAGCTCCGCGCCGAGCGCGGCGTTCGTCGTCTCGTATCCCGCCGACGAGAGCGGCACGAACCCCTCGGCGTCCCCGAGGAGATCGCGTCCGTCGGCCGTTCGCGCCAGCCGCCGTTCGTCCGGTACCATATCGACGCTCACAGATTCGCGTTGCCCGCGCCGCCGTCGATCACGATCGACTGGCCGTTGATGAATCCGGACTTCGGCGAGGAGAGGAACGCAACGGTGTTCCCGAGCTCGATCGGGTCGCCGACGCGGCCGAGCGGGTTCTGTGCCCAATCCTGGATCCCCTCCTCGTAGGAGTCGTACTCGCCGCGCTCGATCGCCTGCTCGACGAGCTCCGTGATTCGGCTGGTCTCGTGGGGACCCGGCAGCACCGCGTTCGCGCGAACGTCGGGCGCGAGCTCGCTCGACAGCGTCTTCTCTAACCCGATGACGCTCATCCGGACGGAGTTCGACAGCACGAGACCGTCGATCGCTTCCTTCACCGACCGGGAGGTGATGTTGACGATCGTGCCCCCGTCACCCTCCTGCAGCGGCTCGGCGCATCTGCGGGTGAGTCGGACGACGCTCATCACGAGCAGCTCGTAGGCGTGCTCCCAATCCTCGTCGTCGGTGTCGAGGAACGCGCCGGACGGCGGACCGCCCGCGGACGTGACAAGGTGATCCAGTCGTCCGAACTCCTCGAGCGTCGTCTCGACGAGCTCGTCGATGTCGTCCTCGTTCGTGAGGTCGCCCTGTACGGCGACGACGCGGGCGTCGCCGGACGCCTCAGCGTCGAGATCCGCTTTCGCCTCCGACAGTCGGTCGGCGTCTCGGCCGTTTATCACGACGTTCACTCCTTCCCTCACGAGCGCGGTGGCGGCGGCGAATCCGAGTCCACTGCTCGATGCGGTCGTCAACGCGACGTTCCCCTCGATATCAAGGTCCATACGAGCCGTCTGAACACGCCGCGGTTTAACCGTTGTCTACCCGGCGTCGACAGCCGTTGCCATCGGGTTTAAAAGATCGGGTTCAAAAGAAGTATCCGGCTGAGGATCGGTCTCCAAAGCCGGGACGCTCATTACCCCACCGGTCACATCGTGCACGTATGCGCATCGGACCTGCAGCCGATGGACTCCGGCGTGGGGAGACGGATCGATGGGACGCGTTCGCTGACACCGACCGACGGTGCCGGCGTAACGGGGTGAGGTCGGATGGTCGGTGAGGCTCGCAACCCGTCGGGCGAGACGGGGCCGCTCGACGGCGTTACCGTGCTCGACGCGTCTCGCGTGCTCGTGGGGCCGTTCTGTACCATGCAGCTCGGCGACCTGGGTGCCGAAGTGATCAAGATCGAGCGGCCCGGGACGGGCGACCAGACGCGGACGTGGCGACCACCGTCGTTCGGCGAGGGCGACGGGGCCGAAAGCGCCTACTACGTCAGCATCAACCGGAACAAACGTTCCGTGGAGCTGAACCTCGCGAGCGAGGAGGGTCGCGCCGTGTTCAGGGATCTCGCGAGCGAGGCCGACGTGCTCGTCGAGAACTTCCGTGTCGGGAAGATGGCCGAGTGGGACCTCGACTACCCGGATCTGGTGGAGGAGAATCCCGGACTGATCTACTGCGGGCTCTCCGGCTACGGCGAATGGGGGCCCGACCGCGATAAGCCCGCATACGACATCATGATGCAGGCGCGTGGCGGGTTTATGTCGTTCACCGGCATCGAGGATGGTCCGCCGGTTCGGATCGGGGTGGCGCTTGCCGACATCGGCGCGGGGATGTACGCGACGCAAGCGATCCTCGCCGCGCTGCTCGACCGCGAGCTCGGCGACGGCACCGGGCAGAAGATCGACGTGAGCCTGCTCGACGGACAGGCTGCCTGGACAAGCTACATGGCGACGAACTACTTCGCGACCGGGGAGGCTCCCGGCCGAATGGGGAGCAAGCATCCGAACATCGCGCCGTATCAGGCGTTCGAGACCGCCGACGGCTACGTCGTCGTCGCCTGCTCGTCGGACCCGTTCTGGCCGCGGCTCTGCGAGGCGCTCGACCGTCCCGACCTGCTCGCCGACGAACGGTTCGAGACGAACGAGAAACGGGTACGCAACCGAGACGTGCTCGACGCGGAGCTCGACGCGGAGTTCGCCGACCGGCAAACCGAGGAGACGGTTCGGGTTCTCGAGGAGCACGACGTGCCAGCGAGCCACGTCCGCGACATGGAGGAACTGTTCTCGGACCCGCAGATCGAGGCCCGCGACATGCGCGTCGAGATGGACCATCCCACCGCCGGAAGCGTCACGATGCCGGGGTCGCCAATGAAGTTCTCTCGAACGCCGACGACCGTCCGGCAGCACCCGCCGACGCTGGGCGAACACACCGAAGAAGTCCTCCGCGAGTACGGCTACGGCGACGCTGACCTCGACCGCCTCCGTGCGGCCGACGTGATCCCCGAGGAGTAGCGTCCCTCGAGGCTGGGTGCTGGCGCTGAGGCGTCGGTTATAAGCTATATACTCAAAGCCACCGCACGGGATCGAAAGCCGTCACACAGCCTCGAAACGGCCACGCCGCGTCAGAATGAGACTGCTCGGGGTGAGGGGATCGACGAGGTCAGTTACTCCTCCTCGACGACTTCGGGGTCCTCGAGGGCGGTCTGGAGGGAGTCGAGGCCGTTCACCCACTCGGAGACGAGCCCGTACTCCAACTCCTCGACGAGATCGATATCGAGCGGTTCGCCGTCGATGATCCGCGTGCCGGCCTGCACGACGTAGCCGAGCGCGGCGTCGAGGTCATCTTCCGCCTCCGCGTCGGCGGCTGCGCGCACGAACTCCTCGACGTCCCCCTCGACGACGCCACCGATCACGAACTCCTCGGCCGCGTAGAAGACGGGGACCAGCGACGTCTGCACGCCGTCGATGAGCATCAGCTTGTCCTCGTCGTCGAACGCCACCTCGGCGAGCACGATGTCACGCACCGTGTGGATCTCCTCGACGGCACGCTCGTCGTCGATTCGGTCGTCCTCGAACGCGGCGAGCACTTTTGCGATCGCTATCGCGGCGTCGTCCTGAAGGTTCAACAGGAGCCGTGCCGAGTCCTCGTTTTCCGGGTCCAGTTCCTCCTCCTCGACGCGGGTGAGCCAGTTCTGCCAGCGTTCTTCGGAGTAGAACGTCTCTACGACCTCGTCGTCAGTCATACAACATACGTCTCTCGGACCACTCAAATGCCTTTCTTATCGATGGCCCCGAGAGAGCAGGTCACACTCCGACGTGGACGAGGGCCGACGACACTGATCACGAAAGCGTCGCCTCGGTGTCGATCCCGTACACCGCCGCGGGCGTTTCGACGTGAGCGCGCCGTACCGCGGCGTCGTACCCCTCGGCCAGCAGCCATCGAACCCGTCTCGGCACCGTTTTCGGTCCGAGCACCGCCCCGGGCCTGTCGGGGTCGTCGACGAAATCCGTCTCCATTACGAACGGCTCGCCCGACTCCGCAGCCCGGACCAGCCGGTCCTTCTCGCTCATCACGCTGGGGATCGGCCCGGCTAGTCGCCCGGCCGCGTAGTGTTTCACTACTCGTCCCGGGTCGAGGCCTTCGGTCTCGGCGAGTTCGGCGATGTCGGTTAGATCCTCGCTCGCCTCGGTGTGGAGCTGGACCGCGCAGTCGACCTTTGCTCCGAGCGCGAACGTGTGCGCCATTACCTCGTTCGAGGCGTCCCACACGGCGTCGGACACCTCGTAGTGTGGACGTCCGGATTTCAGTGCAAGCGCTCGTCCGTCGGCGACGTACTCGGCGGCGACATCGATCCCGCCACGCATGAGTTCGCTCGCCTCCTCGGGCGTGAACCCCCGGTCGTCGACGAGCCGACTGATCAGTCCGGGATGGACGCCGAGAACGGGCCATGCGCGTCCGGGGAGCAGCTCCGTCGCCTCCGCAACGACATCGAGCGTCTCCTCGAAGACGGCCCGGAACGCCGACGGCTCGTCGGCTTCGACTCCGAGGAGCCAGGAGGGCTTATTGACCACGAGCAGGTGGGTGCCACCGAGCTGCGCGAACTCCTCGACTGCGTCCATCCCTCGCCCGTGTCGCGGGTCCAGATGGAGGTGGTTGTCGAGCACCGGGGTGTCGAGATCCACGGTCATGTTCGCACGTGCGCGACCGGGCCGCATATGGATTGTGTGTCGCCGTCGTCGACCGGTCGGGATCGGGCGCCTCGTCCGCACCGGACGACCCATCCGCACCGGACGACCCATCCGCACCGGACGACCCGTTCCGTGCAGCCAATCGACGACGAACCGACGAAGGAAAACGGCTCGGGGCGCTCGGATCGGTAATGAACGTTCGCTTCCTCGGCGGCGCTCGCGAGATCGGGCGGAGCGCGGTTCTCGTGAACGACTCGCTGCTCCTCGATTTCGGGATGCTCACCGGCGAGCCGCCGCGGTTTCCCGTCGACACGCCGGATCCGGAGGCGGTCGTCGTTTCTCACGGCCACCTCGACCACGTGGGGACGGTTCCGGCGCTGCTTTCGGGACGGGACCCGCCGTCGATTCACTGGACGCCGCCAACGCTCGAACTCGCGCTCACCCTCGGCCGCGACACGCTCAAACTGCACGGCGGCACGTACGCCTGTCCGTTCACGGACGACGACCTGAAACGCGTCTCGGAGGTGTCCGAAACGCACGGCTACCGGGAGCGGTTCACGGCGGCGGGTCACGAGGTGACCCTCTACGACGCCGGACACATCCCGGGGAGCGCGCACGTGCTCGTCGACGACGGCGACACGCGTCTGCTGTACACCGGTGACTTCCACACCGACGACCAGCGGATCGTCTCGGGAACGACCGCTCGCCCCGACGCCGACGTCGTGGTCTGTGAGAGCACCTACGCCGACGTCGAACACGAGGACCGGGGAACGGTCGAACGGCGGTTCGTCGAAAGCGTCGAGACGACGCTGTGGGAGGGCGGAACGGTCGTCGTCCCCGCGTTCGCGATCGGACGGACACAGGAGCTACTGCTCGTCTGTGCGGCACACGACATCCCGTGTTACGTGGACGGGATGGGCACGAGGGTGACGAACATGCTGCTCGCTCATCCCGAGTTCGTCCGCGATCCGGGTGCGCTCCGTCGCGCGAAGTCGCACGCGAGATACGTCACCGGCCGCGACGGGCAGCGGACGCGGATCGCCGAGCAGCCGGCGGCGATCGTCACAACCAGCGGGATGCTCTCCGGCGGTCCGGCGATGACGTACCTCCCGGAGATCGCCGGCAACCCGACGAACAAGGTGACGATGACCGGATATCAGGTACGGGGAACGCCCGGTCGAGAGCTGCTGGAGACCGGCAGCACGGAGATCGACGGACGGCGGCTGACGGTGAGCGCGAAAGTCGAGGCGTACGACTTCTCCGCACACGCGGATCGTCACGGGCTGTGCTCGTTTCTGGGCAGCTACGAGGACGCGAAGGTACTCGTCGTCCACGGTGACGACTGTGCGGGGTTCGCAGAACGGCTCCGTGAGGACGGGATCGCGGCGAGCGCGCCCGCAGTCGGCGACTGCGTCGAACTGCAGCCGTGACTGCACCGTAGCTTCCGTCTCGAACGCGGAGCGCGTCATCGACGTTCACGTCGTCATCCGTCCCGACCGAACACCGTTAGACCGTCTGCCGGGATCGTTACCGACACCGGGTCACCGACGCTCGGCGGCGGACCGTTACACTCGACGACGACGTCCTCGTGACCACCCTCAACCGCGATCCGGACGGTGATGTCGTAGCGACGCCCGATGTCGGCGACGCGTACCACCTCTCCCGGAAGCGACGACTCGGCGTCGGAGGTGTCGCAATCGGTGCTGTTGTCGAGGGTGTCGCCATCGGTGCTGTCGTCAGCGATGTCGGTGTCAGCGTCCGTGTGAACCGCCACTGAGAGATCCTTCGGCCGGACGTGGCAACTGACGGTGTCACCCACGGTGTGGTCGAGAGTCGTCCGAGCGCCCGGTTTCGTCCCCCCATCGGACGCTTTCACCGTCAGTCGGTGGTCGCCGACTGCAACCGTCGCGTGGCCCGCGTCTGCGTCCGTCCCGACGACGGTCGCGGGAAACGTGTTCGACCGGCCGAGGAACGAGCCAACGAACGGGTTCGGCGGCGACTCGTACAGTCGTCTGGGGAGCCCGCTTCCCGCGATCCGCCCGTCGCTCATCACGAGCAGTCGATCCGCGAGCGCCAGCGCCGCCTCCTGATTGTGGGTGACGACGAGCGTCGTGACGCCGGTCTCGCGCTGGATTCGTGCGATCTCCTCGCCGAGACGCTCACGAAGCGCCCTATCGAGCGCCGACAGCGGCTCGTCGAGCACCAACACGTCCGGCTGCGGAGCTAACGCCCGAGCGAGCTCCACGCGGCGCTTCTGCCCGCCGCTGAGTTCTGCAGGCAACGCATCCCGGCGGTCGCGGAGCCCGACCAGAGCGAGATGCTCCGTCACGGTCTCCGCGCGACGAGCAGGCGGGACGTTCCGCGCCTTCAACCCGTACGCGACGTTCTCCGCGACGGTCATATGCGGGTACAGCGTCGACTGTTGGAACACGATCCCCACCTCACGCTCCTCCGGCGGCGCGTCGGTAACGTCCTCGCCGCGAAGCCGGATCCGGCCCGCAGTGGGACGCACGTGACCGGCCACCGCCTGCACGATCGTGGTCTTGCCGCAGCCGCTTGGCCCGACGAGCACGACGAGCTCGCCGGCTTCGACCGAAACCGACACGTCATCGACCGCCAGCTCCGACCCATACCGATGCGTGAGACCGGCGAGCTCGAGGACGACGGAGGCTTTCCCGTCCGTGACCCGACCACCGTCGGTCATTCCTCGACCACCGTCGGTCATTCCTCGACCACCGTCGGCACTCGACCGAACCGCTGTACCGCCGCGAGCACGACCAACGTGATCCCGAGCAGAGCGAGTCCGAGGGGAACGATCGCGTCGATCCCGCCAGCGATGAACTCCACCCAGATCCGCGTCGGCATCGTCCGTGGGTTGTACGCGACCATCATCGTTGCGCCGAACTCGCCGATGGCCCGTGCGAACGTTAACACGATCCCTGCGACGATCGCCCCACGAGCCAGCGGCAGCGAAACGTTCCGGAACGTCGCGATCGGTCCGTACCCCAGCGACCGTGAGGCTTGCTCTAGCCGCTCGTCGACCGCGCCGAATCCGGCTCGGGCCGTGATCACGACGAACGGGGCGGCGACGAACGTCTGTGCGAGCACCACGCCGACCAAGCTGTCAGTGAGCGGGATGCCGAGGGCGGCGGCCGCGGATCCGATCGGCGTGAACCGCCCGACTGCGGTGAGCAGCATCGCCCCACCCACGACCGGGGGAACGATCAGCGGGAGGATGACGAGCGCCTCGACGACCCGCTTCCCGGGAAAGGAGGTGCGCGCGAGGACGTACGCGAGCGGAACGCCGAACACCGTCGCGATCGCCGTCGACACCGGTGCGGTGAGAAGCGAGTTCCGGATCGCCACCCGCGCCTCCGGCGTCGCCAGTCCGGCCGCCACGTTCGACACCCCGGTCCGAGCGAGAAACGAGACGAACGGAAGCGCAAAGAAGACGAGCAGCAGCCCGCCGAGCAGAACCGGAACGAGCAGCTCGGGCCTCTGACGACCCGTCTCCGGGAGCGTCGGTCGCGAGAGGCTCACGGGATCACCTCCGAGGGAACCGGACCGTTCGGGTTCGGAACCCCGTCGCTTACGGTCAGCCCCGCGTCGGCGAGCAGGTCGGGATTGTCGGCCAGAAACCGGACCAGCGCCCGTCCCGCGTCCGGCTCGTCGGCGTCGTCGAGCACGGTAGCGTTGTACACGACCGGTCGCCCCTCGGCGGTGTACCCCTCCTCGTCGGTCGTGAACTCCACGGTCGCGTACTGGTCCGCGAGCGCGAGACTCCCGAAGTTGTACGCGTCGGGGAACTCGACGAACGGCATACCGTGATCGATCGCCATGTTGCGATACACGATCGCGGCCGCCCGCGACCCGCTCTCGACGCCCGCCATCATCTGTGGCTCCTCGGGCTCCTCGTACACGGACGACAGAAGCTCGGCTTTGAACCCGTCGAGCTCGTGTTCACGCTCCGCGAGCTCGAACGCTTGGACCGCACGATAGCCGAGCGGGTCAAGGTTCGGATCGCCGATCGCCACGTCCCCGTCGTCGGTGTCCAGGATGACCTCGTACCACGGCTCACCGTCCGCCAGACGTCGACCGATCTCCGTTTCGGGGTTGTACCCGATCCCAACGGTGTTGGTCGCGAACTCGACGTCCCAGTCGGTGAACTCGCCGTACAGTCGATCACGGAGCAGCGTGGCGTCGGCGCTGACGACCACGTCCGGATGTTTGGTTCGTCCCTCGATCATCCGCATCACGGCGTTGGTCCCGTAGTACTCGCCGTGGACCGCGGTTCCGGTCTCCTCCTCGAACGCCGGACCGACGTACTCCTCGAACGTCCCGGCGAGACTCCCGGCCGACAGCACGCCGACGGACCCCATCCCCGCGCGGCCGGTCGTACATCCGGAGCCCCCGACCCCGACGAGCGTTCCCGCGGCGGCGAGCGCGTCGCGACGGCTTAACCCTCGGGTCGCGCACTCGACGGTCTCGGTCATACGAAACCGTTCGTTCAGACGGGGTATATAACTAATTCTCGTTCCTAATTCCTTAGAAAGTAATTTTTACTGGTTACCTCATCGTCGGAGCGACGGACAACATAGGGGGATTCGATTTCGTTTCATCGGCCCGACGCCGCGGTGGTTCGTCGACCGCAATGTCTCCAGCCGTGCTCGCTTCGGGGGATCGCTCGCGGATCGGCGGCGGCCAGCGCAAGCGAACGGTTTTTGCCCGGACCGACGGACGGGTACGTATGAGCGAGCACACCACCGAGCCCGCCGCCGACGACGCGGACGGAGCCGGCGAGCCGGTCGAGGACGTCGCGCTCGACCCGTGGGGGTCGGCAGCCGTCGGCGACTACGCCGACCTGTTCGCGGAGTTCGGCATCGAGGCGTTCGACGACGTCGCCGACGACGTGCCGAGCCCGCATTACCTGATGCGTCGCGGCGTCATCTTCGGCCATCGCGAGTACGACGCGGTCGCGGAGGCGATGGCGAACGACGAGCCGTTCGCGGCGCTGTCCGGGTTCATGCCCACCGGCGACCCACATATCGGCCACAAACTCGTGTTCGACGAGCTGATCTGGCATCAGCGAATGGGCGGGGACGCCTTCGGGCTGATCGCGGATCTCGAGGCGCACTCCGCCCGCGGGATGTCGTGGGCGGAGATCGACGAGCACGCTCGCGACTACCTGCTCTCGCTTCTCGCGCTCGGCTTCGATCCGGAGGACGGCGAGCTGTACCGGCAGTCCGACAACCGGACGGTGCAGGACCTCGCGTTCGAGCTCGGAGCGAAGGCGAACTTCTCGGAGTTCGAGGCGATCTACGGCTTCGACGGCGAGACGAACATCTCACACATGCAGAGCGTCGTCACCCAGACCGCCGACATTCTGTACCCCCAGCTCGTCGACGAGCCGAAGCCGACCGTCATTCCCGTCGGCCCCGACCAGGACCCCCACGTCCGACTCACTCGTGACCTTGCGACTCGGGTCCGCTACTTCAAGGTGACCGAGGCGTTCGCGAGCTTCGAGCTCGACGACGCGGAGCGCCAGCTCGTTCGCGCGGCGTACGACGCGCTCGCCGGCTCCGTGACGGACGCGATCGACGATGGCGACCCCCCGGACGTCCGCTGTGAGGACGCCGCGGAGTGGCTCGCCGACTACGAACCTTCCGAACCCGATCGTGAGGCCGGCGAGTCGGTCGGTAGCCTCGCCGACGCGAACTCCAGCGCGCTCGAGAAGCTCCGCGCTGCCGGCAAGGAGCCACTCCGTCCCCGAGTCCGGTTTTTCGACCGCAACGCCACCGACGAAGCGTTCGAGGCACTGATCGACGCGATCGACGGCGAAAAGCGCGTGTTCGAGGGCCACGTCGACGCGTTCGATCTCACCCGAGGGGCCGCGGAGGCGCTGGCTCGCGAGGTGGAGATCGACCACGACGGGTTCGGCTTCCGCCAGCCGTCCTCGATCTACCACCGGTTCATGACGGGGCTCACCGGCGGAAAGATGTCGTCGTCGATCCCTGCCAGCCACATCTCGTTGCTCGACGACCCCGCGGACGGCTACGACAAGGTGAAGGCGGCGACGACCGGTGGCCGCGAGACGGCGGCAAAACAGCGAGAACTCGGCGGCGAGGCTGACGACTGTCCAGTTTACGAGCTGTACGCGTACCTGCTCGCGGGCGACGATGACGAGCTCACCAAGGAGGTGTACTCGGAGTGTGTGAACGGTGAGCGTCTCTGTGGCGGCTGCAAGGAGCAGGCCGCGGAGCTCATGCGGGAGTTCCTCGCGGAGCATCAGGAGCAGCGTGCGGAGGCCGAGGCGGTGCTCGACGATCTCGACATCGACCTCGATTCGGACCGTCGGGGGACCGGCGGCGAGCACTGAGAGCGTCACGGCCCCGGCTGCTTTCATTGGCTACCGTGCCCTGACGCGTCACCCGGCGTGGGTGGACCGTGAGCGTCGGTGATATGTACGTCACGCTGCGTCCGAGCTACCGTCGCTCGACCTCGTGGCGGCCGAACCCGTACCGCAGCCGGTTCGCGAGCCGTCGCGAGAACCGTCCGTCGTTCCGGGAGTCGAACCGTTCGGCGAGCGCCTGGTAGATGAGCGGCACCGGCACCTCCTGTTCGAGCGCCTCCTCCACGGTCCACGTCCCGGTCGATCCGCCGGCGACGTGGTCGGCGACATCGCCGAGGTCGGACCCCTCCTCACGGAACGCCTCCTCGCACAGCTCCAGAAGCCACGACCGGATCACCGCGCCGTTGTTCCACGTCCGTGCGACCGTCTCCATGTCGAGGTCGTATCTCCCGTCGTGAAGCAGCTCGAACCCCTCGCCGTACGCCTGCATCAACGCGTACTCGACACCGTTGTGAACCATCTTCACGTAGTGGCCCGCGCCCGACGCGCCCATCCGGTCGTGGCCCGCCGGGCCGGTCGCGACCGCGTCGAAGACGGGCATTAGCTCCTCGTAGGCCCACGCAGGGCCGCCGACCATCAGTGAGAATCCCTCCTCCGCGCTCGCGGGACCACCTGACGTGCCGCAGTCGAGGTAGGCTGCGTCCGTCGACGCTGCACGCCGGACGGACGCCTCGAAGTGGGAGTTGCCGCCGTCGACGACGACGTCACTCTCCCCGAGGTAGGGCTCCAGATCCGAGAGCGTGGCGTCGACCGCGTCGCCGGCGGGCACCATCAGCCAGATCCGTTTGCCGCCCTCCACAGTCGCGCGCTCGTCGAGCCGGTCACAGAGATCCGCAACCGAGTCGGCCGGCTCGGCACCGTGTTTCGCCGCAGTCGCCGTCGCCTCCGCCGACAGGTCGAACGCGACCACGTCGTGACCCGCCTCGAGAGATCTGTTTACGACGATCTGCCCCATCCGCCCGAGTCCGATGACGCCGAGTTGCATGCGAGAGCGGTCGGCGTCGCGGGCCCTAGTGGTTCCGATCCGGAGGGACGACCGGCCGTAATCGTTCCACGGGTCCGTGCACGACGTGTCACGGGCGACACGGAGGATTCAACGGCGCGTCGCCGGAGACCCAAGGGATTCAAGAGCGTGCCGCTCCCCTGTGACGACGATGCGTCAGGACCACCTCATCACCGCGACGCAGCTCTCGCGGGATGATATCGAGGCAGTACTCGACCGGGCTCGCGAGGTCGCTGCCGACCCGGCCGCCTATGCGGACCGACTGTCGGGGGCGGTGCTCGCGCTCTGTTTCTTCGAGCCGAGCACGCGCACGAAGATGAGCTTCGACACCGCGGCAAAGCGGCTCGGCGCGGACACCACCGACATGGGTGGCGTGGAGTCCTCCTCGGTAAAGAAAGGCGAATCGCTTGCGGACACCGTCCGCGTCATCGAGGGGTACGCGGACGCCATCGTGCTCCGCCATCCGAGCGAGGGTGCGGCGACGCTGGCGGCGGAGTTCGTCGACGTGCCGGTCGTCAACGCGGGTGACGGGGCGGGCCAGCACCCCTCACAGACGTTGCTCGATCTGTACACGATCCGTGAAAATCACGGGCTCGACGACATCACGGTCGGGATCATGGGCGACCTGAAGTACGGACGAACGGTCCACTCGCTGGCGTCAGCGCTCACGAACTTCGACGCCAGACAGCATTTCATCAGTCCGGAGTCGCTCCGGCTTCCGCGGTCCGTCCGGTTCGATCTCCACGAGGCGGGCGCGCAGGTCCGCGAGCACACCGACCTGGACGACGTGCTTTCCGAGCTCGACGTGTTGTACGTCACGCGTATCCAGAAGGAGCGGTTCCCGGACGAGGACGAGTACCACCGCGTCGCCGGCGAGTACCGGATCGACGCCGACACGCTGGGTGACGGGACGGACGACCTCACGGTGATGCATCCGTTACCCCGAGTCGACGAGATCGCCGCCGACATCGACGAGACCGATCACGCGCGATACTTCGAACAGGCACACAACGGCGTCCCGGTGAGGATGGCACTTCTCGACACGCTACTGGAGGATATCCGATGAGCGACCACGAGCTCCGCGTCTCGAAGATCCGCAACGGCACCGTGATCGACCACGTCGAGGGGGGACAGGCACTGAACGTCCTGGGGATCCTCGGTATCGACGGCTCCGAGGGGCTCAGCGTCTCCATCGGGATGAACGTTCCATCCGACCGGCTCGGGCGGAAAGACGTCGTCAAGGTGGAGGATCGCGAACTCTCCCAGTCGGAGGTCGACGTGCTCTCGCTCATCGCTCCGGAGGCGACGATCAACATCATCCGCGAGTTCGATGTCGCTGAGAAGAACCGCGTGACGAGACCCGATCAGGTCGTCGGCGTGCTGTCGTGCCCGAGCCGAAACTGCATTACGAACGACGAGGAGCCGGTCGAGACGCGCTTCGACGTCGTCGCGGACGGCGTCCGGTGTGGCTACTGCTCGACGATCATCCGCGAGCATCTCGCCGAACATATCGACGTGTGACGCTCGGCAGCAGCGACCGACGAGTCTCGAGGTCACGAACGGAGGAACGCCCCCCGGATCACCGGAAGAGGACGCGCTCGACGATCGGTTCGAGGAACGTCGTCCGTGCCGACCGTTTGGAGTGAGCGAGCAGGACGAGCCCCTCGAGTCGGGTAGCAACTCGGTCGGAGTCGGGACTGAACACCAGATCGGGGAGGAGCCGATGGGTTTTCGTCGAGAGCGTGACGATGTCGGCCGGTTCCAGCTCCGCAACGAGATCGTCGATGCCGCCGCCGCGGACGACCGTTCCCGTGACGGGCACCGAGCAGCGATCATCAAGCTCGGCATGATAATCCTCGATCGCCTCGACGGACGCCTCCGGAGCGGACAGGCTTACGCTGAAGACGAAGTGGATGCGTGCACCCGCAGCCGACGCGATCGCGTCGGCGATCTCGACTTTCAGCGGATCGTTGTACGGACTCCGGTCGGTGACGATGGCGATCTCGTCGACGCCGTTGATCCGCCCCGCCTGCACGAACACCACGTCACAGGGGGCCTGTTCCATGATCCAGTCGGTGTCCCGGCCGAACAGCGTCCGAAGTCGGCTGACCGGATCCGAACGGGTGATAAGCAGATCCACGCCGTGTCGCTCGGCGTAGCTGACGACCGCATTCTTCGTATCGTGGCTGACGATCTCACCGACCTCGACGGTAACTTCGAGTTCCGCCGCGAGCTCGTCGGTACGTTCCTCGAACTCCACGTCTGCCGGCGACTGCTCGGTCGCCTGCTCGAGCGGGTACTGGTCCGGGACCTCGTCGAAACGGATCACGCGTAAAACGCTCCCACGGGCGTCTGCGACCGGGGCAGCGACCTGCAGCAGTCGATTCTCTTCGAGTCGACTGACGTCCCGGCGGATGGCGACGAGCACCTCGTTGCCGTCGGCGCGAGCGAGTTTGTCCTCGGTCTCCCTGACGTACTGGCGACCCGCCTCGCGGCGGACGGCGTCGACGGCGATACCCTCACGTTCGACCTCCTCGCGGATGTAGTACAGGTACCAGAGCGCTCCGACGACGAAGATGACGATCGCGCCGGCCTGCGGCAGCGGGTCCATCTGTGTGATGACGTACAGTCCCGACACGACGCCGAACAGGGGTACCCACGGATATCCCGGGGTCCGGAACTCGGGATCGTACCACTCCAGGTCGCGCTCGCGGAACGCGATCAGCGCGACGTTTACGAGCGTGTACACGAGGATCTGGAACGCACTCGCCATTTTGGCGATCTCCTGAACGGGTAGCGTCGCGATGATAAGCAGCATGATGCCACCGGTTGCGAGGATGGCGAGAACCGGCGTTCGGAACCGCGGGTGAACGTACGAGAACCGCTCGGGAAGCAGTTCGTCGCGGCTCATTGCGAGCGGATACCGGGAGGCGGTGAGGATGCCGGCGTTCGCCGTCGAGAGCAACGCGAGGATCGCCGCCAGCGAGACGATCGCCACCCCCACGAACCCGAACAACGGATCGACCGCGATCGCCATCGGGATCTCCGTGCCGGTCAACGTCTCGGCGTCCACGATCCCGACGAGGACGTAGACGATGAGCACGTACAGCAATGCGGTGATGAAAAGCGACAGCAGGAGCCCGAGCGGAAGGTTCCGTCCGGGATCTTTGATCTCCTCGGCGACGCTCGCAACTTTCGTCACGCCAGCGTACGAGACGATCACCAGCGCGACCGCCCCGACCAGTCCGTCGGTCCCCTCGGCGAAAAACGGCTGATAGGCGCTCCCGTCGACCCGTGTGATAGTGAGTGCGATGAACACCGCGAGGATGACCACCATCACGACGACCATCGCCGACTGGAGACGTCCCGTCTGTTTGACGCCGACCAGATTGACCGCGATGAGGATCGCGGCGAGCGTCAACGCGGCGGCGGTGAGGTTCGGCAGCCAGATCAGCAGCTCGAGATAGAACATACCGCCGACGAGCGCGAGCGCGCCTTTGAAAAGCAGCGTGAGCCACGTGCCGATTCCGGCTATCGTCCCGACGGCCGGCCCCATCCCACGTTCGATGAAGACGTAGTCGCCGCCGGCCTCCGGCATCGCCGTACCGAGTTCGGATATCGCCAGCGCCGCCGGAATCACGAGCACGCCCGCGATCAGGAACGCGAGGATCACTGACGGGCCCGCCTCCGCCATCGCCAACCCGGGCAGGATGAAGATCCCGCTGCCGATCATCGCTCCCATGCTGATGGCGACGACGGCGGCGAGTCCCAGATCGCGTTCCAACTCCTTCGGCATATGCGCCCCGATTTGACCATTGGAAGATAAAACGCTTGTGAATTTTACTTGAGGAAAAGCAAGATTATATATTTTTTATACCTCGTAACTGCGGAATATATAAAATATACTATCATTATATAATTTTTGATCGTAGATGAGTAACTGTAGAACTGCTGTCAGTATGGGTTCTACAGGCGGGGCAGGCCGAGTGCCTCGGGGTTCGTCTGACGGAACCCTCAAAGAGCGAGGTCACAAGACTGAGCGAAGTAGGGAGGGGTCGGTTACCGAAGCAACTGTTCACCCCCCGCGGTCATCGTGACCGGCATCGGGATCGACACCGTCGCGTCCGATGTCGTCCGCGCCCGTGCCCGGTGTGACGGAGTCGCCGACCCACGTCTCGAACGGTTCGAACACGTCCGTCTCGTCGAATCGCTCGATACAGGGGACGTCGTACGGATGGAGTTCGGTGACGGCCGCGACGAGGTCTTCGTACACCTCGTCGGTGGTTTTGACGAAAAGAATCGTCTCCGAATCGGCGATAACGTCCGACTCCCAGCGGTACATCGAGTCACACTCGACCATGTTGACGCAGGCTGCGATCCGTCGCTCGACCAGCGTCTCGGCGAGCTCCGCTGCCGCGTCGCGCGGGGCGGTGACGTAGACGGTCGTCATCGGGTGGTGGGTAAATGACGGATCTGGTCACTCCTTTTTAAACGGGATGAACGACCCGTTGACATCCCACTCGTGGATGCAGTAGACGTTACCAGGATCGTCAGCGACCTGCCACGCCTCGCGCTCCTCGTCCCACCGCTCTCCGCGACCGCATAGCTCGCATGTCCGCTCTTTCGGTGGTGTGATCGTGACGCTCATATCTGCGTACAGGGCGAGCATCCTCAAAAAGGGTGAGGCCGATGATCCGACAGCAGGTGGACGAACGTCCCGTAAATATCTTATATTCGATCAAATGCATATATAATGGTCATTGTATGCCATGTAGTAGCTTAGGGAACGGCTTATAAGGAAATGAATGCGCAGTGTGAACGTGATACACAATCTGAGCTCGATCGATCCGTACAGCCCGTCGGGAGGCTACTTCGAGTGTCTCGAGTGCGGCACCCGCCAGTCCTCCAGCGAGCGGATCACGGCGTGTCCGGACTGTAAGGGCGACGTGAGAAACATCGCGGTTCCACGGGAGTAGGACTCAGTAGTCGATCGTTCCCGCGTATCGATCGAGGACGAGCACGGCGACAGCGCCGACAAGCGCCGCGAGCGCGAACCGCGGCAGCGCCTCTCCCCACGTCTCGCCATGGTCGGCGAGTCGTATGGACACCTCGACGATAGGGGCGCGAAGCGCGCCGACGATGAGACTCACCAGAAACGCCAACGTCGCCATCCGATACGCTGCGATAGCGCGCCGTACCGCGTGTGCCACGGTGAACAGGCCGACGAACGCCCCGGTGATGAAGACGACGACCGGCGGACCAGCCTCGAGGAGCCCGGCAGTCCCGCCGCCAGCGACCACGGTCATGAGCCCGTCGATGAACTCGCGGAGCGTCCCGCTCATGTAGTCGTACTGGCCCAGCACGATGAGCAGGAGCGAACCGGAGATCCCGGGGAGGATCATCGCGCTCACGGCGATCGCGCCGGCGACAAACACCACCGGGAGCGCGTTGCCGAGTCCGGTCGCGGCGTACCCCGAGGTGAGAAACGCGGCGAGAAAGCCGGCGACTGCCGCTCCTTTCCGCCCCCGCGTCGAGAGATCGACCGAGGCGTACAACACGACCGCCGACGCCGCGATCAGCCCGAAAAAGAAGCCGAACGTCACGACCGGGGCCGTCGAGAGAAGCACGTCGACCGCGCTCAACACGGCGACGACCGCGGTCGCGATCCCCGCTCCGAGTACGAGCAGGAACGGCCCGTCCGCCTCAAGAAACGCCGCCCGGGCATCGGGGAGATTGGCCGGGCGGATACCTGCAAGCACTCGCCGAATCCGGCCGGGATCGATCGCGGTGAGCGCCGCGATCAGGCGCTCGTAGATCCCGACGATGAGCGCGATCGTGCCGCCGGAGACGCCCGGCACCGCGTCCGCGGTGCCCATCGC
>OBKM01000398.1_pt1 | contig 21869 bp, 21 predicted proteins | sample 1519691 | NCBI WGS metagenome assembly OBKM01 (sample SAMEA37050418, study PRJEB22526) | metagenome | biome: saline pan; feature: lake; material: water | place: Egypt | collected 2015 | depth 0.5 m | reverse complement strand
ACGTGTCCCTTTCTACCGATTTCGCCCGTCTGATCGCAACGAAGTAATTTCCTGCCGCTATAAGGTGGTGTCGTCTTGCTGATTATTGGTAGAATCGCTCATGCGCGTCAGCTACTCCGACGGGTATTACGTGCCACTGCCACCGGACCATCCGTTCCCGATGGCGAAGTTTCCGGCACTGCACCGTCTTTTGTTGCAGGAAGGACTGATCGCTTCCAACGAAGTCGTCGCCCCTCGACCGGCCGACTGGTCGGACCTGCTTCGTGTCCACACGCCAGACTACCTGGAAAATCTTTCCGGTGGCACGCTTTCCTCCCGAGCCGAGCGCCGGATGGGGCTTCCGTGGTCGAAGCGGCTCGCACACCGCTCGCGGCTCGCCGTGCAGGGCACAATCAACGCCGCCCTGATGGCGCTCGAAGATGGCATTGCTGCAAACTTGGCTGGAGGCACCCACCACGCTTTCCCCGATCATGGAGAGGGGTTCTGCGTGCTGAATGATGTGGCCGTTACCGTGCGCCTGCTTCTAAGCTCCTGCTGGATCCGGCGCGCACTCATCATCGACCTGGATGTCCATCAGGGAAACGGAACGGCTGCTATCTTCAGTGACACCAACGCCGTATACACGTTTTCGATGCACGGTGCCAAGAATTACCCTTTTCAGAAGCCGCCTTCCTCGCTGGATGTGCCCCTACCCGATCAGACGGGCGACGCCGAGTACCTCGACACGCTGGCCGAACACCTGCCAGTAGCGCTCAACATGGCCGACCCCGACCTGATTTTCTACCTCGCTGGCATCGATGTGGCCGAAGGCGATCGCTTCGGACGGCTCTCGCTGTCTCGCGACGGGCTCTACGCTCGCGACCGATACGTGCTGGAAACGATTCGCGAGACCGGTCATCCGGTCGTGCTCCTCCTCTCCGGTGGCTACGCGGATACCCCGGAGCGCACGGCGGACCTGCATGCTATCACGCATCGTGCAACAAATGACGCATTGGCTGGCGCTACGACTCCGCGAGACGCGCCGTAACAATTCGGGCCCGTCCTCCCAAGTCTTCTTGGAGCTGAACGTCGGTAAGCCGATCGTCTTGCTCCCAGCATGTGCGGACGGACGCTCCGTAGTCGGCATGCGTCTCCACGACGAGCACGCCGTCGTCGGCAAGCAAACGAGGGGCGTGTTGGGCCAGGACTCGGTAGAATCGAAGCGGGTCATCCCCTACAAAAAGGGCCGTCTCCGGCTCGTAGTCGCGCACCTGATCTGGGAGTACGTCGGCCTCGCTGTCGAGCAGATAAGGTGGATTTGAGATCAAGAGGTCAACATTGCCGGGTGCCTGGTCGGAAAATTTTTCGGACAGCAGATCGGCTGCGAAAAACTGGATGTCAAGGTCGTGGCGGGTGGCATTTTCGCGGGCCACCTCGAGCGCGGACTCGCTGACGTCGCATGCATGCACTTCCGCATCCGGGCGCTCGTGCTGAATGGCACAGGCCATGCACCCGCTTCCTGTACCTGCATCTAGCACGCGCGGACGGTGCATGTCTGCTATCAGTTCAAGCGCCGCCTCTACAACTTCTTCCGTCTCGAGGCGTGGAATGAGGACGTCCGGCGTGACGCGCAGCTCAAGCCCGTAAAACTCGTGATGGCCCAACACGTACTGGATAGGCTCTCCATCGATGCACCGGCGGACCAGCGATGCAAACTGGCGCGCGTCTTCCAGAGAAACCGCTCGCTCCGGATAGGCATGCAGATCTACGCGCGAGCAGCCGAGCACATCCACCAGCAACCACTCGGCGTGCGTCCGAGGCACCTCCAGGTCGGCTGCCTCGAACTGCTGGGTCGCGGCGTCGAGCAGCGACCGACGCGTAGGCGTCTCATCCGCCGCCATCAGACGCTCTACCTTCTCTTCCATCTCTTCCTCAGAATTCCCCACGGTCTATGAAAACGTTTAAGCATAAAACTATTCTGATCACCGGCGCGTCGAGCGGCATCGGAGCGGCCATGGCCCGCCAGCTTGCCGATCCGACCGTTACCCTTCTCCTTACGGCTCGGTCAGAGGACCAGTTGCACGCGCTGGCCGACGAGGTCGCTGCCTGGGGCACCTCAACGGCTGTCTTTCCACACGACCTCAGCGAGCCCGGTGCCGGCTCTGCTCTCCACGACCAGATCCAAGAGGCCGGTCACACTGTTGACGTACTCGTCAACAACGCAGGCTTCGGCAAGCAGGGGCCGTTCGACTCGTACGACGCCGACGCATATGCCGCGATGATCGGCCTCAACGTGACTAATCTCGTCACACTGACGCGCCGATGCATCCCCGATATGCTCCAGCGGGGCGATGCCGGCATCCTGAACGTTTCGTCAACGGCGGCCTATCAGCCGCTGCCCTACTTTGCCATCTACGCAGCCACGAAGAGCTTCGTAACCAACTTCTCCGGCGCGCTTCACGGCGAGTACGCGGATCGCGGGATCACAGTGACTTGCCTGACTCCGGGGCCGACGGAGACGAACTTCCAGGAGCGCGCCGAGATGAAGGTGCTCACCAACTATCTCGGGTCGGCTGAGGACGTAGCCCGCGCGGGGCTGAAAGGGCTGCTTCAGGAACGCATGACCGTCATTCCCACGCCGCACGACGCCGTGGGCGCCGCGCTTGGAAAGCTTGCTCCGAACCGCATGTCAGCAGCTGTGATCCGCACCGTGATGCGTCAGTTTTTCGACCCGGCGCCGGCTGCGTAGCCGCGCGCTAGAAACGCACTTCGAAGTGGGCAAATTCGTCCGTCGCGTCTTGCCAATCCACGTCAACCGACTCAACCCGAGCAGCGCGTGGTCCTTCGTGGACGGCGTCAACAAGCTCCTCGAGGTCGTCCGGCGATCCTTCGGCTTCAAGCTGCACGGAGCCGTCGGGTTCGTTGCGAACCCAACCGGTGACGCCGAGGCGACGAGCAGTGCGACGAGTGAAGTTTCGGAAGCCCACGCCCTGCACACGCCCGGTGATGTTCGCCGAGATGCGCTGCTGCGTATCCGTAGCCATTCGTCGTCGGTGTTTTGTTGTGGTGAACTGTCAGTTCGAATTGGTTGAGATAACTCGTATCGACAAACGGGTAGCGCGCGCTTCGTTTCCAGATTTCCGTGAGCTAGCAGATCTCTACAAACTAAAAAGCCCCGCCTCTCGATGAGACGGGGCGCATTGCGCAAGACGGGTATACCGGTCAGTCCAGGAGTCCCTGTCGCCGGGTCCAGTCTTTGAATCCGTCGAGCAGCTGCTCGAACGACTCCATGATGAAGAGTTCGTCCTGCAGATTATACACCTCGTAGTCAGTTTCAACGAGGGTATCCGGGTCAAACGCGTGGACGGTTACTTCGTCGGAGAGGGCATGGTCGACCTCCTCATTCGAGGACACAATGCCAGCCCCGAAGATACGCTTCTCGCCGTTTTCGCGAAGCAGACCGAACTCCACGGTGAACCAGTGGAAGGCCTCTAGCTTGGGACGCTGCTCACCTTCGGCGTTCAGGGCCGCCTGTCCGAAAAGCTGATAGAAGTCCGCGAACTCCGGCTGCGTGAGCATCGGCATGTGGCCGAAGATGTCGTGGAAGCAATCCGGAGCGGGCGTGTAGTCGAGCTCGTCGCGCTCCCGCACATAGTTGGTAGAGGGAAAAAGGCGCTCGGAGAGCAGCTCAAAGAAGTTCTTCTCGTGAATGAGCCCCGGCACGTTGGCCACCTTCCAGCCGGTCTCTTCGTAAAGTCGATTGCTGAGATTGCTGAGATCCGGAATGCGATCCGCCTCGAGGCCCAACTTGTTGTATCCCTTCTTATACGCCTCGCATACCCGACCGGGCAGCTGCTCCAGCTGCCGATTGACGAGAATGCTCCACGTCTCGTGGTCTTCCTCCGGATAGCCCGGGTACTCAATCTCGTCGCCGATCGGTGGTGTCTCTTCGAGCCGCTGCGGAATGGTTCGAGGATCTACATCCTCTTCCTTTTCCATGGCTTTCTCGAATGCCGACTGTTCGGCCTCAGGGGTCGTTTCTTGCACGTCCTGTTCGCTCATAATGACCTCGTTGGTTAGTGAGAGATTATACCGACTTCGGAACCGCTTCCAGCTGGAGCGGATGCCGCGCAACTTCGCGTTTTATCCGAGCCAACCCGTAGCGCGACGTTGTCGCTGTACGGTTCATTGGCCCTTCGACTGCGGTCGCCATCGGACGATCAGTGCCGTGCCAATGTACCCGATGAAGGCCGCAATGCCGATGGCTACTACGGGTCGAGTCATGCGCATTTCCCCCTCGAACACCTGCTCGACCATCAGCATGATGATCATGAAGAGGGTAGATATCGTCGCCGCCCCTAACACAATGAGCGGCCATGACTCGAAAGCCCGTAAATTGAACATCGACTCCGACTGCTTGATAATTTGGCGCGCGCCGGTGCGCTTGCGGCGTGCTTTACGGCACTAATGAAATGGCAAACCGCGTTTCTCGTTCCGCTCGAGCTGCGACGTTGAGAAGCAGGTCGTTAGACATACGCCGGCTCATTGCCGGGACGCCACTTAATGTTGCACCCCATCGACGGCTTCTGGTCGACCTGCACCTCGCCCTTTGCAAGCAGCTGGTCGAGCGCAGCGCGCAGATCGCGTCCGGTGGGCGTCCCCTGGTCGGGCCGCGTCTCGTCGAAGCGGCCGCGGTAGGCGAGCTGGCGGTCGGCATCGTACACGAAAAAGTCGGGCGTGCAAACGGCCTTGTACCGCTTGGCTACTTCCTGCGACTCGTCCTGCAGATACGGGAAGGGATAGTTTTTCTCCTCCGCCCGCTCAGCCATTTGCTCGAACGAATCGTCCGGGTACTCCTCCGGATCGTTCGCACAGATGCCGACGAATTCCACGCCTCGGCCCTGATACTCGCGCGCCGTTTCGAGCAATTCGTCCTCAATGTGTTTGACGTACGGACAGTGGTTGCACGTGAAAACGACGACTAGCACCTCGGCGGCGTCGAAGTCGGAAAGGCTCCGGGTGTTGCCGGATCGGTCATCGACGTCCGGGTTAGCAACGGGCAGATCGAAGTCGGGCGCCTGGCGGCCCAACCCGACCATAGATGATTCTTCAACAGCCATAGTTTGCTATGATTTGTGGTCGGTGGATTTGTAGCTAACGTAAGTGATGAGAATGGTACCGCACAAGCTGGCAGATAGATGCTTCCGGTATCTGCATGCGCTCCTTGTTACGCTAGACGCTAGGTACTACGACGGCAGCGGCTCTTTCTGATTCTCACGTGCATACAGGCCATGCTCCTCGATATACGTGCGCACGCTGTCGGGCACTAGATAGCGAATAGAGCGCCCGCTGCGGCGACGAGCGCGCACCTCCGTGCCCGATACTTCCAGCAACGGCGCATCTGCGAAACGCACCTGGTTGCCATATTCTGGATCGACTATCGACGAAATAGCACCGGGGCGTTTGTAGACAATGAGCGGCGCGCGCTCAACAATCTCGTCCGGCCGATGCCAGGACCCAAAATGCCGCAGGCTGTCGCTCCCGATGATCAGGCAAAAGTCGTAGTCAGGATGCCGATCCTGCAGGATGCGAAGCGTCTCGACCGTATACGACACGCCGTCACGTTCGATCTCGACGTCCAGCACCTCAAAGCTCGGATTCGACGCGGTGGCGCGACGCGTCATTTCGAGTCGATGGGCTGCACTGGCGAGCTCGTCGGTGTCTTTGTGAGGAGGCATGTAGCTTGGAACCCACCAAACAGCATCAAGCCCGAACTGGTCGTGAACGGCCTCTGCGACGATAAGATGTGCGGTATGCGGCGGGTTGAACGACCCTCCAAATAGGCCAATCTTCATAGATTTCGCTCGCTATAGCCAGAACGGGTGCAGGCGGTAATTACTCGTCACGATCGGCAAGTTGCTGCTCAATCTCTTCCAGCCGCTCTTGTGCTTCCTCGTGCAGCTCTTCAGCCTCACTAATCAAGGGGCTGTTGGGAAAGACCTGTGTGAGCCGCTCGTAGTGGGAAACCGCCTGCTGGTAGCGCTCTTCCCGACGCTCTTCGACGCTCATGTCGGCGTACTCGATGTACGAGCGGATCGCCGCCAAAAGCGCGTCGTCAGCGAGCGGCGTGTCAGGATACTGGTCGAATACGCGCTCGTATTCTAGGGCAGCTGCCCGGTACATATCGCGCCGCTCGTAGAGCTCACCTGCATTATACCGCTTGCGAGCGAGCTTCTCACGCAGCTCCGTTACCTTTTCCTCGGCCTCGGGGACGCGCTCGTGTGTGGGATGGCGTTCCATGAAGAGCTGGAAGGCCGAAATCGCGCGCTCGGTGTTTGTTTGATCTAACTCATAAGGAGGCGAAAGCTCGTAGAACGAAGCCGCGCGATGGAACTCTGCGTCAGGAGCACGGGCGTCGTTGGGATATAGCTCAATGAACCGGCCATACTCTGTGGCGGCCATCTGGTACTGCCCGTCGGCCTGATAGGCGCGTCCCAGGTAGAAGTGAGCGTCATCCGCGTGTTCTACCGTGCGTCCGTAGTTGAGCACCGCCTGGAAATACTGAATGGCGTCCTCGTATTCTCCGTCCTCGTAGTTCTCAACGCCTTGCTGGAAAGCGTCGGCCGGAGAATTATATTGCGCCTGCTGCGTTCCGGAGCACCCGGTCAGCACGAGGGCGACGAGTGCAATCAACCCGACAGCAGTATAGAAGGAATAATAACGCACGGGTTTTCGGTGTTGATGAATGGGTTACACATGGCCTCAGGAATCTACCACATCTAAGATACGGACACTCTCCACAAGCGTTCAGACAACGGCGTCTCTTTGCCGCCTCTGCGGCGAGCATCCGGCGTCTTTTTATCGCACGAGCTCGGACCGGTTATTTCGGTACTGGTGGATGAACATCGCCTCATTCACATTCCCGTCCTGAAAGTCGATCCGGATTCCTAAGCCTTCGTATTGGCCCGCATTGCGGAGCGTGGCCGGCAGAGAATGATCGCCACTCGCAAGCTGGCTGAGGATGTAGTCGGCGACGTCGTATCCTGTGTAGGCAAGTCGTTTGGCCGTTACGCTGAGCTCATCGGGCGTCTCTCCCGTCAACAGGCGATAACGCTGCACGAACTCCTGCACCTCGGGCCGCGTCTCGTCGACGTGAAAATCGTTGGTGTAGGTCGCCCGTTCGACGGAAGCGCCATGCCACTGGCGGTTGCCCAAGGCGCGCGCCTGCAATCCTAGACGCTCCATACGTTCGATTCCGACCGCTGCGTCTCGAACGCGCCCGTGGGCATTGTTGCCGGCAACAGGTACGTATACCGATTCGGTTCTGGGGATCTGAGGCACGGCCAGCGTGTCTTCCTCAAAATGCTCAGGCATGCGCGACCAGGCGCGGGAATGCGGCATTTCAACGTCGAAGGTGACCGTTCCTTCGAGTCGTCTCATCTCATCCTGAAACCCCTCCGCCATCTGCGCAGCAAGCGTATCGCCCTGTTCGCGGATAATTCCGGCATTGTCCATGAGCATGCCTCGCGTGGCGTGACGCGCCATCACCGCCCCGCGTTCTCTCATGGTCGGATTGGTCTGGAACACATACTGGCGGTCGGCCGACACGCGGTCGTCGGTGGCAAGCGGCGCAATAAGGACCGTGCCTGACTGCTCGGCCACACCACCCGCCGCTCGCGCCTCGTTGCTGTACAGCGGCCCGATAACCGCATCCACGTTGTCGTGGTGAATGAGCGAGTCTACAGCCGCCCGAGCGCGCTCAGGGTCGCGGTGGGTGTCTCGAAAGTGTAGCCTGACGATCTGCGACGGCATGCCCACCTGTCGCTCTACGACCGTTTGATCGACCTGTACGATGTTTTCTCCCACTTCGCCGGCCGTCTCCAATACGTCGGTCTGCTCGGCAGCGACGGGGTCTACCGTCGTGTCGGTGGGCACCATTTCGCGCTCTATGCCGTTGCGCTCCTCGGCAGCCAGCCGTATGCCGTTGAACATAGCCTGCGTGAGCGAGGCGTCCCCTCCGCTCATCGGAAGCGCAATGCCCAGGCGGATCACTTCGGGCTCGTGCTCACGCTGCTCAATGGCTTCGCGGGCAAAATCGCGAATACGCTCGGCCTCGCCCCGGTACTGCGTGTCCGGATACTGATCGATCAGCCGGTTTAGCATGTCGATGGCCTCTTCGTACTCCTCCATCTGATAGAGCGCCTTCCCGCCCATCAGCAGGGCGGCGGTCGTCTGACGGTTAAGCGGCTGCTCATCGACCGAGGCGAAGCGCGCATATGCGGCTTCGTAGTTGCCGCGCTCGAAGGCTTCGATGCCCTCCTCAAACGCCATCTCCGCGTCCTCGATGGTCGGGACCTCGACCAGATCCTGCGCGAGCGCAGTTCCGACCCACCCCACAAGAAGAACTGCGACAATCGTTCCCCACCGAAGCGTGCCTTTCCACATGCGAGCACTCGGTTCATTCATAGATCTGCTAGTTTCGTGCGATGCTGCTTCATACAACGCCGGAGTGGCTCACATTATTTCATCTGCTACGCTCCAACCGCGCCGGGCTCCTCAAAACTACTCCCACTCGATCGTAGCCGGCGGCTTCGAGCTAATATCGTAGACCGCCCGGTTGATGCCGGGCACCTCGTTGACAATCCGGTTCGAAACGTGAGCCAGGAAGTCGTCCGGCAGGCGCGCCCAGTCGGCCGTCATGCCGTCGACGCTCGTCACGGCGCGCACGGCGCAGACATGCTCGTACGTGCGCTCGTCGCCCATGACGCCGACGGTCTGCACGGGCAGAAGCACGGCAAACGCCTGCCACACCTCATCGTAGAGATCGTTCTCGCGCAGCTCGTTGATGAAGATGGCATCGGCCTCGCGGACGAGGCGCAGCCGTTCAGGCGTCACGGCGCCGAGCACGCGAATCGCCAGGCCCGGCCCCGGGAACGGATGGCGCCCCACGGTGTGCTCCGGCACGTCGAGCAGGCGACCGATCTCGCGGACCTCGTCTTTGAAGAGCTCACGGAACGGCTCGATGAGATCGAAGTCAAGCTCGTCCGGAAGCCCGCCGACGTTGTGGTGCGTCTTGATGGTCGCCGAGGGTCCTTTGAAGGAGACGCTCTCGATGACGTCCGGATAGAGCGTGCCCTGCGCGAGGAAGGCGGGCTTACGCCCCAGCTCCTCGGTGATCGCCTCGGTCTCGGACGTGAACACGTCGATGAACGTGTTGCCGATGATCGTTCGTTTCTCTTCTGGATCCGAGACGCCCGTGAGGTTGTCGAGAAAGCGGTCCGACGCGTCAACGGTCCGGAGGTCCATCTCAAAGTGATCGCGGAACGTCTCCTGCACCTGCGTCCACTCGCCTTTGCGGAGGACGCCGTTGTTCACGAAGATGCAGTGCAGCTGGTCTCCGATGGCGCGGTGGATGAGCGCCGCCGCGACGGATGAGTCCACGCCTCCTGAAAGACCCAAAATAACGTGGCGGTCCCCGACCTGCTCGCGGATTTCCGCTGTCTTCTGCTCGATGAACGAGGCGGGCGTCCAATTGCCCGAGCAGTCGCAGATGTCGTACGCGAAGTTTTCCAGGATCTGCCGCCCGAAGTCGGTGTGGACGACTTCCGGATGGAACTGCACGCCATAGTGCGGCGCGGCGCCGTGCTGCACGGCGGCAACCGGCGCATTGTCGGTTCGGGCGATGACCTCATAGCCGTCGGGCAGCTCCGTGAGATGATCGCTGTGACTCATCCAGACGTTGGAGCCGTCGGGGACGTCGGCAAGCAGATTCGGCTGCCCGTTGTTGGGGTCGAGGACTTCGATGCGAGCGCGCCCAAACTCGCGCCGCTCAGCGCGCTCAACGTCTCCGCCTGAGAGGTGCGCCATGGCCTGCAATCCATAGCAGATGCCGAGCACCGGCATGGGCGACCCGTCGGAACGTGTCAGGTCGAGTACGGCCGGGTCGAGCTGCGGCGCCTCTTCATCGTATACCGAACACGGCCCACCGGAGAGCACGACACCTTCCGGCTCCATGGCCGCTACTTCGTCCGTGTCGATCGTGCACGGATGGATCTCTGAGTACACGCCAGCCTCGCGGATACGCCGCGCGATGAGCTGCGTGTACTGGGACCCAAAGTCAAGAATGACGATTCGTTCTTGCATCGCTTTGAATGTCGATTGGCGAATGGCGAGTGGGGAGGCTCAAGCAAGCACTCGCCACTCCTCATTCATCACTCGCAACTTGTCTAGACCAGTTCCTCGTACTCTGGAGCTTCCATGAGATCGTCGACCTCGCTCGGATCGTCCATCTCAATCTCGACCATCCAGCCGTCGCCGTACGGATCGTCGTTGACGAGCTCCGGGGCAACTTCGAGCTCTTCGTTGAACGCCGTAAGCGTTCCCGAAACAGGCATGTAGAGCTCCGACACGGTTTTCACGGCTTCGACAGTACCGAACACGCCATCCTGCTCGATTTCGGTGCCGTCGGGCTCAACCTCGATGAAGACAATATCGCCGAGCTCGCTCTGCGCAAAATCGGTGATGCCGACTACGGCTGTCGTCTCATTTTTCAAGCGCAGCCATTCGTGTTCTTCGGTGTAGTAAAGATCGTCGGGGAATTCCATAGGATGTTGAAGTGGTTGGTGAGGAGAGTAGGAGAAGTGACCAGTGAGCTGTTATGCCGCCTCTTTTTCCTCCACGGGACGCATCGTGAAGTTGTCCAGGAAGCGCGTGTCGAAGTTGCCCGCGCGGAAGTCGGCGTTGTGCATCATCTGCTGGTGGAATGGGATCGTGGTTCTTACCCCCTCCACGATGAACTCGTCCAGCGCGCGCTTCATCTTGTCCATGGCCTGTTCGCGCGTCTTGGCGCGTACAATGAGTTTGCCGATCAGTGAGTCGTAAGTCGGTGGAATGACGTAGTTCACGTATGCGTGCGTGTCGACGCGCACGCCTTGTCCCCCCGGCTGATGGAAGGCCGTCACGGTCCCCGGCGAAGGGCTAAAGTTCTTGAAGGGATCCTCCGCGTTGATGCGACACTCGATGGCGTGACCGTCCATCGTGATATTCTGGTCACTGATCGGCTCGCCGGCCGCCACGCGGATCTGGTGCTCGACAAGGTCGCAATCGGTCACCTCTTCGGTGATGGGATGCTCGACCTGGATGCGCGTGTTCATCTCCATAAAGTAAAAGTTCCGGTCGGCGTCGACCAGGAACTCGATTGTGCCAGCTCCCTCGTAGTTCACGGACTCCGCGCCTCGGATGGCAGCCTCGCCCATCTCTTCGCGCAGCTCTTCGTCCACGATGGGAGACGGCGCTTCCTCGATGAGCTTCTGATGCCGGCGCTGGATGGAGCACTCGCGCTCGCCGAAGTGAATTACGTTGCCGTCGCCATCGCCCAGGATCTGAATTTCTACGTGTCGGGGCTTGACGACCACCTTTTCGATATATACGTCCGGGTTGCCGAAGCCGGCCTCCGCCTCGCTCTGCGCTCCCTCGAAGGCGCGCTGGAAGTTAGCCGGATCCTCGACGAGCCGCATGCCGCGCCCGCCGCCTCCAGCACTGGCTTTGACCATCACCGGATAGCCGATCTCGTCGGCGATTGCTTTTCCTTCTTCAACCGACTCAACGATTCCATCAGAACCCGGCACTGTCGGCACGCCGGCCTTATCCATGGTCTTCTTGGCCAGGCTCTTCTCTCCCATCAGATCGATGGTGTTGGGCGAGGGCCCGATGAACTTGACGTCGTGGTCCGAGCAGATGGCACTGAACTCGGCGTTCTCGGAGAGAAATCCGTAGCCAGGATGGATGGCATCGACGCCGGTTACCTCAGCGGCGGCGATGATGCGATCCGGTCGCAGGTAGCTTTCTTGAGAAGATGGCGGTCCAATGCATACCGCCTCGTCGGCAAAGCGAACGTGGAGGGCGTCGCGGTCGATTGTGGAGTAGACAGCTACCGTGTTGATCCCCATTTCGTGGCAGGTACGGATGATGCGCAGGGCGATCTCCCCACGGTTAGCAATCAGAATTTTGTCAAACACAGATTTGGTGCGTTGGTGAGTCGGTGATCTGCAAACGGCTATTGAGGTGCTCGTGCCGATCAGGTTAGTCCGTCTCGACGATAAAGAGGGGTTGATCAAACTCCACGGGCTCGGCATCTTCGACGAGGACCTCTCGGACGACGCCTGACGTCTCGCACTCGATCTCATTCATAATCTTCATGGCCTCGATGATGCACAGGACGTCGCCTTCCTTGACCGTATCTCCCACCTCAACGAACGAATCGGCATCAGGAGCGGGCGCCCGGTAGAACGTACCTACAATGGGCGCGGTTACCGTCGTCGTTTCCGCGTCGGTGGCGACGTCGTCCGCCTGCTCTTCAGCTTCGGCCTGCGCGTCTGCCGAGGGATTTCCTCCCGACTCCTGCGCCTGCTGCGCCGGTGCACCGGCCGGTCCGTTCGTGGCCGCTTGCTGCCCACCGGCGGGCGCCTGCTGCTGCGGCGCCTGACCCGGCTGCATCGTCATGCCCTGTTGCTGGCCGTACTGAGGCGCCTGCGGCATTGGCGCGTAGCTGGGATAGGAGGGCGCCGAGGGTTGCATCATTACCGTGGGCGCCGTCTGACGTATCGTTAGCTTAAAATCGTCTTCCTCGATCTCGACTTCCGCGACGCCGCTCTCGGCGACGATGCTTAGAATCTTCTGTATTTTTGATAAATCCATGGTGTGGTAAGTAGCTGTGCGATACAAATATTGAATCCGCCGCCAACCGGCGCGTCTAGCTCGACTCTACGCGGGTCTCGTATTCTCCTGACTTTGTGCTTACGCGTACAACGTCCCCCTCTTCAATGAACAGCGGCACATCGACGGTCGCGCCGCTCTCGAGGGTCGCGGGCTTCGACCCGCCCTGCGCCGTGTCGCCTCGCACGCCGGGATCAGTATCAGCAACCTCCAGCTCAACTTTTTCTGGAAGCTCGACGTTGAGAGGCTTTTCCGTGTCTGCCCGAAACAAGATGCCGACTTCGCCGCCCTCTTTGAGATATTCGCGACCATCCACCTGCTCGGGCGGCATCGAAAACTGCTCGTACGTCTCCGTATTCATGAAGTGCAGACCGTAGTCGTCCTCATAGAGAAACTGATGGGGACGCTTCTCGACGCGCACGGCGTCGACCTTCGCACCTGCCCGGAAGGTATTTTCCAGCTCTCGGCCGTCTCGAACGTTTTTGAGTGTTGTGCGCACAAAGGCGCCGCCTTTGCCGGGCTTCACATGCAGAAAATCGACAATCTGCCAGAGATCGTCTTTCCACTCAAAGGTCAGGCCGTTGCGAAAGTCACTGGTATCTACGGTCGTGGGCATAGGCGTGCGTAACGCTGTGTCGTTTGTAGAATGCTAATATATCGGTCAGTCATGGGGGCTGTCAATGGGTCGCCCCCTCCTATCACATGGCTTATTGGCGAATATTGCTTGATGTTGCACCGCGTGCCACGGGTACCGCTGCGTGCCCAACCTGCATCACGAACAATTCACGGGTCGAGCGCTCGGAGGCTCCAGTTTCTAGCGAAAGGGCTTGTCCATGGACAGCACGTCCGGCAGATCAGTGACGCCGACGGGCCCCTGGCGATAGAGGAACGGCTCTCCGTAGGTGGCTCCAACCTTGTACCCGTACGTTCGAGCGCGCGCCTCAACCCATTGGAAGAACTCGGGGTTGGAGACGAACGTCTCCGGCTCGTCAGGGTCAGGCTCGTAGTCGGGATTGTAAAACTGCGATTTGAACGCCTGCAGCGCCTCGATGCGCTGCTCCCACACCTCCGTCACGTCGACGACGAAGGTCGGCTCGAAGCGCACGGCCTGCATGTAGTGCAGCACGTGATGCGGGCGCCACGGCTCCTGCGCCGTGCCATCGTCCGCCTGCGTTTCAATCTTGCGCAGCCCGCTGTAGAAGAGGGCCTCCGTGGCCAGCTCGGCAGCGGCGCAGTGGTCCGGATGCCGGCACTCCGGCGCGTTGATGAGCACGATGCGCGGCCGGTACCGCCGGATCCGCCGGATGAGGGCCCGCTGGTTCTCCTTCGTGTTGGCAATATCGCCGTCGGGGAGCCCCAGGTTCTCCCGCGCCTCCAGCCCGATGATGCCGGCCGCCGCCTCGGCCTCTTCCATGCGCAGCTCCGGGCTCCCGCGCGACCCGAGTTCGCCGCGTGTAAAGTCCACAATCCCCACGTCATATCCCTGGCGAGCGAGCAAGCAAACCGTTCCGCCTGCGCACAACTCGATATCGTCCGGGTGAGCAGCTAGGGCAAGAACGTCGAGCTCGGTGGAGTCGGTCATGAGGTGCGATGGGATGATATGTGCTGATGGATGTCGTATGCGGTGATACTCTCCCTCCCGCCCGCTGCGCAAGAAATTAAACCTGTCCTCAGGCGGAGAGAAAAGCGAGGGCCGTGAGTCCTCTACGCGAGTGGCGCACTCCCCATTAAAGGTTGCTGGTTTTCTGCCGATGGTAAAAGGTAGAGCAGCACAGGATCGCACGGTTCCGCCTGTGTCCCCTCGACAATCATATTTCCTAACGCTCTCGACTTATGCGGTATCTACCCTTTGGCAAACGCGTCACCTCGAGCATGTCATTCGACGTTCCCGATGAGCTGCAAGGATACTGCGAGGATTTGTACGAGCGAACGCGCACGGCCTACGAAGAGGCCGGCTGCCCGCTCGGCGACTCCGACGAAGCCATGCTAGTCTGGTTCACCTTCGACTACCAGGCCTCCGATCGGTCCCGGCAGATTCACTGCAACTAGTGACTGGGGAGAGGCAGTCTTCGATACGTTGAGCAGCTCCCTGGCGGCAATCCAGCGGCTGCTACTCTACCACGAAGTTGACGATACGTCCGGGCACGAAGATTTCGCGCTGGATACTCTTGCCATCGATATACCGCGCGACGTTGTCCTCCGCTTTGGCGATCTCGAGCACCTCTTCCTCGGGCGCGTCGGGGTCGACCTCGATGGTGGCGCGGACCGTGCCATTTACCTGCACGGCCATTTCGACCACCTCGCGCTTCAGATACTCCTCGTTGACCTCGGGCCAGTCTTCATAGGCAAGCGTCTCGTCGTGCCCCATGCGCGCCCAGAGCTCCTCGCTGATGTGCGGTGCGAACGGACTGAGGAGTAGCACAAACGGCTCGGCGATGGACTGCGGCATGGACTCCCACTTGTTCGCCGCATTGACAAACTCCATCATCTTGGCAATCGCCGTGTTGAAGCTCAGCTCCTCGATGTCGTCGGTCACCTTCTGGATCGTCTCGTGCAGCAGGCGCAGCTGCTCGCGGCTCGGATCTTCGTCGGTGACGATGGGATCGCCTGACTCTTCATCGACGATGAGCCGCCACACGCGTCCGAGGAAGCGATAGACGCCTTCGACGTCGCTCGTGCTCCAGGGCTTGTCCTGCTCCAGCGGCCCCATGAACATCTCGTAGAGCCGGAGCGCGTCGGCGCCGTACTCCTCAACGACGGCGTCGGGATTGACGACATTCCCTCGGCTTTTGCTCATCTTGTGCGCCTGAGCGTCGACGCGGATCGACGGGTGGTCCTTCAACACGAACCCGTCGCCCTCTTTCTTCACGTCATCTGCGTCAACCTGTACGGATGTTACCTCCTCCCCGGTGCGCGCGTCGGCGTCGCCCTCAACACGATCGGCGGAGACCCACTCGCCCGACTCGCTGCGGTAGGCCGTGTACTCTCGTTCGCCCAGGATAAGGCCCTGGTGCACCAGCTTCTGGAAGGGCTCCTCAGTGGAGACGACGCCAATGTCGTGGAGCACCTTGTGCCAGAAGCGCGCGTAGAGCAGATGCAAGACGGCGTGCTCGGAGCCGCCGACGTAGAGGTCGACGGGCATCCAGTACTCTTCTTTCTCAGAATCGACGAGCGCGTCATCGTTGTGCGGATCGATAAAGCGCAGGTAGTACCAGCACGACCCGGCCCACTGCGGCATCGTGTTTGTCTCGCGCTTGGCCGGCTTGCCGGTCTCTGGATCGGTCGTCTCGACCCACTCCTCGATGCCGCCAAGCGGCGTCTTCTTGCCTTTGCTGGCCTCCATCACCTCGTCGTACGAGTCGACGTCGGGCAGCGTCACCGGCAGCTCTTCCTCCGGGACGGGTTTCGTCTCACCATCGACGTGGAGGATGGGGAAGGGCTCACCCCAGTAGCGCTGGCGGCTAAAGAGCCAGTCGCGCAGCTTGTAGTTGACCTCAGCCTGGCCGTAGCTGCTCTCTTCGAGCCAGCCGATGATCTCCTCGTTGGCCTCCTCGACGTCCAGGCCATTGAGCGACACCTCGTCATTGGCGGAGTTGACGTGCGGGCCGTCGTCCACGTACGCCTCTTCGCTGATATCCCCGCCTTCGACGACTTCGCGGATCGGCAAGTCGTACTTCTTGGCGAAGGCGTAATCACGCTCGTCGTGCGCCGGCACGGCCATGATGGCGCCGGAGCCGTAGGTCGCCACGACGTAGTCGGCCACCCAGATGGGAATCTCCTCCTGCGTGGCCGGATTGACGGCAGTGCCGCCGGTCGGCACGCCGGTCTTTTCGTCCTGCAGCTCGGTGCGTTCGAGCTCGCTCTTCTGGAGCGCCTCTTCGCGGTAGGCCTCGACCTCGTCGCGGTGCTCGTCGGTCGTGATTGCGTCGACGAGCTCGTGCTCCGGAGCGAGCACCATGTACGTCGCTCCGAAGAGCGTGTCCGGGCGCGTGGTGAAAACCTCGAGCTGTTCGTCCATGCCCTGGACCGGAAACTCGATCGTCGCGCCCTCCGACTTGCCGATCCAGTTGCGCTGCATCCGCTTGGTGCTCTCCGGCCAGTCGAGATCCTCAAGACCGTCGAGCAGCCGCTCAGCGTAGTCGGTGATCTTGAGCATCCACTGGCGCATCGGCACGCGCTCGCAGGGATAACCGCCGCGCTCGCTCTTGCCATCAATCACCTCTTCGTTGGCGAGGACCGTCCCGAGCTCCTCGCACCACCACACGGGCACCTCGGCCTGGTAGGCGAGGCCCTCCTCGTAGAGCTTCAAGAAGATCCACTGCGTCCACTTGTAGTAGTCCGGATCGGTCGTGTTGACCTCCCGGTCCCAGTCGTAAGAGAAGCCGAGCGACTTGAGCTGCTCGCGAAAGCGCTTGATGTTGCGCTCGGTGGTGTCGCGCGGATGGGTGCCCGTCTTCATCGCATACTGCTCGGCCGGCAGGCCGAACGCGTCCCACCCCATTGGGTGGAGGACCTGGGCGCCTTGCATCCGCTTATAGCGCGCCACGATGTCGGTCGCCGTGTAGCCTTCGGGATGCCCGACGTGCAACCCCGATCCGCTCGGGTACGGAAACATGTCGAGCACGTAGCACTTCTCCTGATCCTCTGAGACCGTATCAGGCGTGCGGAACGTTTTGTTTTCCTCCCAGTGGTGCTGCCACTTGGACTCGATCTCTTTGAATGGATAAGCGGCCATAAACGGTTAATGAGTGGTGGACAAGTTCGGTGTAGCGTTCGCCGGCGCAACGGCACAAACGAGTAGAAAGCTACGATAGCGTCCTCAGAATTGTTCGGTATTCATCGCGTATTGCTGCCCTCACCGCTCCCTACGCGATCCATAACAAAACCGCAGCACGACTGCTCTTCAGAACGCATTCTTCAGAACGCCTATCTGTTATGTCCTCATCTCTCGACCTTCATCACCTGCTAGACAACGCGCAGACGATCGCCGTGGTCGGCTGCTCGGCTAATCCCTCTCGGACCAGTCATCGAATCGCCAGCTACCTGCAGGACGTCGACTATCGCATCGTTCCGGTTAATCCGAACTATGATGAGGTGCTGGGCGAGCCGTGCTACCCGGATCTCCCGAGCGTTCCCGGTGACACGACCATCGACATCGTGAACATCTTCCGGGATCCAGCCCACACGGCCGATATGGTACGACTTGCCCTCGAACGGATGGAGCAAGCCGACGAGCAGCCTGCCATCTGGACGCAAATCGGAGTGTCGTCCGAGGCGGCGCGATCGCTTGCCGCAGAGGCGGGGCTGCCGTACGTGGCGAACCGGTGCATCATGGTCGAGCACAGCCGGCTTTTCTGACGAGCGCTCAATGGGCCGCCCCGGCTGCTGTTCGCCCCAGCAGACGAGTCGCTACTCACTCAGCGAAGAAGGATCGGCGGCATGAATTCGTTCATGGTCCCCAACCTGGCTGTGGGCGCGCTCGCGGAACGCTTCAAGATCGGGGGCGCTCTCCACGCGGAAAAGATGGGCCGTGCATAAGCAGTCGGAGGCGCCGAACCCGCGCATGGGCACCGTCACCTCTGGGTCCTCGGCCAGCGCCTGAGCCCAGTCGCATTCGCGGCGCTCGGGATCGTGGGTGTACCACACGGTGCGCAGCGTCGTGGCCGACCGAAGATAGTCGATGTGCCAGTGATGCGTCTTGGACTGAACGTGCCGCTTTACACGCGCTCGGACACCGCCGGGCCCAAACGCGCTCCCGACGTAGATGTACCATCCCGGCTCGACGGAAAGCCTTCCTTTGCTGCCGACCTGCAGGTCTTTTGCTTCTGATGCCTGCCGCACGAGCGCATACGTTCCTTTTCCGTCTCGCATGGACGTCTGCACGGGCGACCGCCCGCAATGGGTAATTTATTCAGATAGTCGGCTCTTTCTTGCCGTCTGCGCTCCTTTTCACAGCCCGTATCTTTTTCTGATCCAAGGGGCATGCGCTTTTCGCGTGCCCCTATGTGGGAGCAAAAGTTAACCGTTGGAAATCTCAAAACGGAGGGTTTCTTTGCGCGCCCCTCCCATCTTTTTGGTAGTTCTGATACCTAACGGTAGCTACCTCACCACGCAGAACGCGCTCTACCATGGACCTCCATTCCCACCTACAGCTCAGCTCTCTATCGGATCACCTGCTCGTTCGCCTGCAGCTCCTACGTCACCGTACCCGGCGGCTCCGCGAGTGGCGCGCCCTCCATGCTCAGGTTCGAGCTGCGCGCCGGAACAAACGATGCGCTAACATTCCGTCCGACATCGTCCATCGCTCCATCGCCGTGACGCTTGACCAGGACGACGATCCGATCCCGCTTCATATCAATTGACAGCACGCGCTTGTTTCGAGCTTTTGCAGGGCTCGAAACTCCCCTCGATAGGTGGTCTACAAGGGAGACGCGGTCTTCATTATCTCACGGAGCTTTTGCACGCCGTGTCCTCCCTGCCGATCGATGACGTTCTGCCCGAGCTGAAGCGCGCGCTCCGCGAGGAGCCGAATGCCGTCGTGCAGGCTCCCACGGGAGCCGGCAAGACGACGCGCGTGCCCCTGGCACTGCTCGACGAGCCGTGGCTCCAGGACCAGCGCATCATCATGCTCGAGCCGCGCCGTCTGGCAGCTCGGGCCGCCGCGCACCGGATGGCCGACACGCTTGGCGAGCGCGCCGGGCAGACCGTCGGCTACCGGGTTCGGATGGACACCCGCGTGAGTGATCAGACGCGCATCGAGGTCGTCACGGAGGGCGTGCTCACGCGCATCATCCAGGACGACCCGGCGCTGACCGGCATCGGGGGCGTTATCTTTGACGAGTTCCACGAGCGCAACCTGGACGCCGACCTCGGGCTCGCCCTCACGCTGGAGTCGCAGTCGGTGCTCCGCGAGGAGCTGCGCGTGCTTGTCATGTCGGCCACGCTCGACACCGGACCCATTGCCGACCTGCTCGACGCGCCGCTCATCACGAGCGAAGGGCGCAGCTATCCCGTCGAGACGCACTACCTCGACCGCCGGCCACGCGGCCACATCGAGCCGCACGTCGCGGAGGCCGTGCACCACGCGCTCGCCGAGGAGTCGGGCGACGTGCTCGTCTTTCTCCCCGGCGCCGGCGAAATCCGTCGCACGCAGCGCAAACTCGAAGGCGCCGTGCCCGATGACGTGGAGGTGTATCCGCTCTACGGCAACCTGCCGCACCGCAAGCAGGACCAGGCGATCGATCCGAGCCCGCCCGGCACGCGCAAGGTGGTGCTCTCCACGCCCATTGCAGAGACGAGCCTCACGATCGACGGCATCCGCGTGGTGGTCGACAGCGGGCAGATGCGCGTGCCGCGCTTCGACCCCGGAAGTGGGATGACGCGCCTCGACACGATCAAGGTGTCGAAGGCCTCCGCCGATCAGCGGCGCGGGCGAGCCGGGCGCACGAGCCCCGGCGTCTGTTACCGGCTCTGGACGAAGCACACGCAGCAGCATCTGAAGCCGCACACGGCCCCGGAGATCGAAGAGGCCGACCTCGCTCCGCTCGCGTTGGAGCTTGCCCTCTGGGGCACGGACGACCCCGGCGAGCTGCAGTGGCTCGATCCGCCGCCGGCGTCGACTTTCGGCCGGGCGCGCGACCTGCTGCGCCACCTGAATGCGCTGGACGAGGATGGGTCGATTACGGAGCATGGCCAGGCGATGGCCGATCTCGGCATGCATCCACGCCTTGCCCATATGGTGCTAAACGCGCAGACGCTCGGCTACGGCGCGCTCGCCTGCGACGTGGCCGCTCTTCTCAGCGAACGCGATATCTTTAAGGGGCAGGGTCAGATGCCCGATGCCGATCTCCGACTTCGCCTGCAGGCGCTGCAGAACCTCCGTGCAGGCGACCGGCCGGCACCCGAGTTCGCCCACGGTTTCACCGTCGACCAGGGCGCCGTGCGCCGCGTCGATCGCGTGGCGAAGCACTGGCGCCGCAAGCTCGACCTGCCGCCCGACGCGGAGCCGCGCGAGATCGAGGCCGCCGGTCTGCTCGTGGCCTTCGCCTACCCAGACCGCATCGCCGAGCGGCGCGCCGGGCAGTCCGACCGGTTCCGCCTGCGCAACGGGCGGGCCGCGGCGCTCTCCCACCCGCAGCTGCTCTCCGATGCCGACTACCTGGCCATCGCGCAGCTCGATGGGCGCCGACGCGAGAGCCGCATCTTTTTGGCCGCCCCCGTCGCGCTCGACGACCTGCACGACTACTTCGGAGATCAGATTGAGTCAGTCGAGCACGTCGCCTGGGACGCCGACGCGCAGCTGGTCCGCGCTCGGCATCAGGAGCGGCTGGGCAACCTTGTGCTGAAAGACGGCCCACTGTCCGATCCCGATCCGGCGCAGTTGGGGAAGGCCATGATCGAAGGCGTGCGCGAGCATGGTCTCGACCTGCTTCCGTGGACGAAGAACGCCCGACGCCTCCGCGAGCGGCTCATCTTCCTGCACCATCACGCGCCCGAGGAGTGGCCCGACGTCCGCGACGAGGCGCTGCTCGACACGATCGACGAGTGGCTGCTCCCGCACGTCTACGGTATGAAGCGCGCGAAGGAGCTGCAGTCGCTCCACGTGACGCAGATCCTTAAAAATATGCTGTCGTGGGAGCAGCGCGACCAACTGGAAGAGCTCGCGCCCACCCATTACGTCGTGCCGAGCGGATCGCGCCGCCCTATCGACTACAGCGATCCGGAGGCACCTGTGCTTGCCGTGCGGCTCCAGGAGATGTTCACGGCGACGGAGACGCCCCGCATCGCAGGCGGTCGCGTCCCGCTCACTCTGCACCTGCTTTCCCCCGCGCAACGGCCGGTACAAATTACCCAGGACCTGGCCAACTTCTGGGAAGACACGTACTTCGAGGTTAAGAAAGATATGCAGGGGCGCTATCCCAAGCACTACTGGCCCGAAGATCCGCTCAACGCAACCCCCACAAACCAGGTGCGGCCGAATCAGTAGCTGGCGGCTTGCAAGCGACGGCGAGAACAGTTACCCTGCAATTTACCTGGCACACATCTTGTCTTGTCAGACTGGCCCAGAGCGAGTTGACTTACTAATATCTCCAAATCTCTATGGTGTCTACTTTCCGCTCTCTTCTCATCGGCACGCTCTTTTTGGCTACTGCGGGACTTCTAGCGCCCCACGCATC